>Ga0116157_10001312_pt1 | contig 25089 bp, 26 predicted proteins | sample AD_UKC048_MetaG_FD_89882 | JGI IMG/M metagenome (GOLD analysis project Ga0116157, IMG submission 89882) | Active sludge microbial communities of municipal wastewater-treating anaerobic digesters from USA - AD_UKC048_MetaG | ecosystem: Engineered > Bioreactor > Anaerobic > Digestate | place: USA... | reverse complement strand
CCTGCTTTTATTCTATATAGGGGAAGATGTCCGGGAAGATGCGGCCTCGCCAAACGCGTTGAGACTGAAGGCGCGCCCGAAGTGTTAACCTCAAGGAGGAGATATGTTTAAAAGACGATTTTGGGCTGTTGTTCTGCTGGCGTTTCTGTCCGTATCCTGCGCCGCGTCAGGAAATAATTCGATTCAGGTTAAGGGATCCGATACGATGGTGAACCTCGTCCAGGCTTGGGCGGAGAAATATATGGAACACAATCCCGGCTCCTTTGTTGCCGTTACCGGAGGAGGGTCGGGGACGGGGTTGTCCAGCCTGATCAGCGGGACGTGTGATATCGCCATGAGTTCACGCAATATCAAGGTAACCGAGGTCGCCTTAGCCGAAAAAAGAGGAATCAATCCCAATGAGATCAAGGCGGCTTTGGACGGACTTGCCGTTGTGGTTAACCCTGAAAACCCGGTTGACCGATTGACCGTTGACGAGCTGGCCGCCGTTTTTACCGGAAGGATCGTCAACTGGAAAGAATTGGGCGGCAGAGACGAGAAGATTGTGATCCTCTCCCGGGAGGTGAATTCTGGAACGCATGTGTATTTTAAGGAGCATGTGTTAAGGAAGAATGATCCCGGTTCTCAAGAGGAGTTTGCCCCGGGCGCTTTGATGCTTTCATCGTCCCAGGCTATCGCGGATGAGGTCGCCGGGAATTCCGCCGCCATCGGGTATTATGGCATGGGCTATATTTCCGCCAATCAAAAGCCGGTTGCGGTCGCCCAGGAGCATGGCGGTGAGTATGTCCTTCCTTTGATTGAAAACGTTATGAATGGGACATATCCGATATCCCGTCCGCTTTTTTTGTACACCAACGGCGTCCCCGCCAGCTTAGTCGGGGAATTTGTTGAGTTCGCGCTTTCCCCGGAAGGGCAGGAGATCGTCCGGACAATGGATTTTGTCCCGCTCATGAAATAACTTATGCGTAAATTTAAAGAATTTATTATAGAGAAGCTTATCTTGGCGTGCGGTGTGGCCTCGATATTCTTTGTCGTTTTGATTTTTCTTTTCTTGGTTAAGGAGGGGTTGGCTGTTTTTAGGTCTGTGAGTTTTTCGCATTTCATGTTCGGGCACAAATGGTATCCTATTTCCGAACCTCCTCATCTGGGAATCCTTCCCCTGATCCTCGGATCGATTCTGGTTACTATTGGGGCTGCGGTCATCTCGGTTCCCATTGGCGTGGGGTGCGCCGTTTATATCGCGGAAATTGCCCCGTTGCGGGTCAAGGAAATCCTCAAGGCGGGGATTGAATTGTTGGCGGCGATTCCGAGCGTGGTTCTCGGTTTTGTCGGCATGGTCACGCTCGTCCCTCTGGTTAAGAATATTTTTCATTTGCCTACAGGCTTGACGGCGTTGTCCGGGTCGGTCATGCTGGCGTTTATGGCGATGCCGACGATCGTTTCCATTGCGGAAGACGCGCTGTATTCGGTTCCTAAGAATTATAAAGAGGGCGCCTTTGCTTTGGGGGCGACTCACTGGCAGACCATTTGGCGCGTCATGCTTCCGGCGGCTTCGAGCGGGATTGTGGCCGCCGTGATGCTGGGGATCGGCCGCGTGATCGGCGAAACCATGGCGGTTATGATGATCACCGGCAATGCCGCGATCCTTCCCAAAAGCATTTTAGTCCCTGTCCGGACTTTGACCGCGACGGTCGCGGCGGAGATGGGGGAAGCCGTGGTGGGCAGCGAGCACTACTTTGCGCTTTTTGCCATCGGAATTGTGTTGTTCGTGATCAGTTTTATGATTAACGTAACAGCCGACTTATTCCTTCACAGGAGGCCATGATGAGAAACCCTTATCGCACACAGGCGGTTGCGTTTTTCTTCTTGCTGTTGGCCACGTTGTTGATCGTGGTGCCTGTCGGGCTCGTGGTGGTTATCATCGTTCAAAAAGGGCTCCCGGCCGTCAACTGGACCTTTTTATCTGATATCCCGCGGCAGGGTATGCGCGCCGGGGGCATTTTCCCGGCCATTATCGGGACGTTTTACCTGGTCAGCGGCGCCATTCTTTTTGCGTTGCCGATCGGCCTTTTGGCCGCGGTTTATTTGACTGAATACGCCAAGGACAACCTGCTGACGCGGATCATTAAGCTGGCGATCGTGAACTTGGCCGGCGTCCCTTCGGTCGTTTACGGGTTGTTTGGGTTAGCGCTTTTCGTCGTGTTTTTTAAATTCGGGGCCTCGATCCTGTCCGGATCCTTGACGCTGGGGATCATGATCTTGCCGATCATCATCACGACTTCGCGCGAAGCGCTTGAAAGCGTCCCGGCCTCTTTCCGGGAGGTCAGTTTGTCTTTGGGGGTCAGCAAGTGGCAGACGATCCGGCATATCGTTTTGCCAAACGCGATCCCCGGGATCTTGACCGGCACGATCCTGGGCCTGGGGAGGGCCGCGGGAGAAACGGCGCCGATTCTTTTTACCGTGGCGGCGTTTTATCTGCCGCAGCTCCCGGGTTCGGTTTTTGACCAGGTCATGGCTTTACCCTATCATCTGTATGTGATTTCGACGCAGGTTCCTAATGTTGATGAAAAGATCCGTTACGGGACGGCTTTTGTTTTATTGGCGCTGGTTTTGTTCATGAATCTTATCGCGATCGTGATCCGTTCTAAATTCCGGAAGAAAAAGAAATGGTGACATTTGATATCAAAGATTTGAGTGTCCAGTTCGGGCACATTCGGGCTTTAAAGAAGGTCAGTTTGGCTATTCACGCCAACGAGATTTTAAGCATCATCGGGCCTTCGAACAGCGGGAAAACGACATTTTTGCGGATGTTGAATAGGCTCAACGAGCTTCATGTCAAATACCGGATGGAAGGGGCGATAAGGATCGGAGAGGACGGCCTTTTTCGGGTCGACGTTGAATTGTTAAGGAAAAGGGTTGGGATGGTGTTTGCCTTGCCGTTGCCGTTGCCGTTTTCGGTTTTTGATAATGTGGCTTACGGGGTGCGGATGCACGGGGAAAAGAAGAAAAAGAGCCTTGATGAAAGAGTGCAGAAGGCCCTTCAGGAGGCTTACCTTTGGGAGGAAGTCAAAGACCGCCTTGGGGAATCGGCGTTTAAGTTGTCGGGGGGGCAGCAGCAGCGGTTGTGTATCGCCCGGACCCTGGCGGTCGAGCCGGAAGTGATTTTATTTGATGAACCCTGTTCCGGCCTTGACCCCATCTCAACCGCCAAAGTTGAGGACGCGATGCTCAAGCTTAAAAGCCGTTACACGATCGTCCTTGTGACCAATAACGTTAAGCAGGCCGCCCGGGTGGGCGACCGGACCGCTTTCTTTTTAGGCGGGGAATTGATCGAGCTGGACGCGACGGAGAAAATGTTTACGGCCCCTGGCGACCAGCGCACAGATGATTATATCCGGGGGAAATTCGGTTAATGTCGGAAATCGTAACGAAAAATTTGAATTTATGGTACGGGCCGTTTCACGCGCTTAAAGACGTAAACGCGTCCTTCGAGAAACACCGCATCACCGCCATCATCGGCCCCTCGGGATGCGGCAAATCGACGCTTTTGAGGGTTTTTAATCGGATGAATGACTTTGTCGATGGGGTGCGCATGACGGGGGAGGTGGTCATTGACGGGGCGAACATCCTGACCGGCCGCATGGACCTGGTGGCGTTGCGCAAAAAGGTCGGCATGGTTTTTCAGCGTCCCAATCCTTTTCCACTTTCGGTTTATGAAAACATTGTTTTCGGGGAAAGGATCCACGGCGGGGCCATGTCGAGGAGCGCCCTCGATGCCGTCGTGGAGCAAAGCTTAAAAAGTGTTTTGTTGTGGGACGAACTCAAAGACAAGCTGAATTCATCGGCGTTGTCGTTGTCTCTTGAGCAAAAGCAGCGGTTGTGTGTCGCCAGGCTGATTGCGGTCAAGCCGGAGGTGTTGCTTATGGACGAGCCCTGCTCCACCCTGGACCCGCAGGCCACCGCCCGCATTGAAGAACTGATGCGGGAACTCAAGAGCGATTATTCGATTATTATCGTGACGCATAACATGCAGCAGGCGGCACGGGTTTCAGATGACACCGGCTTTATGCTGTTGGGGGAATTAATAGAATTCGGCAAAACCACCGAGATTTTTACCGCGCCGAAAGACCGGCGCACGGAAGAATATATAACCGGGCGGTATGGTTAAAAACAGGAGGAGTGAATGGAGCGACATTTTGATCATGAATTAAAGGAATTAAATAACGATATTTTACGGATGGGGGCCTTTGCGGAAGAAGCTATTTATAAATCCGTTGAAGCGTTAAAAACCCGCGACAAGGAGCTGGCCCAAACAGTCATTAATAACGACACGAATGTCGACCAGCTCGAATTGGCTATTGACGAAAAATGCATTGATTTGATCGCCCGCTACCAGCCGATGGCTAAAGACCTTCGTTTTATTACAACGGGGATGAAGATCAACAACGAGCTTGAGCGCATCGCCGATATCGCCGTTGATATCGCCCAGCGGACTTTAGAGATAGTCGACAAGCCGTTGTTAAAACCTCTTGTTGATATCCCGAAGCTCACTTTTATCGCGCAGAATATGATTAAGGCCGCCATTGATTCCTTTGTGAAAGGCGACATCGCGTTGGCCCGGAAAGTTTTGCTTTCTGACACGGAGGCGGACCAGTTGAGGAATCTTATTCAAAAAGAGCTGATTGAGGATTACATGGTTAAAGACGGTTCAACGGCGCCCCGCGCAGTGCAGTTATTGCTTATTGCCCGGTTCCTGGAGCGGATTTGCGACCATGTCACCAACATCGCCGAGGATGTTATTTATATGATTCAAGCGAAAGTTGTCAAGCACCACCCCGAACGGCTTCAGGATAAATAATTTTGGGATGACCCGTAACGGTTGGCCTGCGAAGTCAAAAAGCCCTTATGTCGTATAAGGGCTTTTTTGCCGGAACCGGGTCTCGCGCGCCGCAAGAAAATATTGAATTGTGCGCCGTACGGATTCAATGGTAAAATCAACAAGCACGGAAGCCGAATATGAACACCGGAAACAAACTAAAAATTCTTCGTCGCGTCCTTGCCGGGATGGAATCAGCGGTCGTGGCTTTTTCCGGAGGGGTGGACAGTGCTTTTTTAGCGGCGGTGGCGCAGGAGGTGCTGGGGAAAAGCGTGTTGGCCGTGACGGTGGTCACGCCTTTTATTTCCAGGGAGGAGCAACTGTGGGCGAAGGATGTGGCGCGGCAATTAAATCTTAAGCACAGTTTTAAACACCTGACCTTTTCCCGGGAGATTTTACAGAATCCCCAAAACCGTTGTTATCTTTGTAAGAAGCATATTTTTTCTTGTTTGTGCCGGCTGCGGGATCAAAAAGGGTACCGTTACCTGATCGAGGGGTCTCATCGAGATGATTTAAACGAGGACCGTCCCGGCAGAAAGGCGCTTAAAGAATTAAGGGTGCGCAGCCCGTTGGAGGAAGCTGGTTTGACGAAGGCAGAGGTCCGCCGATTATCGAAATCCATGAATTTGCGCGGATGGGCCCGTCCGTCTTCCCCGTGTTTGGCGACCCGGGTTCCTTTTGGCGAGGCGATTGAGCCCGGAACATTGAAATACGCCGCTCAAGCCGAGTCTTTTTTACGCGGGCTCGGGCTCGAATCGGTGCGTGTCCGGGTGCATGGTTCGGTGGCCCGGGTGGAAGCGGATCCCCGGCGGCTTCCGATTCTTATAAAAAATCGCGTTGGGATTATTAAGCGTTTAAAAAAACGACCGGTAACGTATGTCTGCATTGATCTGGAGGGATACCGCAGCGGGTCTATGAACGAGGTGCGTCGATGGAAACATCTTTGATAAAGAAAATGCTGGGACAGGTCCAGGCCGGAGAGTTATCCGTTGACGCGGCCGTGGAGCGGTTGCGTGTACTGCCCTATGAAGACCTTGGGTTTGCCAAGGTTGATCATCACCGGGCGCTCAGGGCCGGCTTCCCGGAGGTGATCCTTTGCCCGGGGAAGACATTGGAACAGATAGAAGAAATTTTCAAAGCCTTGTCCTCCCACAACAAACGCCTGTTGTTAACTCGGGCCGAGGAAGCCGTTTATTCCCGGATTAAGGCGATTAACCCCAAGGCGGAATATCATCGGCAGGCCAGAACGATCGTTGTTAACGATCAAGACGTCCCCCTCAAAGGGCAGGTGAGCGTTGTTTGCGCCGGGACGGCGGATATCCCCGTGGCGGAGGAAGCGGTGGTCACGGCGGAAATGATGGGCAGCCGCGTGGTGCGGGTTTATGACGTGGGTGTGGCCGGGATCCACCGGCTGCTGGGATGTTTTGATCAGATCTCATCCAGCCGTTGTATTATTGTGGTGGCGGGCATGGACGGGGCCTTGGCTTCGGTGATCGGCGGCTTGGTGTCGTGCCCGGTGGTCGGCGTGCCGACATCTGTTGGATATGGCTCGAATTTTAACGGGATCGCCCCGCTTTTAACCATGCTCAACAGTTGCGCGTCCAACGTGACCGTGGTCAATATTGATAACGGGTTTGGCGCCGGGTTTGTCGCCGCCCTTTTTAACAGGAGCTGCGATGGAAACCCTTAGGCCTTTGTGTGTCCGCTGCGGCGGGACTGAAAAATTTACCCGGCTCCTGGCCGGGCAACCGTCGACGGCCGGCATGAAGTCCGGTTACGTGACGCTGTCTCCCGGGGACGCCGTTGGTGAGCATGTCACCAGCGGCCGGGAAGAAGCGGTCTTGATCCTGGAGGGCCGGGCCGACGTGTTTTGTTACGGTAAGAATATTTTTTCCGCGGACGCGGTGAGTTTGGTTTACGTCCCTCCGGACACCCCCCATAACATCAGGAATTCAGGCCCGGGCCTTTTACGTTACGTTTACGTCGTGAGCCCGGTGGCGGACTCTTCAGGCTGACAGGGAAGGACAAGCATGAACTCGTTTTTTCACCGGATTTACTTTTTTTTGAAAATCGGCTGGCTGTGGGGGGCACGGAAAAAGGTGCCGGACTGCGATATTACCGATGATTATAATCAGCTTGCCGCGACGTATGATGAGTTTTTTTCCGGATATATGGCGCCGCATGCCCTGCATTTGGCGCAAAAGATCCCTTTGCCGCCTGGGCCGTTAAAAGCCCTGGACCTGGCTTGCGGAACCGGGACTTTAACCCGGGCCGTCGGTGGGCGCCTGGGGCCGGGCAGCTCTTTGACCGCCGTGGACCTTTCGGAAAAGATGCTGGAGCAGGCGAAAAAGAAATCCCCCTGGCCGGGCACCTTCGTTGCGGAAGACATGATGACGTTCATCCGTCAGGCCCGGGAGGCGTCTTATAATATCGTGACCGCGGGCTGGGCGATCGGGTATACCCACCCGCAAACGCTCATGAAAGAAATCCGCCGGGTCTTGGCTCCTGGGGGCGCGGTCGGCATTATAGAAAATCAGCAAAGCACGCTTTGGGAAATCCGGAACACCGGTATGAAAGTCATGATGCGCTATCCCCAGCATATCCGCCAGATCATGAGCTTGATGTTCCGCCTGCCGGAGAACAAAGAATGTCTCCGGCGCTGGTTTCATAACGCGGGACTGAAGACGATGGAAATCTGGGACGGCCGGATAGAATTCCGTTTTAAGAGCGGCGTGGACGTGTTAAACTGGGTCCTGCACACCGGGGCCAGCGCCGGTTTTGACCGGATGATGGACCCGGGCGTTAAATATTTGTGTGACCGCGCTTTTATTGAGATTATCGAAAAAGATTATATGCGCGACGGTCAAATCACAACAGCGCACCGGTTCGTTGCTGGAGTGGCTCAAAAATGAAACAGTTCACCGGGTTTAATAAAGATAAAATTTTGTTTTTCCACGGCCGGACCCCGGAGTTCCGCCAGCTGCCGCTTCGCGTGCAGTGGGCGCTTCACCGTACCCTGAAGAATGAAAAGATAACTTGCCTGAACGGGGAGTATATTATCAATTCTTTTTTCCCTCCCCTGGGGTCCGGGGCTTACAGGGAAATGGTTAAAAGTACGATCGCGGTTTATCAAAAGAAGCCGTACCCGTATTCTGCTTATTGCGCGGTGACTAACCGTTGCGGGTATCATTGCTGGCATTGCAGTAAAACCAAAAGGGCGGGACAAGAGCTTGACACTTTAACATGGCAGACGATCCTAGGGCGCCTGCAGGAGGCGGGCGTGAGCTTGATCGGGTTGACCGGCGGTGAACCTTTATACAGGGAAGACCTGGAGGATATCCTGCGCGTGATCCGCAAGGACCGGGCGGCCAGTATTTTGTTTACAAGCGGGGAGGGCTTGACCCGGGAGCGGTTAACGTCGTTGGTGGCGGCGGGGCTGGATTACGTGGCGGTCAGCCTTGATCATTATGAGCCGCTGCCGCACAATCAGATGCGCGGCCATCCGGACGCTTTTTCAACGGCTTTGCAGGCGATCGAGGCGTGTTTGTCCGCCGGGGTTTATACCGCTGTTCAGGTGATGGCCCGCCGGGAGCTGCTGGCGAAGGATATCATGGCGCGGTTTGTTTCTTTTGTGGCGGGGCTGGGAGTCCCGGAAATCCGCATTGTTGAGCCCATGCCCTCCGGGGAGCTTTTTTCGGGGAGAGACGATGTCCTGCTGGATGACCGTATGCGGCTGATTCTTAAGAAATGGCACGTTACGGCCAACCAGAAATCGTCCGGGCCTAAAGTCGCGGCGTTCGCTTATATTGAAGACGGACGCCAGTATGGCTGCGGCGCGGGGATCCAGCATTTGTACATTGACGCCTTCGGGCATCTGTGCCCGTGCGATTTTACGCCGTTGTCTTTTGGCCATATTCCTTCGGAAGGTTTCGATGTTTCCTATGGGCGGTTGCGGGCCGCGTTCGCGCGCCCGAGCCGGCACTGTTTTCTGTTGAGCCAGAAGGAATCCATTCGGGATTATTATAAAGGGCAGCTGCCGTTATCGTATCCGGACGCCCTGCAGATTTGCCATGCCTGCCCGTCAGGGCCGGTTCCGGATTTTTACCGGTCTCTGGGATGGACGTAGTGTTTTAAAAGGAGCGGACATGACCCTGGGGCGGACTAAATATTTTGTTTTAACGGTCAGCGCCTTGTGCGCGGGTGCGGTGAGCGGTGTGTTTACTTTGCTCGGGGTCCGCGTCAGCGCGGGCGGACTGTTTTCCCCCGTTCTGCCCCTGCCGTTGTTTTTATGGGGAGAGTGGGGTGTTTTGTGGGGCGGGTTCTGCGGCTGGTTTTGGGGTGAAAAACTTTTTCGCGAACTGGAACAGTCCCCGTCCCTGGAGGCCGGCTTGAGGTATGGGGTTTACGCCGGATTGATGATCGGCACGGTTAATGCCGCGTTAACCGGGACGCTGCCGTTTGGTTTTGTCCTGGGCCTTTTTCTGGGGCCGGTCTTTGGGGCGTCGGTCGCTTTCTTGGCGGTGAAACTTCTGGCCCGCGTGTAGGCCTTTGACCGCCCCGCCTGAAGGCAAGGCCCCCTTTGGGGTGTTCAGGGAAAAATATGCTTTGTGTCCGCGCTGTGATATAATTAAAATCCGTTTGTTTAAAAATTAACATAAAAACCCGGGATTCAAGAATGTCTTGTGATGGAAACTTTATGAAAAAATCTGGAGAAGAGTCGCATCCGGATTTAACCAAAGCAAAAATCTGCCAGGATTTTATCCGGGCCATTGTGGCCGAGGATATCGCCTCCGGGAAACACGGCGGGAAAGTCGTAACCCGTTTCCCTCCGGAACCCAACGGGTACCTGCATATCGGGCATGCCAAATCGATTTGCCTGAATTTTGGCATCGCGAAGGAAAACGCCGGGGTTTGTCACCTGCGCTTCGATGACACGAACCCGTGCAAGGAAGAGGAAGAATACGTCCAGTCTATCCAGGACGACGTGCGCTGGCTGGGTTTTGACTGGAAGGACAAGCTTTTTTTCGCGTCTGATTATTTTGAGCCGTTATACGAATACGCCGTGCAGCTGATTAAAGCCGGCAGGGCTTATGTGGACAGTCAGAGCGCGGAAGAGATCCGAATTCGCCGTGGAACGTTGACGGAGGCCGGACAGGAGAGCCCGTACCGGAACCGTTCCGTTGATGAAAATTTGGATTTGTTTCAGAGAATGAGGGCCGGCGAATTTGAAGAAGGGCAGCACGTGTTGCGGGCGAAAATAGACATGGCGTCTTCCAATATCAACATGCGGGACCCGACGATTTTCCGTATCCGGAAAGCCTCGCATCACCGCACGGGAACGCGGTGGTGCGTCTACCCGATGTATGATTTCGCGCATAGCCTTTCCGATGCCATCGAGGGGATCACCCATTCGATCTGCACCCTGGAATTTGAAAACCACCGGCCGTTGTATGACTGGTTTTTAAATGAACTGAAGACGCCTTGCCATCCGCAGCAGATTGAGTTCGCCCGGATGAATCTGACCTACACCGTTATGAGCAAACGAAAGCTGCTCGAGCTTGTGACCGGGGGGTATGTTCAGGGGTGGAACGATCCGCGGATGCCGACGTTGTCCGGGTTGCGCCGCCGTGGATATCCTCCGGAGGTGATCCGGTCTTTTTGTGAGCGCATCGGGGTGGCGAAAATGGAAGGAACCGTAGACGTCAGCTTCCTGGAGCATTGCCTTCGGGAAGATTTGAATAAAAAGGCTTTGCGCGTGTTCGCGGTTTTGCGCCCTTTGAAAGTCGTGATTACGAATTATCCGGAAGGGCAAACCGAAGAGCTGGAGGCGGTCAATAACCCGGAAGACCCGGAGGCCGGAACGCGCCGGGTTTTATTCTCGCGGGTCCTTTATATTGAGAAAGACGACTTCCGGGAAAACCCTCCGCCGAAATTCTATCGCCTTTCCCCCGGACAGGAAGTTCGCCTGCGGTACGCGTATTTTATCACGTGCCAAGAGGTGATCAAAAACGAGCAGGGCGAGGTGACGGAATTACGGTGCACCTATGATCCGGCCTCTAAAGGGGGCGACTCTCCGGATGGCCGTAAAGTGAAAGCGACGTTACATTGGGTTTCGGCGGAGCATGCTTTTGATGCCGAGGTCCGGCTTTATGACCACCTTTTTTCAAAGCCCGACCCGTCTGAAACGGAAGAAGGGCAGGATTATAAATCGAACCTTAATCCGAATTCTTTGGAAATCCTTCAAAATTGCAAAATGGAAGCGAGTTTGCGCCACGCCAAGGCGGGCGCCCCGTATCAGTTTGAACGGCTGGGATATTTTTGTGTTGACCCTGTTGATTCTTCGCAGGAGTGCCCTGTTTTTAACCGCACGGTCACGCTTCGGGATGTTTGGGCTAAAATTGAAAAGGCTCAAAAAGGTTAGCCCTGTTAAAGCCGCGTTTCTGCGGGTTTGAGGGATTTCCAGGCTTTGATGAAAAAATGCAGGAACACAATGTCATGTTGAAAAAGATTTGATATAATTAGGGATAAAAAATGAAAAAATCTCTGGGCCCGAAGACTCTTGTTTATCCGACACCTGTTTTTGTCGTTGGGACGTATGATCAACAGGGCGCCCCGAACATGATGACAGTTTCGTGGGGAGGCGTCTGCTGTTCGTCTCCGCCCTGCGTCGCGGTTTCTTTGCGGGAGGCGACGTATTCTTACGGGAATTTAGTGTCCCGCAAGGCGTTTACGGTGAACATCCCATCGCAGAAGTATTTTAAAGAGGCCGATTATATGGGGATGGTTTCCGGCCGGGATGAAAACAAATGCGAGGCCTTATCCTTGACGGTTGTCAACAGCACTGTTGTGGACGCCCCGTATATTCAAGAGTTTCCGGTGGTTTTAGAGTGCCAAGTGATTCAGACAATCAAAATCGGTGGGCACACTCAGTTTATCGGGGAGATCAAAGACGTTAAAATAGAGGATTCGTGTTTGGGTCCCGAAGGGTTCCCGGATGTTGAAAAGGTGGCGCCTTTTATGTTTTCTCCTGGGGACCGGCACTATTATGCTGTCCGGCAATGCCTGGGAAAAGCGTTTGAGGTTGGGCGTGGGAAATAATATCCAAGGATTTCGGTTTTCGCAGTGAGAGGAGAAAGGGGATCCATGAAAAAAATTTTATTAATAGAAGACAGCAAAACGATAAGCAAAGCGTTGGCGGCCATGCTGGAATCCAGCGGGTTTCAGCCGATCACTGCGGAAGACGCGGAGTCAGGAATTGAAAAAGCCCTTTTGGAACGGCCGGATTTGGTTATTATGGATACGGTTTTGCCCGGCATGAATGGGTTTGATGCCTGTCAAACGATTAAAGCAAAGATGGGGGACAATCCGCCCCCGATTATTGTTATGACGGGAGATATCGGGGCGATTAATTCCGCCAAAGCCAGAGCCTCGGGTGCGGATGAATATGTCGCTAAAACATCCGATTTTTCTCTTTTGTTTGACGCGATCCGGAAATTGATTAAATAACCACCGGTTCTCCCGCCCTGCCCGCCCTGCCGGGCTTTTTAAAGATATGGCAGTCAAGGATGTTTTTCCCGGAATGGTCTTTGGGGATATATGGACAAAGCCAATCAAAAAGCATACCGCATCACCTTTATCGGGATCGTGATTAATATTTTTTTAGCCGGGATCAAGCTCCTTGCCGGGGTGTTCGGCCACAGCGGGGCGATTATCGCGGACGCGATGCATTCTTTGTCGGATCTTACAACCGATTTCGCCGTGTTGATCGGGTTTAAAGGGGCGGAAAAACCGATTGATAAAACCCATGATTACGGCCACGGGAAAATAGAGACGCTCGTCGCCGTATTTATTGGGGTCATCCTGTTTTTGGTGGGGGGAAAAATTTTGGTCCAGGGGCTTCGGGATGTGGCGGCGTTCTTGCGGGGGGGGGCATGCTGCCGCCGAAATGGTTCGCGTGTCTTGCGGCCGGAGTTTCCATTGTTATGAAGGAATATCTTTTCCAGAAAACGGTCGCTGTGGGGCAAGACATTAAGAGTCCGGCGGTTATCGCCAATGCCTGGCATCACCGTTCGGACGCCCTTTCTTCGGTTGCTGTTTTTTTAGGGATTGCCGGGGCGATTTTTTTGGGGGAGAGTTGGCGCGTGCTTGACCCGTTGGCCGCCATGGGTGTGAGCCTTTTGATTATGCACGCGGCCTTTTCAGTTTTAAAAGAGAGCCTGAATGAACTGATGGAAGCATCGCTCAACGATGAATTGGAAGATGAAATCCTGGCGATTATCGGAAATATCCCCGGCGTGAAATACCCCCATAATCTTAAGACACGGAAAATTGGCAGAAATATTGCCATTGATATTCATATTAAAGTTTCCAAAGATCTGAATATCAAGGAAGCGCATAATATTTCAACTTCGGTGGAAGAAACGCTCCGGCATCGGTTTGGTAAAGATCTCTTTGTTTCTGTCCATGTCGAGCCGGCTTTGTAGTGTTCCTTCGCCCCGGCAAAGCGTATGAAATTGATCCGTCCGTTAAAAATTTTTTTAAAACCGCCAGATCGATGGATCCTTCCTTTGGCGCTTTTTGTGTCGAGCCTGATCTTTTTTGCCAGTTTGATCAGTAAAGGGCCGTACCACGTTGACACGTTGAATCTTGTTATTCAGGCACAGGAGACACTTAGAGACCGCCAGTTACATTTTTTGTTCGGTTTTGGGTATCCGTTCACGGTGCTTCTGGCCGCGGGGTTTGTTTGGATAGGGGAGAGGGCCGGGGCGGGGGATCCGGTCTTGGCCGTTAACGCGATGAGCGTGTTGTTCGGCGCGCTCACGGTGATGCTCACATATTGTCTGGGGCGGGCGCTTTTTAACACGCTGGCCGGCGTTGTCAGTGCTTTGGTGTTGTCGGTGTCTCCGATCTTCCTGGGGCTTTCGGTTCATGGGCAAAGCCAGACGCCGGGCTTATGTTTTTTAATGGCCGGAATGTGTTTTTTAATCCGGGACCATGCCGGGCGACAGGGAAAGTCTCTTTTTTTGTCGGCGTTGCTTTTGGGGTTGGCGGGAGCCACGCGCCTGCAGGACGCCTGTCTTATGTCGGCCGCGTTACTGTTTTTATTCCTGGTGCCGCCGGGCACTTCCCGCCCAGATGAGCAGCGTCCGGCGCCCGCTGTTTTTCCACGGCTTTTGTTTTGGGCTGGAACGGGCTTGGCTGTGGCCGTTGCGTTCCACGCTCCGTTTCTTTTGCAGGAGAACCGGGATGTTTACCTGAACCAGCTTCATCGTTTCTGGACCGCGGGGCTCACGGACAATTATCGTGGCGTGGCTTCTTCCCAGCTGCTGTTAAGCGGGGTTTATCTTGTAAAATCAATGACTGAAGTGGGCGCGCTGCTGTCTTTTTTGGGCCTGCTCGCCCTCGCGCGGAGGCGGTGGCGCGTTGCTGTTTTCTTCCTTTTGTGGGTGGCCGTTCCTGTGCTTTTTTACGGCAACCTCAACACCACGTCCACATCGCGGTTTTTTGTCCTGGTGTTGCCTCCGCTTTGCCTGGCTTTGGGGTATTGTTTTTCTGCCCTTGTCCGCAAGGGGAAGGCCTTCCGGTTCGCCGGGTTTGTTGTTTTGGCCGTCATCCTTTCCCTGATGGTTCAATACATGCTTCCTAAAGCAAGGTTTCGGCATACAACGGCGGCTTTGCCGGAGTATTGCCGCTGGGTCGGTCGCGTCACCGAACCCGGGGCGCTGATCATTACCGGCGATGAGGCCTTGTTTATGATTTTTTACTCGGGCCGCGAGACCCTGGTGCGTCCGCGCAGCCTGGAGTTCCTGCCCGAAGCCCAGATAGAGGCGTTTCAGGACATTGTTGAGGAAGTCCTTTCCGGAGGGCGGCCGGTTTATATCACGGCGCCGGCCTTGTATTCCCATGATAAAGAAAGGCATTTCTCGGGCGCCCTCGGGGCCGCATTTCGTTTTATCCCGGTGGGGCAGCATATTTATGAAGATTGGCATTTGGGCCCCATGACGTTACAAGTCCACCGTTTTGCTTTATATAAAATAGAGAAAAAATATTTATAAGCTTTTGCGCGGCATGCCGCGGGGGCGGCTAGATGGCGAGGTTGAGATGAAAAGACAAAAAGAGGTTGTAACGGTTTTCATTATTCTTGCGCTTTTTGGAGTGATCGGCGTTGTCCGGTGGGTTAAGACAACGCGCGTCCCGGCCCTGAAGGCCCCGCCGGCCGTTAAAAAAATTCTCGGCGATCCTGGGGCCCCGGTTAAAATTGTTGAATACTCTGATTTCCAGTGCTCCGCATGCGCCAAGGGGCACGGCATCCTGAAGGAGTTTTTAACCAAGGCTTCGGATAAGACGTTCCTGGAATTCCGGTATTTTCCTATCGAGGAAATTCATCCTCAGGCTGTCCGCAGCGCTATTTACGCGGAATGCGCGGCGCGCGAGGGGCAGTTTTGGGCTTTTCAGGACCTTTTGTTTTCAGGGCAATCTCAATGGGGACAGGGAGGCGCGGACGCGGAAACATATTTTAAGGCCTATGCCAATTCTCTCAAAGTTGACCTGGAGCGCTTGGATGCCTGCGTGAAGGACGACACGGTTGAGGCCGTTATCGCGAGGGATACCGCGGAAGCGCGGTTTCGGGGGGTCTCCGCGACGCCAACCTTTTTTGTGAACGGGAAAATGGTTGTTGGGACAACGGCTTTGCGGGAGGAGTTGGGCCGTTTTCTTCCCGTTTTTTGACATTGTTGTGGAGCGCCCCTCCTCGGCAAAATAAGCGTATCTCTTCTTTATCTTTGGGGAGATCGTTTGTATAATGGGCAGGGTTTCAGTTGAATAAAGGAAGCGCGCATATTATGAAACAAAAGATTTTATTGGTCGATGACGCCCGGGAGATCCTTGATCTCATGCAAGCGATGCTCGAAGGGCAGGGCTATGCGGTGATTGTGGCGACCAACGGGGTTGAAGGGCTGGCCAAGGCGAAAGAGGAAAGGCCGCAGTTGATCATCGCTGACGTGTTGATGCCGGAAATGGACGGGTATCTTTTTTTTAAAGAGCTCAGGAAAGACCCTGTTACCGAGCGGATTCCCGTCTTGATCATAACGGCTAGGGCGAAAATGGAGGATTCTTTCCGGGCCATTGGCGTTGACGGGTTCCTGGTGAAGCCCATTGATGCGAACAAACTGTTCACGGAAGTGGCCCGGGAGCTCAGTGTTTTTATCAAAGATAAGGATAACATCAGCACGCAGGACCTCACGCCTCAAACGGTTGAAGATTTGCAGCAAAAGAGCGCGTCCGGGGCCACCCTTTCGGCGCAGTCTGGCGGGACCTCTCCCGGAGGGAAAAGGATTTTGCTGTATGGGTACGAAAAAAACGTCTTAAGGGAAATGAGCCAGCAGCTGGAACAGAAGCGCTGCCTGATCACGATCGCGGATGACGTGCATCAGCTGGGGCTTCTGATCGGCAAGATCGACCCGCACATCATTTTCCTGGAAGTGAAGCCGGACGCGGCCATCCCCCTGGAAAGCGTTTTGACCGCCGTTCATTCCGCTTTGCAGAGCCGGGATGTCGAACACCATGATCCGCAGGTGATTCCGGATATTATTATTTATAAAGTGCATCACGCGGTCAGCGGAGTGACGGCGATCGCGTCTGATGTCGCCGACACGGATAATGTCCTGGCGCAATGCGCCCGCATCGGGTACACGAAATATATCGGGCTGTATTCCCCTTTTACTTTTTATTTGAAAGTAAAAGATTTCCTTAGAAAGTAAGGACCCTTCATTGAGGGACGCTCATGACAAGATCGTTTTTGCGTGACAATCAGGTGAGTTTGGCGTTGCTGCTTTTTTTGGGCGTGGCTTTGATGTCCGGGTGTGACGCCGTATACCGTTTATTGCAGAAAGAAGGCGCGGAAGAGAAAGAAATTTTGGGCGAAATCGTGCCGTTGGAACCAAACGCCCGGGTTGAGGAAGTCCAGAAATTGTTAAAGCTGTATGGATACCGCATCGGCAAAGTAGACGGGGTCCTCGGCGGCAATACAAGGCAGGCCATTGAGGATTTTCAGAAAGACCAGGGACTGAAAGCGTCTCGGTTTGTGGATTTTAAGACATGGGATGCGTTGACGCGCTTTGAGCGTTTCGGGCTGCTTGTGGACGGCGAATTAAACGCGGCGGCGATTCAGACGGCTTTAAAAGAGGCGGGGCTTGACCCTGGCCCGATTGACGGCAAGATGGGGAAAAAGACCCAAAAGGCTATCCTGCATTTCCAGAAGCTGGAAGGGATCAAAGCGGATGGGAATATCGGGATCAACACCCTGACGCATCTTGAGCAGTACTTATCCGAGAAACATCCTTAATAACCGTTTATCTAAAGCAGCAGATCCGGCCTTTTCCCTCTCTTTTGGCCTGATACAGGGCCTGGTCCGTTTTTAAAATCATGTCCCGGCGGTCACTGTGCTTTGAATATTCTCCTGCTCCGATGCTGACGGACACCGGGCGTTTGCCTTTGAGATTTTTGATGCTTTCGGTCACCTTGCTGGCCACGATTCTCGCCTGATCAATATCCGTTTGGGGCAGGACCGCCACGAATTCATCCCCGGCGTAACGGCACACAATGTCAACGGCCCTGAGATTGTTTTTGAACACGGTACTGATCCTTTTGAGCAGGATGTCTCCTTCCAGGTGCCCAAAATCATCGTTGTAAGATTTAAAGTTGTCAATGTCAAGCATCAACAGGCACAGGTTTCCGTGATAGCGGTTGGCCCGCTCGATTTCCGTATCCAGGGCGCGGATGAAGTAACGGTAATTATAAATGCCGGTCAGGGGGTCGGAAACAGACAGGTATTCCAGCTCGCGGTAATTCGTGGCGTTTTCAATCGATGTGGCGGCCTGCCGGACAATCGTGCAGAGGATGCGCAGGTCAATTTCCGCGAAAGAGGGGCCGTCGGGGGATTTTTTATCCGCCACGTTGACGACGCCGACCAGTTTGTTTTGGAGCGTGATGGGGGCGATCATGAAGGATTTGTTTTTGTACCCCGGCCGGTTGGGACGGCTAAACATTTTTTCCTCCTCGATGTTGTTCACTAATAACGGCCGGCCTTCTTGCGCGACAATCCCGGCCAACGGCTCCCCCATTTTGATGCGCGTGGACATGATATGATTTGCGTCCACCCCTTTGGCCCCGCGGATCGTTAATTCCTTGCTGGTATGATCCAGCAGCATGAGGGAACAGCGCTCGACTTCCAGGATTTCCGTGGCTTTTTCAATGACAAAATCGACAAGATGGTTCAGGTTGCTGATGGACGACATGGTCTGGTCGATGCTCAGCACTTGTTCCAGCTTGCGTTTTTCCGTCTCAATTTGCTTGCGAAGAATTTCCCGTTTGCCGTCCGCTTCCTTGCGCTCGGTGATGTCTCTTACAAAAGACCATATGGAGGAGGGGTTCCCGTTGTCGTCGTGCAAAAGGGAGGTCCTGAGCTCGACGGGGATCAGGGTGCCGTCTTTGCGGATAAATTCTTTTTCATAAAGCTCGGAATATCCTAGAGAAAGGACCTGTTCTTCCAGTATTTTTTTCTCTGCCGCGTGCCAGCGCGGCGGAGTGATGTCCCAGCAGTTTAGGGCCTTGACCTCCGGTGCTTTATAGCCCAGCATCTCCTGGAAAGTGTGATTGAACTCCCGGATATGGCCGTTCATGTCGACCAGAATGTATCCATCCCGGCTGGCTTCGTAAAGTTGCCGGTACCGTTTTTCCGATTCCCGGACAGCTTGTTCATGGCGTTTGCGGTCTGTGATGTCGATGACGTGCTCTAAAATTTGCTTGACGTGGCCGTCTTGGTCAAAGACGGGATAGGCGTTGATTTCAAAATAATGTGCGGAGCCCTTTGGGTCGAAATGGGCGTGTTCCATGGTGGCGGGCTTGAGGGTTTCTTTAATGACTGCAAGGGGGCAGGGCAGATTTTGCTCGTGGCAGGGCCCTTCGGAGTGATGCAGGGCCGAGTAGCAAAGACAACCAGGGCTGATCTTCAGTTGGCGGGCCGCTTTGTTCGCCCCGACAATCCGGTAATCCTGAATATTAATAATATAAAAAGGGTCTACAATGCCATCTATAATTTCTTGAAAATTAGGCGTATCGTTTAAGTCGTTTTTTTTCGTGTGGGCATGCCGGGCCATGTGCCTTCCCTCGCTAAGATTTATAAAATGACGAGTCCATTTTTATGCTACTCCTAAAGCGACCATGAAACAAGTCCTTTGTCGTTAAGCGGGGCTTGATGTTTGTTGGAAGATGCCCCGTTTTTCCTCCCGGCATTCTAATGCATAAATAAAAAAAACTAAATTATATTTATAGATTTAAAATTGAGTTTATAATAAATCATAACTTATTTTTATATAGTTATTTGCAGTTAGGCACATTATTATTAAAATGCTAAAGGATAACCTGTTTGGGGGGCACGGGATGAGCAGGGAAAGCGAATTTTCATCCCCCAAGAGGGAAAGGCCGGGTCGCCCTGTCAGGGCGGGGACAAAGGCTGTTCATGACAGCGGCTGGCCATTAAGAAGAAAAGGATCTTGGGTATGAACAGGGGTAGCGATTTTTTGAAAAAGTTAAAATTATCAGAAAAAATTTGGCTGGCTTTCGGATCCATGAGCGTTGTTATCCTTGTGTTCTGCGGAACGGCGATTCGAAACGGCATGGTGGGCACGAGGCTCGTGGAACAGATTTTTAATAATTATACGGAACAAATCCGGGTTGCGGAAAATTCTTTGGCCATTGTTGCTGGCATGGAAAGTTCTGTCACGAAATATCTTCAAAAACACGACGAGGCTTCCGCGCAAGCATTTTTTTCTTATCATAACCGGCTTTTAAATAATTGTGAGCGGCTTTCCATTTTGGTTTCGGGCAACACCGCTGGGAAACCCCAGGACGTCTTGTCAAAGAAAATACGGGAGTATGGTGAGTCTTTCCGGGAAATGGTTTCCTTGGTCCAAAAAAGGGGTGTTGATAAAAATCAGGGCATCCGGGGGAAGGTCATCTCCGCGACGCAAGAACTGGAAGCGGCTGTCCAGGGGCAGGGAATCGTGGACCTGAACCTGATTCGGCTTCAGCTCATCCGTCATGAACAAAATTATTTGTTGGGGGGCGGCGAGGCCGATCTCGACCTGATTCATGAAAATATCCAGGCACTGAAAGACCTTGTCCGGCAACTCAGCTTGGAGGAGAGCGTTCAGAAGCCTCTGGATTCTCTTTTGGATAAATATTATCAGGAGATCGTGAGCCTGGTTGATGTTGACAAGGCGGTTTTGGCTCAGGAGGAGCAACTCACGTCCATCAAAACAGAGCTGGTTTCGCATATCGGAAGTTTTTCTTCCCGGGCCATTGATAACGCCAATATTAAAAAACAAAGAGTCCTCTTGGAATTAAAAGGGACTGTTTTCCTTCTGTGGGGCCTGTTCCTTTTTTGTTTAGGTTTCAACGTGTTCTGCGCGGGAGCCTTTAGCCGCGGCATCACCAGGCCGGTGCAGGAGATTTCCAAGACTTTGGACGCGCTTATGACAGGCGACCTGACGCTTCGCGTTAATGTCCTGTCTGAAGATGAGCTTGGTGCGTTTTCCCAGAAGATCAATGCGTTCATCGCCCAGGTCGCGGATATTTTAAGATGCGTCCAGGTCGCCGTGCAGCTTTTTGTGGAGACCTCCCGGGATCTGTCTTCCGTGTCCCAGCAGATCTCCGAAGGCGCTGAACAGCAGTCCGCGAGCTTTGAGCATATTTCCGGGACTGTCCAGGGCAACGCCATGGATTCCAACCGGGCGAATGATCTCGCGCAAAGGGCTGCGAAAAACGTCACGGATTCCGGGAAGAATATGGCGAAATCAATGGCGGCGATGGAAGAAATCGCCCGTAGCGCCAAAAATATTAATAATGTTATTTCATTGATTACGGAGATCGCCGACCAGACAAATTTGCTGGCGCTCAACGCCGCCATTGAAGCGGCCAGGGCGGGAGAACAGGGAAAAGGGTTTGCCGTGGTCGCCGATGAGGTCCGGAAATTGGCGGAACGCAGCGCCGCTTCGGCCAAAGAGATCACGAAGCTGATTATGAACAGCATGAAGCAGGTTGAAAACGGGGTGAGTTTATCGCAGGCGGTTGAAGAGAGCCTGAAGCAGGTCGTTGACGACATCAAAAGTATCGCCGAACAGATTCAGGGGATTTCCAGTTCAACAGAGGAACAAGCGGCTTCTATGGAGGAGAATTCCTCCATAACAGAAAATTTTGCCGGAACTGCGGAGTCCTTGACGATGTCTTCCCAGCAGCTCTATAATAGCGCCAAGGGGTTGCAGGACATGGTCAGTAAATACAAGATTTCTTAAAGGCGCGGGTTTTTGTCTTGATTATGAATTAAGGCTTTAGCGAGGCGATCCTCCGGTTTTGTCCCGCCCCATTTCACCCCTTGGCGTGCAGTCCGAAGACGATTTTTCCAGGTTCCCAGGATTTAACATAGTAAAGGAGGGGCACGATGAAGAACATGTGGAGTATTCTGGTGCTGCTGGCTTTTTTGTTTATGGGCACGACGGCTGATGCCTCGGAGGACGCTCTTGGGCCCGTCCTTCGGGATCTTGTTATGCAGGGGCTGCAAGCGACCCAGAATGAGGATATTGGCACGGTGTTGCAGACCATCCATTCGCAGTCACCGGCGTATAATAAAATTACAGAGTATCTTCCTCGAATTTTTGCGGAGTACGACATAAAATATGACTTGGTGTCGTATACTTATTTAGGCGCGGATCACGAGTACGCCGTGGCGCGGATCACGCAAACGGCGGAGAAGGTCAACCAGAACCCGGAAGCCCCGCGTTTTCAAAACAATAAGGTGGATATTATTCAGGTTTTTCGAAAGGAAAACGAGGCCTGGAAATTCTGGAACCAGGTGATTTTAGAGTATGCGCTTTCTGAGGAATGAGGTTTTCGCCATAGAGGCGGGGATGGGATAAACAAAGGAGGGGGAGGCGAGACGCCTCCCCCTCCTTTGTTTATTGGCGCTAGGTTGTCTGGGGCGCGAGGAGGGCGCTGAGGTCTTCCTGCGCGTTTCCCGTCGGTTTGATTTGAAATTTTTCGGCCAGGATGTTCAGCACGTTGGGAGAAATGAACGCGGGCAAGCTCGGCCCAAGATGGATGTTTTTAATTCCCAAAAATAGCAGGGTCAGGAGGATCGCGACAGCTTTTTGTTCGTACCAAGAGATGATCAGCGACAGGGGCAGGTCGTTGATGCCGCAGTTCAAGGCTTTGGCCAGGGCTTGAGCGATCACGATCGCCGAGTACGCATCGTTACATTGCCCGCAGTCCAGTAGCCGGGGAATCCCGGCTACGTCCCCGTAATCATGGCGGTTAATGCGGTGCTTCCCGCAGGCGAGGGTGAGGATGACGCAGTCGGCTGGGACGGATTCGGCAAACTGGGAGAAATAATTGCGGCCCGGTTTAGCGCCGTCGCAACCGCCGATAAGGAAAAAATGCCGGATTTTGCCTGCCTGCACCGCGTCCAGGATTTTGTCCGCGATGCCCAAGACGGCGTGATGGGCGAAGCCGACCAGGATTTCTTGCTCGACGAGATTTTCCTGAAATCCTTTGAGGGCGAGGGCTTTTTGGATTAGCGGGGAAAAGTCCTTGTGTCCGTTTTTTCCCAGAATATGTGTCACGCCCGGCCAGCCCACCACGTTGGTCGTGTAAATCCGGTCGGAGTACGAAGGCCGGGGTTCTTGGATGCAGTTTGTCGTCATGAGAATGACGGCCGGGATGTTGTTGAATTCATCCTGTTGGTTTTGCCATGCGGTCCCAAAATGCCCAGCTAAGTGGGCATTTTTTTTTAACTGCGGGTATCCGTGGGCGGGAAGCATTTCGCCATGCGTGTAGATTTTGACGCCTTTCCCTTCGGTCTGCTTGAGCAGGTTTTCCAGGTCGAGCAGGTCATGTCCGGAAACAATGATGGCCGGCCCGGCTTGGTGGCCGATAGCCACTTTGGTCGGCTCCGGATGGCCGTAATGGTCTGTGTGCGCCTTGTCCAGGATTTCTATGCATGTTAAATTCGCCTTCCCGCATTGCAGCACAAGGGACAGCAACGCGTCCGCGTTTAAAGATGTGTCCGCCAGGGCCGCCAGGCCTTTGTAGAGGAAGTCTGTCACAGACGTGGAGGTCTCGCCCAGCCGGAAGGCGTGTTCGGCGTAGGAGGCCATTCCTTTGATGCCATAGAGGAGGATTTCCCTGAGCGAGAGGATATCTTCGTTGAGGTCGGGGTCGCTTTTAAGCCCCACGGCGCGTCCTTGCGCCAACAGCCCTTCGAGGCTTTCCGCAGGGACCCAATGCACAATTTTAGGAAAAGCCTGTTGTGCCCCGGAGCTTTTTCCCTGTTTTTGATAAGCCGTCAGGCAGTCGGCCTTGAGTTTTTCTTTCGTCTGGTAAACGAGGTGGATGTGCTTTTCGATCGCCGTGGGGTCGAAGTTGACGTTTGTGACCGTGATAAAGATTCCTTTCATGAGAATCTCATCCGCTCGTGTGTCGCGAAGCCCGATGTCCCGGGCCGCTTGTCCGCAGACCGCCAATCCTTTCAAAGCGTGAATCAGCAGGTCCTGCAGGGTCGCCACCTCCGGGGTTTTTCCGCAGACCCCCATTTTGTCGCAGCCTTGGCAGCGGAAGGTTTGCTCGCATTGACGGCAGAACATATTCATAATTTTCTCCTTATTCATTGAACGATTAATATTTCGTGCAGCGTTTTGTCCTTCAGAGAGGCCAGCAGCTTTTTTTTGTTTTCAAGCCAAATGCCGTGAACCAGGCACGGCTTGCGCGAATTACAGTGAGGCAACCCCATCACGCAATGGTTAAACACGTCGTCCCCTTCCACCGTCAGGATGATATCGAGCAGGGAAATGTGGCGGGGATGCCGGGTGAACATGTAGCCGCCGTTGGGCCCGCTGACCGCTTTTAAAAAACCGGCCCGGGTGAGGGATTGGAACGCTTTGCGGGTGTAGGCCTCCGGGACTTTGGCTTTGCGGCACAGCTCTTTGATGGAAAAATGCCCTTGAGGCTCCCCGGGATTCACGTGCATCAAGGCCCGCAGGGTGTAGGCGCATCTTTTAGAGTACAGTTGAAACATGGCGGCTCCTCGCGGTTTAATTATGGATAATGATATCCATGATTGAGGGGTTTGTCAAGAGAAAAATAAGGTGTTCAGCCGGAATGTTGTGTGGTAAAATTTTTCAAGCCTGTTAAAAGAGGAGGCCATTCCCGATGAAAAAAATGAAGAACATTTTTGTTTCCTCGATTTATCAGAACGCGGGGAAGACCACCGTTTCCCTGGGGCTGTACCGGATGTTCCAGGAACGGAAATTAAAAACAACTTTCATGAAACCCGTCGGACAGCAGACGGTCGATGTCCAGGGGCAGACTGTGGACAAAGACAGCTACCTGATCGGGGAAGTTTATCGTTGTCAGGAGAAAATCAAATGGATGAGCCCGGTCACGGTCGGACGGGGGTTCACGGAAAAGTATATTTTTGATCCGCATCCCGATGTCCTGCGTCAGCGCATTGAACAATGTTTCCGGTCTTTGACGAAGGGCAAGGACGCGATTATTATTGAAGGGACCGGCCATGCCGGGGTTGGAGCGGTCATTGATTTGTCCAACGCGGATGTGGCCAGCATGCTGCAGTCGAAGGTCATTATCGTTTCGGAAGGCGGCATTGGCCGCAGCATCGATGAAATCATGCTCAACAAAGCGTTCTTTGACGCTAAGAAGGTGCCGATTTTAGGCGTCATTGTCAATAAGGTCCTTCCTCAGAAATATGAGCGGGTCCAGAAAGCCCTTCGGGAGGGGTTGAAGGGCAAAGGGCTGGCTCTCCTCGGGCTTATCCCCCAGGATCCAATCTTGAGTTCTCCAACCGTCGGACAATTGATGAAAGACCTCAACCTGCAGTTGTTGTGCGGGCAGACCAGCCTGAACCGGAAAGTCAAGAACACAATCATCGCCGCCATGGAGCCCTATAATATGATTAGTTATATTACCGACGGGACACTGGTTATCACTTCCGGGGACCGGGTGGACAATATCCTGGCGGCGGTCAGCTCGCACCTCGTCGCTCTTGGAAAGAAAACACAGGTTGCGGCCATTATGCTGACCGGGGGGCTGACCCCCAATATTAAAATCATCGATCTGTTGGAGAAAAGCCGGATTCCCATCCTGAT
>Ga0116157_10001308_pt1 | contig 25131 bp, 31 predicted proteins | sample AD_UKC048_MetaG_FD_89882 | JGI IMG/M metagenome (GOLD analysis project Ga0116157, IMG submission 89882) | Active sludge microbial communities of municipal wastewater-treating anaerobic digesters from USA - AD_UKC048_MetaG | ecosystem: Engineered > Bioreactor > Anaerobic > Digestate | place: USA... | reverse complement strand
CGCGCAGCATCTTGCGCAGGTCAGCAGGGCTGCTGCATTGGTCAATTGCGGCGCAAATAGGCCCGGACGCTGCGCCCAGACGCTGCGCCACAAAACCGGAAGCCGCTTGGCGAACCTTGGCGAATTCCTCCGGGCTGGTCGCCGCCCGGGGTGCCTGTGAGGCATCGGATACCATGAAACCGGGCGCCACCGGATCGGGCAGGAGCACATCCACATCACCCGACGCGATCAACCCGAGCAAGTGCAAATGGTCCAGTGCCGGCTCCAATTCACCCACGCGAACAAAGGCACTCAGCGAATGGACGGCTTTGACGCCGTCCACCATGATTAGCAGGCGCCGCTGACCGGCTGTGATGCTGCCACTGCGTTGGGCAACCTCGGCCCGGCCCTTGTCGGTCTTGAAATAAATGGTTCCAGAATTCATTTGGTCAGATTATGCGTGCCTGAAACAAGCCTTCGGCGCGTCTTCAACCAAGCTGGGGGACAATGCAGTCTTACCTACCGCTCCTTACAGCTTCGATATGAAAATTGAAAAAGACACCGTTGTCTCCCTGCGCTATGTTTTGGCTGATGCCAAAGGCAAGCCGATTGAGCAAAGCCAAAAACCTATGGTTTACCTGCATGGTGGTTACCAGAACACCCTGCCCAAGATTGAAGCCGCGCTGGAAGGCCGCATGCCCGGTTACCAGGCCAGCCTGCCCCTGATGCCGGGCGAAGCCTTTCCAGACCGCGACGAAGCGCTGGTCCGCACGATACCCCGCAGCCAGTTCCCCAAGGCACCCAAGGTTGGTGCACGGCTGGAGAGCAAGGGCGCCGAGGGCGAGCACCCCACAGTCTTTACCGTGATGCAGGTGAAAGGGAACGACGTGCTGGTAGACGGAAACCACCCGCTGGCAGGCAGGGAACTGCGCTTCATGCTGACCGTCACCGACGTTCGATCAGCGTCTGCTGTGGAGCTGGAACACCGCCATGTGCACGGCGAGCACGGACACCATCACTAACCAGGCATGCTCTGGTATCCAGAAAATCACCATGGCGAAAACAACTGAATGGGCAGGCAAGGTTTTGGCGTTGATCAAGGGTGGCAATACGCCCGCGGCAATTGCCCAGATCAAGGTGGCTCCAACGGTCAAAGACCTGAAGTCACTGCAATCCGCAGTGACAGAGGGCCACCTGCTCGGGCGATGGCGCGATCTGGATGCGGCCATAGCTGACAACGTTGCCGCGCTGTCGGCACCGCGCCTGCATCGCTCACCCTGACGCCCGGACGCCTCCTAACCTTAATGCTTAACGCCTGTCTGCTATTTTTTTATAGCTATTCACGCATGTTGCACAAGGGCTAGCGGCTAATTTCGCATCAAAATCAGGTGATTTCAGATGTCTCAACGGGCACCAGAATGGCGTTACCCGTGGCTACCAGCTTGCGTTTGCCATCCGTGTCTGCGTATAGCTCGCCCGAAGCAAAAACCTGCTTGCGCCCGGCCTTCACAACTTTGCCGCTGGCAATAAAGACCTGACCCACAGCAGGAGCGATACAGTTCACCGAAAAGTGCGAGGCCAGCACACGCCCGGACACCGTGGCGGCTGCAAAGCCGCACACCGTATCCAGCAACGCGGCCACCATGCCCGCATGCAAAAAGCCGGAATACTGCCCCATCTCATTGCGCCAGGGCATGCGCAGCTCGGCTTCACCCTTCTCTGCACGCGTCACTTCAAAACCGGCCCAGCGGTTGAACGCGGCGGTATCGTTGATTATTTTCAGGGTATCAAACATCGCAGGCAGCTCCTTGTCAAAACGCAGTCTAGGCAACTAACCACGTCTCGTACGTCACGCGTGGGACGCCCGGTCACACCGGAGACAACCTGCCCGGTAATGGGGCAATTTCCGCCCTATCGCAGGTGAGACTGAGCCCAGCCCACGATTTCGGCAACCGATGTCATGGCGCCGGGTTGACGGGCCACTTCGCGCCCGCCTGCAAACAGCGCCAGCGTTGGAATGCTGCGGATATTGAACCGTGCACCCAGGGCCTGCGCTTCTTCCGTGTTGACTTTGGCCACGCGAATACGGGGCTCCAGCTGTGCGGCCGCTTTTTCGTAGGCAGGTGCCATGGCTCGGCAGGGGCCGCACCAGGGTGCCCAGAAGTCCACCAGCACAGGAATCTGGCTACGGCTGATGTGCTTGTCAAAGTTGACTTCATCCAGCGCCACGGGATGGGCGTCAAAAAGGGCCTGCTTGCATTTGCCGCAGGTCGGTGCACTACCCAGCTGGTCCGCGTGAACGCGGTTGGTGGTGTGGCAATGCGGGCAGACGATGTGTAATGGTTCGCTCATAACCCGGATCTTGGGGTTACGGCCCGGTTTTCAAGTCGCGCGCCCATTCAACGGATAAGCTGGGTCGGTGTAGCCGGGTGTGGAGGGATGGCCGGGCCTGACCAGTGAATCCACCAGCGCCTCGTCTTCCGCCGTCAACTGAAACGCCAGAGCAGGCGCGTAATCGGTCCACTGCGTCAGAGTTCTTGGCCCGGCTATCACCGAGCTGATGGTCCTGTTCGCCAGCACCCACGCGGTGGCAAACTGGGCCAGCGTGATGCCCCGGTTTTGCACATGTAATTTGAGTGTTTGCGCGATCATCAGAGACTCCTCCCTGAATTCGGTTTCCACCATGCGCTTATCGGCCCGGCCGGCGCGTGTGTCCTGCGCCGGGGGCTGGCCTGGTGCGTATTTGCCCGTGAGCACGCCCCGCGCCACCGGGCTATAGGAAGTGACGCCAATGCCGTAATGGGAACAGGCTGGCAAAACCTCCACTTCGGGCATGCGATTGAGCAGGTTGTAATACGGTTGGCAGACCACTGGGCCGGGCATGCCGATCTGACGTGCCAGATGCACCATCTCCGCGATACGCCAGCCCCGAAAGTTACTGACACCCCAGTAGCGAATCTGACCTGCGCGCAACATGGCATCCAGCGCGCGCAGCGGCTCCTCCAGATTCATGCCGTTGTAGTCACGGTGCAGGTAAAGAATGTCCACATAGTCGGTTTGCAGGCGAGCAAGGCTGGCAGCCACTTCGTGCAGCATCCAGGCGCGCGAGTAGTGGCTTTCGTTGGGCCGCTCTGACATCCGGTTGCCCAACTTGGTGGCCAGCACCCAGTCGTGACGCTGGCCCTTGATCAATTCGCCCACCATGGTCTCCGACGCACCCTTGGTATAGACATCGGCCGTATCGATGTAGTTGACACCCTGCGCACGCGCATCGGCCACGATGCGCAACGCCTCGTCACGGTCGGTCTGGTCGCCAAACATCATGGTGCCAAGGCACAGGGCCGAGACTTGCAGATTGCTGTTGCCTAAATTACGGTATTGCATGGTTCAGTCCGGTACAAAGTTGGCGTTGAATTTGGTCCTGTCCGCCTCGTTCTCGAAAGTGACTACCTGACCCATTTTCATGTCGGCCAGGCGGCAGGCGGCAAAGAGGCTGTATTTGCCCTTGAGGTAGAAACTGGGCAGGTCGATCAGTGCATACGGGTAAGGTACGAACACTTCGTGCGCGAACACAGTGCGGTGCACGTTACGCGGCGACGGGAACAGCTTGTAGGTATCGGTAGTGATTGTTTTTTCGGCCATGGTGACTGATCATCCTACAAAGTGGCAGCCAGCCGGGCGGCTTGATCGATGGCGCGCTTGGCATCCAGTTCACCGGCTTCCAGCGCGCCACCAATGACGTGTAGTGTTAGATGCGCCTTTTTGCCTTGCACCTGCAGGGCATCCGCCAGTTCTCGCAGAGGCAGCTGGCCCGCGCACAGTACCACAGTGTCGCAGGCAATCCACGTCGGGTTTTCGCGTTTTTCACCGTACGTCACCAACAGGCCTTCATCGGCAATGCGCTCGTAATTCACACCCCCCACCATCTTCACCCGTTTCATCTTCAATGCCGCGCGGTGAATCCAGCCAGTCGTCTTGCCCAGGCCCTCGCCGAGCTTGCCTTCCTTGCGCTGCAGCAGCGTCACCTCGCGCTCGGGTGGCGTGACCATCGGGCCCGCTGGGCTCAAGCCGCCAGGCGCCTGCGCGGGGTCTGTCACACCCCACTCCGCTTGCCAGGCTGGCAAGTCGGTGGTGGTGGAGTGACCGCCAGCCACCAGAAACTCGGCAACATCAAACCCTATACCACCTGCACCAATTACCGCCACACGCTGACCCACCGGTTTGTGGTGGCGCAGCACATCGATGTAGCTCAATACTTTGGCGTTGTCCTGGCCGGGAATTTTGGGGTCCCGCGGCACCACGCCAGTGGCCACAATGACGTCGTCATAACCCTGCAGATCCTGCACCTGCACTCGTGTACCCAAGTGCAGATGTACACCGGTCACTTCCACGCGGCGCCGCAGGTAACGCAGCATCTCGTGAAACTCTTCCTTTCCCGGCACCACCTTGGCCATATTGAGCTGGCCACCGATCTCAGTGGCGGCATCAAACAGATGCACCTCATGCCCACGCCCGGCTGCTACGGTAGCGGCTGTCAGCCCCGCTGGCCCGGCGCCAACCACGGCGATGCGGCGGCGGGCTGAAGCACTGGCTGAATCAGAGATTACGGGCCGGTAAACCAGCTCGGTCTCATGGCAGGCGCGCGGGTTCACCAGACAACTGGTGAGCTTGTTTTTGAAAATGTGGTCCAGACAGGCCTGGTTGCAGGCAATGCAGGTGTTGATCTGGTCGGCCTGTCCCGCGGCGGCCTTCTTCACAAAGTCGGCATCCGCCAGCAGCGGCCGCGCCATGGACACCATGTCGGCACAGCCATCGGCCAGCACCTGCTCGGCCACTTCTGGCATGTTGATGCGGTTGCTGGTGACCAGTGGCGTGGTGATGCCCACCGCTGCAAACTCCGCCTTCATCTTCTTTGTGACCCAGGCAAATGCTGCGCGCGGCACGCTGGTGGCAATGGTCGGCACGCGCGCCTCATGCCAGCCGATACCGGTGTTGATGATGCTGGCACCGCCCTGCGCAACCGCCTTGCCCAGCGTCACGACTTCGTCCCAAGAGCTTCCACCGGGAATCAGGTCAATCATCGAAAGCCGGTAGATGATGATGAAGTCCCGGCCCACCGCCTCGCGCGTGCGAGCCACAATTTCCACCGGCAGGCGCATGCGGTTCGAATAGCCACCGCCCCACTCATCCGTGCGGTGGTTGGTGAATGCCGAGAGGAACTGGTTGATAAAGTAGCCCTCAGAACCCATGATCTCTACCCCGTCGTAACCCGCCTCACGGGCCTTCACCGCGCAGTTCACAAACGCGCGAATCTGCCGCTCCACGCCCCTGCTGGACAGCTCGAATGGCTTGAAAGGCGAGATGGGTGACTTCAACGCGGTGGGCGCCACGGCCAGCGGATGATAGGCATAACGCCCGGTGTGCAGAATCTGCAGCGCAATCTTGCCGCCCGCTGCGTGTACAGCCTGTGTCACCACCTGATGGCGTCGCGCCGCACCAGACGTGGAAAGGGTGCCGGCAAACGGCTTGGCCCAGCCCGCGATGTTGGGCGCAAAGCCACCGGTCACCATCAGGCCCACTTCGCCTTCGGCGCGCTCGCGGAAATAGGCGGCCAGTTTGGTCAGGTCGCGGCCATCTTCCAGCCCGGTGTGCATAGAGCCCATCAGCACACGGTTTTTGAGTTGCGTAAAACCCAGATCCAGCGGCGCCAGCAGCTGCGGATACAAGGCCAGACCGGGCTGGGGGGAACGGGGAGTGGATAGGGTCATTCAGGCGCAATCGTGAAATATCTGGCCGGGATCATAGGCGCTGGCCGGGTTTTGATGTGGCTTTGACCCAAGACAAAGCTTGAAAACAGCCCCATCGGGACAATATAGACTTCATCCGTCACGACTGGAGCACACCATGGCCGACACCCCTTCTGCATCCCCCGCCACCACCAACCAGCGCAACATCTGGATGCGCGGCCTGTTAATGATCTTGATGGCCATGGCTTTCCAGCTCGCCGCCACGCTGCTGGGCCTGATCGCGGTGGTGCAATTTGTACTGGCACTGGTGAGTGATGCACCCAATGAGCGACTGAGCCACTTCGGTAAGGGCTTGGGCAAGTACCTGCGTCACATTGCAGATTTCGTCACCTTTGGCTCGGAAGACGTGCCGTTTCCGTTCAGCGACTGGCCCGCGGACGATTGACGCTGCCCGTCGGCCTTTCCGGGGCCTTTGCAAGGTTTGCTGTAAGACTAGTGCACCCGGCATCGTCTAAGTCATGACAATCTACCGTGATAGCCAGGAGCCCCCGTCATGCCAATCCACCAGACCTTCAAGACCCTCACCATCACGTTCACACGCCACGCTGCACTGATCGCAGCTTGCGGCATGGCCATCGGCGCCTGGTCCATGCTGGGCACCAACGCGGCGGCCGAGCAGGCTGTCTTGCTTCCCGCCCCCTCTTTTGAGGCGCCACACGCTGGCCCAGGCGCGCAGACCGCCATCTTTGCCGGTGGCTGCTTCTGGGGCGTGCAGGCGGTATTCCAGCACACCAGAGGTGTGCTCAACGCTGTGTCGGGCTACGCCGGAGGCGATCGGGAAACGGCGAAATACCGCCTCATCGGCAGTGGGCGCACAGGGCACGCCGAGTCCGTACAAATCACTTACGACCCCCAGCAAATCAGCTACGGCAAACTGCTGCAAATCTATTTCGGCGTGGCGCATGACCCCACCCAGCTCAACCGCCAGGGCCCGGACTCGGGCACGCAGTACCGATCGGCCGTGTTTTACCTGGACGATAGTCAGAAACAGGTGGCCGAGCGCTACGTGGCCCAGCTGAATGCGGCCAAGGCATTTCCGTCAAAAATCGTCACACAGCTAACCCCCTTACCCGCAAGCGCTTTTTACCCCGCCGAGGCCTACCACCAGGACTACGCCACGCTGAACCCGCGGCAACCCTACATCGCCCGTTTCGATCTGCCCAAGATCGCCAGCCTCAAGCGCGTCATGCCCGATGTGTACCGCGAGCCACCGGTGCTGGTATCGGCTAAAAGCCACTAAAAAGCGGGCTAAATTACCAAAACAAAACGTCTTTTTCCGATGCCAGATATGCACGAGCAGCTACTTTATTGATAGCAAACAGTGATTAACACCACCCGACTGCAAACCGCCTTGAAGTTGCTGCATGACAACGCGCGCCCCGCAGAACTGGACGGCATGGCGCGATTTGGTATCGTGGGCGACAAGCGGCTGGGCCTGTCCATGCCGGCCATGCGCAGCATTGCCAAAACACTGGGGCATGAGCACGCCCTGGCACTCGCTTTGTGGGAAACCGGCATCCCGGACGCCCGCATCGTCGCCGGCATGGTGGCCGAGCCTGCCCAGCTCACCTCACGCCAGATGGACGCCTGGACAAAGGGCTTTGCCTCTTGGGACGTGTGTGACCAGGTCTGCGGCAGCGCGTTCCTTGCGTCGCCACTTGCCTGGCGCAAGGTATCCGTCTGGGCCAAACGGCAGGATGAGTTTGTGCGCCGCGCAGCGTTTGCCTTGCTGGCCACGCTTGCAGTGCACGACAAGTCTGCCGATGACTTTCAATTCATCGACGCGCTGCCCCTGATCGAAACCGCCGCCTGTGACGAGCGAAACCTTGTCAAAAAAGCTGTGAACTGGGCGCTACGCAATATCGGCAAACGCAATCAAGCACTCAACGCTGCCGCAATGGATTGCGCGCGCCGCATTAAGCTCCAGAATACAAAATCTGCCCGCTGGATCGCGGCTGATGCGCTAAGGGAGCTCGGCAGTGATGCGGTGCAGGTTCGCCTGCAACGAGTGGGTTAATCGAAACGCCGTCGCCACGGACCGGCCAGAGCAAGCTGCACGCTTTCAGCGCATACTCCCATCACTTGCTAAAAGGATGTGATGAAACCAGACTTCCAGAGCCTGATGAGTGAGGCCCAGCCGGGAAATGGCGCAAAGTCTGACAACTTCACCTCTCACAGCCACGACGACGCTGCGGGACACCGCGGCTATAAGCTTTTTGTACCATCAGGTCTTGATGACCGGCCTGTGCCATTGGTGGTCATGCTGCATGGCTGCTCACAAAACCCGGATGATTTTGCTGCTGGCACGGCAATGAATGAGGTTGCTCGTGCGCAGGGATTCATTGTGTTGTACCCCGCGCAATCGCAACAGGCCAATTCGAATGGCTGCTGGAACTGGTTCAAGCACACCCACCAGGAGCGGGGCCGGGGTGAGCCCGCCGTGCTGGCCGGCATGACCCGGGCAGTCATGGCACGCCATGCCATTGACCCTGATCGCGTTTATATTGCGGGCCTGTCTGCTGGCGGCGCCATGGCCGCCATTCTGGGCGACAGCTATCCAGATATTTTCGCGGCCGTGGGAGTGCACTCGGGGTTGGCAACGGGCGTTGCCAAAGACCTGCCTGCTGCAGTGGCGGCCATGAAAAATGGCGGTTCCGGTACGCGTGGCACCCGCGGCACAGCAAGCGGCGTGGCAACCATCGTCTTCCATGGGGACGCTGACACCACGGTGCACCCCGGCAACGGCAATCACATCATCATGGCCAGTGCGGGCATGGCGTCCAGCGTCGAAGAAGCGCAATTGCACAGCGCTGGAGGGCTGGCCACTACACGTCGCGTCTACCGCGCCCCGGACGATGGTCGTGTGATTGCCGAGCACTGGCTGGTACACGGCGCGGCACACGCCTGGTCAGGAGGCAACCCCAATGGCTCCTTCACCGACGCCCGTGGACCAGACGCCAGTGCCGAGATGATCCGGTTCTTCAAGGCGAGTCACCGCCCGGCGATACGCTGAAAAAAGTCCCACATCACGTCATTGGCGTTGATCGCTTGCGATGCGGGCTCTTTGCCCGAACGCACTTCCTTCACACCGGGCCACGAGTGGCCACCCTTCTCGGTCACGCATAACTGCACTTGCACACCATCGGCGCAACCGGTATGTGCCTCGCAATAGGCGCCTGGCACGTCCAGCACCCGCTTGGGCGCCGCCGTGCAGCGGTTGCGCTGCGTCCAGCGGCTGATGGTCTCAGGGACAGAAACAAAATCCGCCACTTTGGTTTCGTCCCTGAAGGCATCTTTCCCGGCGCCCCCGTAGAACTGAACATGGGTGTCGTTTTTGGCGTGGATGTGCAGCACGGATATCGGCCGCACGGGCGAGCAGGTCAACGTGCCGTCGGTGCCAGCAACAGGAGCAATGGCCCGGAAGGTATCGGCCATCTCGCAGGCCAGGCGGTGGCTCAGCATGCCGCCATTGGACATGCCCGTGGCAAAAATTCGCTGCGGGTCAACGTTCACGCGCGACTGTAGCTGTACCAGCATGGCCCGCACAAACCCGACGTCATCAATATTTAAATCCCGGGCGCGGTCACAACAGTTACCTGCGTTCCACGTCGCCAGTTTGCCCGATGGCAAGCGGCTGTAGCCGTTGGGAAACACGGCAATGAACCCGGCGCTATCGGCCTTGCCTACGATGTTGTAGTTGGCATTGGCCTGCAGATTCATGTGGCCACCGCCGCCGTGAAAGGCGACAACCACTGGTGTTGGCCGTGTGGCATCGTACCCGCGTGGCACGTGCACCAGATAGGCTCGCTGCGAACCACCATGCTGCAGCTTGAAACTGTAGGAGCCCGGCGCGGTGAGTTGCTCCAGGCTTGCAGCATCGGTGCTGGCAGATTTTTCTACTGCCGCCCTTGCATCCCTGCGATCCTGCAGCTTGTCTTTTAGTCGCTGACGCAAGGTGCTGCCACCGCTGTCAGTCGTATTGGTTTGAGAACAGGCAGACGGGGCGGCGACGGCCAACACCGCCGAAAGGCTCGATACCCATAACAGGCGACGGACGACGGTGTTGTCTTCACGATGCAACATGGTTCCTCCGATAGGTAGTGCTGTTTTGCCCTATCCGGTCAAACAGTCATTCTGGGGAGATATGCTACAGGTGACTCCGCTATCAACAAAACATCAGGGAACCTATTCCACATGAAACGCCTTGCCTACGCTTTCGCACTGATCTGTTCTGTCGCCATGCTGATGGCCACTGGTTGCACACGAATCGAAACCGGGGAAGTTGGCCTGCGAATCAACTTTGACAAAACCACTGACCCCACTGAGCGCCTGCCCGGCTCGTTTAACCAGACGCTGGTGGGCGACATCGTCACCTTCAAGATTCAGGACGTGGCAGTAGCCGTGGACAACATGACGCCACTGGCTTCTGACAACTCCACAGTTAAAGACTTTGACATGACTGTGGTCTACAACGTCAACCCATCTGCGGTCTCCGAGCTGTGGACCACCAAAAACAAGGCCTTTCACGGCCTGAGCGACAAAGGTAATGATATTTTGTTGATGCAAAACTACGTGGCTTTGAGCGCACGCAATGCAGCCTACAAGGTGGCGCGAGAGTATGAGTCGCTGAAGATGGCGGATAACCGGCAGGTCATCGAACAAAAAATTCGTGACAGCATCATCAAGACGCTGACCGAAGAGAAGCTGGCAGAAAAGATCACCGTGTCACAAGTGCAGGTGCGCGCCATAACGCCCGCAGACGTGATTGTGGCCAGCGCCAACGAGTTGGTACGGGCACAAAACGAACTCAAAACCAAAGAAGTGGAAGTGCAGACCGCCAAGAAAGAAGCAGAACGCATCGCTGCGCTGAACGCCAACGCCGGTGCCATCGGCTACATGAACGCCATGGCCAACTTAAAAATAGCCGAAGGCGTGGCCAATGGCAAAGTGCAAAGCATCGTTGTGCCTTACGACTTCAAGGGCATCGTCAACGCGAAATAACAGTCAGCTAACCAGTTGTCCAACGCGTCTGCATTCGCCGATGACCGCAGCACGGCTTGGGGAATAGCGCCTGTTTCGAGGTTGGACATTCCAGTAGTGGGGCTCGGGAGTCAGCGCGCGACGTTCTCCGAACGGCAGGATTCTTTCCACATATAGAGACTCTGCGTCTTCGCAGACGGTCAGTTCCTGCTTGACCTGCAACACTAAGGGGTCATTTGCCCCATAACGATCGCGCAGTTCGAGGAACACTCTACTCAGATTGTCTAGTCGCTTTGACATAGGTCTTCTCCTTCTCGTGACCTTCACTATAGGTCAATTTAGGGGGCGCTAGAGTGATCCACGGGCGTTCAATCTACTATTTCCTTTTGGCCCAGCTTTAAATCAAATTGTCATCAAATTTACACATTTGGCAGGCAACCTGTTCCGTTTGATTGCACTTTCACAGCATGCCAACCTCTACTGCTTATGGCGCAGATTACTCAGGGTTGATTTGCGGTTTTCGTTTCGACCCGGATGGGCAAAGCGTAACTGTTGGATCGGATGAAGCTCTTGCCTGGCTATCTCGCTCAGAGTCGGCGGATGGCTTTATCTGGCTGCATTTCAATCTTGCGCACGCCACCACTGAAAAATGGCTGCGAGAGCATGCGGCGTTGTCAGAAGTGTTTCATGAATCCATTCGCTCTGGGTCCCGTTCCACCCGGGTAGAAATGGAAGATGAGACTCTTGTTGCGGTGTTCAACGACGTTCACTATGACTTTGATTTCGAGCCCTCCGACATTTCAACGCTTTGGCTATCAGTGGACCAGCGTCTGGTTGTCAGTGCACGAATTCAACCCCTGCGCTCCATTGACCGGCTGCGCCTTGCCGTCAAACGCGGCACGCGCCTCCGCTCCACCGTCGAACTTCTGGTTCACCTCATGCACGATCAAGGTGACGTACTCGTAGGCATTGTCCGCAGCGCCACGGAGCGTGTTGACGCCCTCGAAGACCAACTGCTGGCAGGTCGTGTTGAGAAGCGTCGTGCCAACCTGGGTTCTCTGCGTCGCCTACTGGTTCGATTGCAGCGACTTCTCGCGCCGGAACCTGCAGCACTTTTTCGCCTGCTCCAAAAACCCCCTGCATGGATCAGTGAAGGCGACTTGCAGGATTTGCGTCAATCGACCGAAGAATTCAACGTAACCCTGATTGACATGGCCGCTTTGCAGGAGCGGATCAAGCTATTACAGGAAGAAATTGCTGGTCAGGTAGCAGAGGAGAACAACCGAAGCCTGTTTGTGCTTACCGTGGTAACGGTCCTGGCCCTTCCGATCAACATCATTGCGGGACTGCTGGGCATGAATGTCGGCGGCATACCTTTGGCCGAAAGTCACTTTGGCTTCTGGATAGTGGTTGCGATCATTGTCACCTTTACCGTGGTGGCCGGATGGTTTTCGCTGCGTGGAAAATCGAAACGAGAGCAGTCATAAACGGGCTAGTGCGAGCGTCTATGTTGAATGCGGGAGCGTTGCAGGGCAAAAAACTCACGTACCCCCCAGATCATGCAAGCCGGGATGGTCAGTACTCGAAAGAATGAGAAATTGTGCAACATGGCATTCCTAAAACAGTGTTCTTCAAAAGAACGATGCTCAAGTTACACGCTTCACGTGACAACTTTGTGTCAGGCTGACCGCAATGCCCCCACCTGAACTGCCCGAACTGATCGCGCTGGAGCGCATCCTTGAACTCGGTCGTGAACGCCTTGAGTCACGCGTCGTTTGCAGTGTGCCCATGCCCAATGGGGGCTCGTACCCCGTACATGCAATTATGTTGGGTAACCCCTCCCCCGACGTACCGGCAGTAGGGTATTTTGGTGGCGTCCATGGTCTTGAGCGTATTGGTGCCGAAGTAGTAATTGCCTACCTGCACAGTCTAGTGATGCGTTTACAGTGGGACAGCACACTTCACAAGCAGCTTGAAGCCGTCCGCCTGGTGTTTATGCCCATTGTTAACCCGGGCGGCATGGCGTTAGGCACGAGAGCTAACCCCAACGGGGTTGATCTGATGAGAAACGCGCCCGTTGAGGCCCAAGAAAAGACCCCTTTTATGGTGGGGGGCCAACGTTTAAGCCCCGGACTACCCTGGTACAGGGGGGCCGAGGGAAAGTCAATGGAGATGGAAAATCAGGCTGTTTGCGATGTCGTGACATCGGAGTTACTCACGCGCAGGTTCAGCCTGTCGGTGGATTGCCATTCAGGCTTTGGGAGCCGGGACCGCATCTGGTTTCCTTTTGCCCACAGGCGGGCACCCATTGCGCATCTGGCTGAGATGCAGGCTCTGAAGAAAATTTTTGTGCAATCACATAGTCATCATCGCTATGTGATTGAGCCTCAAAGCCTGCAATATCTGGCTCATGGCGACCTGTGGGACTATCTGTACCTGCAGTCCTGCCAACTTCAGCAACACGTGTTTTTGCCACTCACTCTCGAAATGGGGTCATGGTTGTGGGTCAAAAAAAACCCGCGCCAGCTGTTTTCAAGACACGGCATTTTCAATCCATTGATAGAACACCGGCAACAACGGGTTCTGCGCCAGCACCAGTTGCTGCTGGACTTCCTATCGCGGGCGGCGTGCGGGAACCACCTTTGGCTGCCGAACGACGACACGCGTTCGGGGCATCACGCGCAAGCCCTGCAGGACTGGTATTAACCCGCCATGACGACCTGGATTTTTATGCGGGGTCTGACGAGGGCGAGCGGACATTGGGGACACTTTGTTGATGAATTCCGGGAAGCCGTGCCGGGTAGCACAGTCAAGGCGCTGGACTTGCCAGGTAATGGTTTGCTGAACCATCAGCGCAGCCCCTTGAGCGTGCATTCAATGGTGGCGCATTGTCGGGCCCAGCTAGTGGCTTGCGACATCACCCCCCCTTTTCACCTGCTGGCGATGTCACTGGGGGGCATGGTCGCTGTGGCCTGGGCTCAGGAACATCCGAACGAGGTAGCAGGCAATGTATTAATCAACACCAGTATGCGGCCTTTCAGCCCGTTTTATCAGCGCCTCCTGCCTGCAAACTATGTATCGCTTCTGCGAGCCATCCTTCTGAACGCCTCGCCCGAAGCATGGGAACGCACCGTACTGCGCCTCACCAGTAATCTGGGCGAATCAGATGTGCTCGCAGACTGGCTTGCACTACACGAGAAAAATCCTGTCTCCAGGGCTAACGCTGTAAGGCAGCTCATTGCCGCTGCGCGCTATAGGGCTCCCACCACCAAACCTGCGACACCAACCTTGCTGCTGACGAGTGAGCATGACCATCTGGTATCGGTCGCGTGCTCCAGGGCGCTGGCTCGACACTGGCAATGCACCCTGCATGTACACCCTAACGCGGGGCACGATCTGCCGTTGGACGACCCCATTTGGGTCATCCAGCAAGCAGAACGTTGGGCGACTGGTTTACACACAGTAGATTGAGTGTTTCCATGGCGTACGGGGCATTTCTATGGAGCGGCTGCAGAAACTATCACAAACTCGCCAGGCATCCGGTAGCCCTGACCGTCCCGCCAAAGATCAATTGCTTTCAGATAACTTGCACGAACTCTCGCCCGTGTCACATCGTCGAATCGCGACCAGGCCAGCGCAACCGGGCCGCCCACAAAGGCCGCGTTGCAGGCCTCGTCCGCGCAGGCGTACATCAGTGTCGTCGTGATGCGACGTTGCACTGTGGCCTCCAATCCCGCTTGCACACACAGGTGCGCCAACGCGCCCTCTTGCCCCAGGCGGAAAAACAGTGGGCATACCTCACTGGACACTTCGGCATCCACGATGGGAAATAATGCCGACCAGCCGCAGTTGGATCGTTCGCCCCAGACGGCGAGGACAATGCGCCCGCCGGGACGCAATACCCGCCGCATCTCGCGCACCGCCTTCACAGGGTCGGGCATATACATGAGGCCCAGCGCACACAGGGCGACATCAAAACTGGCATCGGGCAGCCCCAGCGCCTCGGCGTCCATCCGCTCGAAGCTGACGTTCGACAAACCGCGTGCGGAGGCACGTTGTTGTGAGGCCTCGACCATCACCCCGGACAAATCGACGCCCGTCACCCGCCCGGATGCGCCAACGGCACCTGCACTGTCAAAGGTGACCAGCCCAGTGCCACACGCCACATCCAGCACGCGCTCACCTGGCGTCAGCGATGCCAATGCCAGCAGCTCAGCCTGCACGCTGGCCAACTGCGCCTGCCATAGCGGCTCGTAGTCGCTTGCGGCCATGTCCCAACCATAGCGCTGGACACGCCGCTGCAACCTGGCTTCCACGCTCAGCGCCGCGTGATGACGACTTCAAGGTAAGTGCTGGGCACCACCAAAGAATGGGCACCGCCGCGATTCAGGCTGTTCAGCAAATTGGTCATGTCACTTTCCAGCGCAGCTGCCTTGTCCGGCGGCAGCGCGGCAAACGCCTTGTGTACGGGACCGTACCAAGTGCGGAAGACGTCAATGAAGTGCGCGGCGGAACGGTATCGAAAGTTGAAATCCTTTGAAGTGACGGCCAGTGAAGCGGCGCGATCACCAAAAAATGAACGCAGGTTGCTCTCCACACCCCAGCGCGAAGGCGGTTGCACATCCGGGGGCGGCGGCACATGGCGACCCAGCGTCTTGAACAGTTGGCCAATAAAGCCCTCAGGCGTCCAGTTGGCAAGGCCGACGCGCCCTCCGGGTCGGCACACTCGCGCCATTTCATCAGCGGCCCGGCCCTGGTCTGGCGTGAACATCACACCAAAGGTCGATAAGACCACATCGAAGCTTCCATCAGCAAACGGCAACGCTTCAGCGTCTGCCGTCTGAAAATCAACCTGCAGACCGTCTGCACGTGCCCGCTCGGCACCGCGCTCGAGCAGCAGCGGCACGTAGTCGGTAGACGTCACCTTGCAGCCGCGGCGACCTGCAGCCAGCGTGGCGTTGCCGTTGCCGGCCGCCACGTCCAGCACGCGCTCATCAAAACGAAGATCGCAAGCCTCTGCTAATTGTTCACCCACAATTTGCAGTGTGGTGCCGATCACGGCATAGTCGCCGCTGGCCCAAGCCGTTTGCTGGCGGGTCTTCAGGGCAGTGAAATCTGTGTGTGCATTCATATGTGCTCTCCTGATAAAGATATGAAGAACGTATTTTTTTCTAGCACAACGGGGTTTGTCCTGACCGAGCGTCGCTCATTCATGCCCGATCGTCCTCAACCGGCCACGGCGACCATCACACCTGCCCGGGCGTCCGCAATTCTTGCCCCATCGTCCGGCACACCCTGCTTTCAAGGCTGGTGACGCTTGACGCGGGTGGCCGGGCCTGCCACGATCACCACTCAACAAAAGACAGGAATACCGGTATGGGAGCACAAGACATTGCAGCCGCACTGCAGCGCGTGGAAGCGGTATTGCGGCGTCGGCCTGAGACAGGCCTGCACGACGACGCGTCGGCAACGGCAAAGTGGGATGGAGCAACACGCGTCATAGCCAGCCACGCCAATGGCACCCAGGTAGCAACCGACATGCCCACTGAGCTCGGCGGCACGGGTGACAAGGTTACGCCGGGCTGGCTGTTTCGCGCGGGCCTGGCCTCGTGTGCAGCGACATCCATTGCGTTGCTTGCAGTTGCCGAAGGCATTGATCTGTCGGCACTGGAAATTCGAGCCAGCAGCCGCTCGGATGCCCGGGGAATGCTGGGCATCGCGGAGGTTGATGGCAAACCGGTTTCAGCAGGGCCGGGCGATGTGCAGCTGCATGTGCACATCGCCGCGCAAGGGGTTTCTTTGGAGCGCCTGCGAGCACTGGTGGAGACTGGCATCCAGCGTTCACCCATTCCCACAGCCGTATCGTGTGCCACGCCGCTCGGTCTGCACATCGACGTCACCGCGGGTTAGCGTCGGTTTAGTCATGGACGCCCTGTCACAAACCCTTCGCGTTGTCCGGCTGGTGAGCGCCATCTTCATCAACGCCCGTTTCACCGCGCCTTGGTGTTACCAGTCGCCCAGTGCCGATGCCGCGGCTCCCATTCTCGAGCCCGGCGCCGAACGCGTCGTGATCTTTCACCTGATCACCGAGGGCGAGTGTTATGTCGAGATGGCCAATCAGCCGCCGGTGCATCTGATAGCTGGAGACGCTGTCATCTTCCCGCACGGCGACGCTCACCTCATGAACAGCGCGCCTGGGCTGCCTTCTGCGAAAGGCGCGCGCCTGGATGAAGTACTGCAGCGTCGCCCCCGCCAGCTGTCTTACGGCGGCGGCGGTGCCACCACGCGGCTGGTCTGCGGCTACCTGGCGTGCGATGCCAAGCTCGCCGGCATGTTGATGGCCGGCCTGCCACCCATTGTTCGCGTGAACGTGCGCGGTTCGAACGCCGGTGTGTGGCTTGAGGCCTCGGTGCGCTACGCGCTGGCCGAGGCGCGCTCACCCCGGCCGGGCGGCGCGGGGGTGCTGGCCAAGCTGTCTGAGGTGCTGTTCATCGAAGTCTTGCGCCTGTATATGAACGAGCAGGCCGAGGGCCGCACTGGCTGGCTCGCCGGCGTAGGCGACCGTATCGTGGGTGCCGCGCTGAACGCACTGCACAACACCCCCGCGCATGCCTGGACTCTGGACGAACTGGCGCGCACAGCAGGCACCTCACGGTCGGTGCTGGCTGAGCGCTTTCAGCATCTGGTGGGCAGCTCGCCCATGCAGTACCTCACCAAATGGCGCATGTTGCTGGCCGCGAATCTCTTGTGTCGGGGCCAACTCTCACTGGCGCATATCGCCGCGGATGTGGGCTATCAGACCGACACCGCGTTCAGCCGCGCTTTCCGACGCGAGTTTGGCTTGCCGCCCGCTGCGTGGCGAAAAGGCCAGACGGCGAGCGCACAAATCCAGTAACGTTTTTCAACGCGTGGGCAGGCATTTCAGACCACCAGACATATCAATTTGACACCATACCAACTAGTAGGTATATTCCGAAAAACTTATTGGATGGAGCATTTCATGGCCGAAGACATCTGGCTCAACCTCCCCGTCAGGGACCTGGCGAAATCGGTCGCGTTCTTCACTGACATTGGCTTCACGCACAAGCCGGGTCCGGGCAATAGCGCGCACTCGGCCAGCTTCTCCATTGGCAAAAAAGGAATCATCCTGATGCTCTTTGCGCAGGACATGTTTGCGGGCTTTACCCACAACGCACTGTCAGACACCGCCAAAGGAACCGAGGTTTTGTTTTCCCTGGGCGCAGATAGCCGAGCGCAGGTCAACCACATCACCAATCGCGCGCGACAGGCCGGCGGAAGCGTCTTCGCAGAGCCCAGTGAGTCGAATGGCTTCATGTATGGCTCCGGCTTTTGTGATCCAGACGGTCATCGGTGGAACCTGCTGTACATGGACCTCAGCAACTTGCCCAAACCTTGACAAACCGCAGTCCATGATGGAAACCACCCTGCACCATTCGTCCAAAACCAGCGTGCTCGACGCTGCGCTACAGGTTATTCGCACCAAGGGGTACGCGGCCAGCACGGTAGATGACATCTGTGCAGCAGCAGGCGTTACCAAGGGCAGCTTCTTCCACCACTTCAAGGGCAAGGAAGACATGGCGCTGGTGGCCGTGGCACACTGGAACAGCGTTACCGGCGACCTGTTTGCGCTCGCCCCTTACCAGCAGTTGGCCGACCCGCGGGATCGGGTGCTGGCGTACATCGACTTCCGTCAGGCCATCGTGCAGGGTAATGCACCAGACTACACCTGCCTGCTGGGCACTCTGGTGCAAGAGACGTTTGAGAGCCATCCGCGCCTGCGCGAAGCGTGCAACGACGGCATTACCCGTCACGCGCGCACAGTTGGCGCCGACATTGCCGCGGCCAAAGCGCTCTACGTTCCCCACGCACCCTGGGACCCCCAAGTGCTGGCACTCTTCACGCAGGCCACGCTGCAAGGCGCGTTCATCCTGGCCAAGGCCCAGGGCAACGCCACCATCGTGAGCCAGTGCATTGACCATTTGCGGCAACACGTCGCCAACCTGCTGAGCGCCCCGCCGCGCCCGGCTCCTTTATCCGAGGAACCCAAGCCATGACACAAGCTGTGAACTACGTTGACGGATTTGTTACCCCCGTGCTCACCGCCAACCGTGACGCCTACCTGCAGCACGCGAAGGACGTTGCCGCTTTGTTCAAGGAATATGGTGCGACCAACGTGGTGGAATGCTGGGGCGACGATGTACCCGAAGGAAAAGTCACCTCATTCCCCATGGCCGTGAAAGTCGAATATGGCGAGATCGTTGTGTTCTCGTGGGTTACCTGGCCGTCACGTGCCGTGCGCGACGCCGGTTGGGCCAAGCTCATGGCCGACCCCCGGATGGCGTCCGGAGCCATACCGCCGTTTGACGGCAAGCGGCTGATCTACGGCGGCTTTGAAGTTTTGCTAAACGCTTAAACCACCACTATCTCAGAAGGAGAGATCACCATGGGCCTATTCGCACCCGACGCCACCACCATTCACGAACTCGTAATCAGCCGCCTCATCAACGTGCCGCGTGCCAAGCTGTTTCGCTGCTGGACCGAGCCCGCCCTCATCACCCAGTGGTTCACCCCGCCGCCATGGAAAACCATCGCCGCCGACATCGATGTGCGCGCCGGTGGTGCCAGCTGCATCACCATGCAGGGCCCCGATGGCACCAAGGTGCCCAACCTCGGGATTTATCTGGAAGTGGTGAAAAACGAACGCCTCGTCTTTACCGATGCCTACACTTCAGCTTGGGTGCCATCAGGCAAACCGTTCTTTACCGGCATCCTGACGTTTGAAGACGAAGGCGGCCAAACCCGCTACATCGCGCGGGCGCGCCACTGGACTGCCGAAGACTGCGCGGCCCACGAGAAGATGGGGTTTCACGAAGGCTGGGGCATTGCCACGGACCAGTTGGCTGCACTGGCGGCTACTCTCTGAACATAGACTACTACTGGGACGAAAACCAGATGTGAAACGACGGCAAGCTGCCGTCGATCCTGGCCAAAGACTGCTTCCGGCCAGACCAATGCGGCCTGTAAGGCTTTTTCGATCGCATGGGCGAGTATTACCGCAAGTTCATTGGCGTGATCTATACCCGCACATCTCCCAGCTGCCACATCATCATGCACTCCTAAGACTATGCCCTGCTTATTTGCAAGTCCGTCTTTGGCGACAAAGGCTAGTTGATACCCGCGCTGGTGAACGCACAGACACCTGCCCCGCTGCATGCGGCCTGCATCGCCTTCCTGATCGACGGCTTTTAAACGCTACTGGCCGGCATTGCCAGCATGGCCCCCCAACGCCTCTTCGTCGTGGACAGGCGGGGCACGATGGCTGCCAAAGACTGGGCTAATGAACTGCTTCCCAAAGGCAGCAGCTTCAAGAAAACAGTCCGCCAGCGCTAGGCACCGCTGCTTAACAACGTCGGACTTGGCCAGTAATTAGTCGCCCTTCAATTGATCACGAGTCTTCAGCTGTATGGCTTCCTGTGCCTTCAGTTGGTCACGCGTGCGCAATTGCAATTGCTCCTGAGCTTTCAGTTCTTCCTGCGTCTTGAGATGCAGCTGCTCCTGGGCCTGCAGCTGATCACGCGTCTGGGTCTTGGTTTGATCCTGCAGCTTCAACTGATCCCGGATGCGGGTCAGCATCTGGTCCTGCGTTTTCAGTTGATCACGGGTCTGCGTCAATAGACGATCCTGCGTTTTCAGCTGATCGCGTGTTAGCAGCAGCAACTTGTCCTGAATCTTCAGCTGATCGCGCGTCTGCGTCTGCAGCAGAATCGGACTCGCGTTTGTACCCTGACCTCCAGCACCTGTGCCCGAGCCACCTGCACCGCCTCCGGCCGCCTGAGCGGACATACCCACAGCCAATCCTGCAGCCAATACCAATGCGATTGGCAATTTCTTCATGTTTTTCATATAAAACCTCTGTTGTGAAATAAAAAAAATAAAACCCCGAAAAATCTACTCAGCTGCTACGAGGCTGGCCCCGGTTTGCATCTGCTTATGAAGCCGGCTCTGGATTTGAAGCCGCTCACGAGTAAGCTGGGCATCATTGCCACCGTCAGCCTCATGACTGTGTTGCTGCATGCGCTGGTGGGTGCGTGTGCGAATCTGCTCCTTTACTTGGGCCTGCTCATGCGAACCAGGCATAAGGACCGCGGAACCGCCACCTCCACCGCTCCCCATCCCGCCTGCCTTGGGGCCACCGGCATACGCGACGCCCCCAAGTGACAGCGCCGTTGCTAGCGCGAGAGTCATTGCCTTCTTCATCTTCATGGTGTGCTCCTTTCATGAGCTGGTTAAAAAAAAACTAAAAACAGCCTATTGCCTGCCGGCCCCACCTGCCCCGCCACCCGAATGGCCACTGCCACCAGCCTGGCCCGTTCGCTGCAACGTGGTGCTGATGACGCTCGTCCCATCCGTTTCAAAGGGCAAGACCTGCGGAGCACCCAAAACTCGTGCCTCATAGCCGCTTCCATACGGCTTGACCACCTGCTGTTCTGTTGGCACCTTTTGCGGCCCGGCGGCATGCACTGCCCCGGCACCCAGCAACAGTGCTGCGAACAGCGTGCGCGAAAGCCAGACCGACGTTAGCAACACGCCGTTTGAGAGTTGGTTGTTTGACTTGATGTCCATGAGCTGTATCTTGCGCAGTGCGGGTTGCCTGGTGATGTCATGCGCGTTACGCTGTGTTTCGTCAGGTTTCATCGTGTTTCAGCCCCCGGGGCCCCGATGCAGCCAACGCTAAACTAGACATCTATGACTACCCCAGCGCCTGTCCGTATCCTGGTTGTGGACGACGACCCCGCATTGCGCGACCTGCTGACCGACTATCTGGCAGCGAGCGGCTTCGTCGTCGACACCGCGTCCGATGGCGTGGAGATGCACCGGCGCCTGGCGCTGGCCATGCCCGATGCCATCGTGCTCGACCTGATGCTCCCCGGCGAGGACGGCCTCAGCCTCGCGCGTGGGCTACGCAAAACCTCTGACATCCCCATCCTCATGCTGTCGGCACGCGGCGAAGAGATTGATCGCGTGGTGGGGCTGGAGGTGGGTGCCGACGACTACCTGGCTAAGCCATTCAGCCCGCGTGAACTGCTGGCACGCCTGCGGGCCTTGCTGCGCCGTTCGCACGCCACGGCGTCGGCCTACCCGACCAACGTGGCGCCCGAGACCACGACCACGAGCACAGGACAGGCCGATCATCTGCACAGCTTTGGCCCGTTCACGCTGGATACCGACGCGTGGCGCCTGCTGCGTGACGGCACGGAAGTCGCGGTCTCCAGCGGTGAAATCGCGCTGCTGCGCATCTTCGTGGAACATCCCAACCGGGTACTTTCGCGCGACAACATCGTCGACCGCCTCAAGGGCTATGAGCGCGGTGCTTTTGACCGGAGCATTGACGTGCGGGTCACGCGCCTGCGCCGCAAGATCGAGGCTGATCCGTCGCACCCGGTCTACATCCGAACCGTTCGCGGCGAGGGCTATCTGTTTCACCCACTGGGCGGGTCGGCGTGACGCCACCGCCATCGCAGCGGGCACCCCATCGCGGCGGGCTGGCCCGCCTGTATGTTCGCTGGCTTGCCGCGCTATTCATCGCGATTGAATTCGTCACTGCCGCTGCCGCGCTGGTGTTCATCTTCCTGCCGATGTCCGAGCGGGCTGCAGATGACCTGGCCGGGCTAATGGTGCTGTCGGTGCAGACATGGGCTGAGCTTCCGCCCGAAACGCGCCCCGTGTTTGAGGAGGAGCTCACCCGCAGTTACCAGATTGCACTGCGCCCCGGCATGCAGCCCGCGCCCGACACCAGCTTGCGCCATGGCTGGTATCTGCGCTTTCTGGAGCGCGCCTTCGAGCGGCGGCTCGGACATGAAGCCTTTTTCCTGCCGGAAATGGCGAATGATGGCAGCGACTGGCTCTGGATCGCCATTCCAGCCGGTGGCCGGTCCATCGGCATTGGCTTTGCAACCAGCCGGATGCAGGTCAATCCGTTCGGGGCGCTCGCGGTTGCTCTGGCCATGGGCACGCTGCTGGTCCTTATGCTGGCGGGATGGCTGGCGAGCCGCATCGCGCAACCCATTGCGCGGCTGGAACTCGCTGCAGCGCACCTGGCCAAAGGGGCCAGCCCGGCCCTACTGCCAGAAACCGGGCCGCGCGAGCTGGCCGATCTGGCACACCATTTCAATCACATGGCCCTTCAGGTGCGCGAGCTCAGCGACGCCCGAACCACGTTGTTTGCCGGCATCTCGCACGACCTGCGCACGCCGCTGGCGCGCATGCGGCTCGCGCTGGAGCTGCTCACCATCAAACCCGATCCGGCGCTGATACTGCGGTTGGAGCACGACATCGAAGAGATGAACCAGCTGATCGGGCAACTGCTCGAAATTGCGCGGGGCTTGAAGCTCGAAGCCGCTCAAGACTTGGAACTATGTGCCTGGCTCACGGCGCGCACACTGGTGCATCGTGCAGCGGCAGACGCGGCCGGTGCGCGCCTGACCGTGCAGTGCGACAACGTGCTGCGCACGCATGCACCACCCGGCATGCTCACGCGGGTGCTGGACAACCTGCTGGGCAACGCGCTGCGCTATGCGCCCGGCCCGATTGAGCTGATCGGCCAGGCCCTACCGCCCAAGGCCCCGGGCGGCAAGCCCGCTGGCGTGCGCATTGGTGTGCTCGACCGCGGCCCAGGCATTCCGCAGGACCAGCTGGGCGCTGTCTTCAGGCCGTTCCACCGCCTTGAAGGCTCCCGCAGCCCGGCCACGGGCGGGTTTGGGCTAGGGCTGGCGATTGTGCAGCAGCTCGCCAACGCAAACGGGTGGCACGCGAGCCTGGAGGCGCGCGAGGGCGGCGGACTTGCGGCCTGGGTTGAATTGCCTGGGGCGGAATGAGCGCGCTGTCAGCTGCCCAACAGGTAGCGGAGAAATTTGGCGAAAATAGGCATCAAATTGGCTTCTAGCCCTCATCGGATATGCGTGACAAGCTATTGAAATCATAGCTTGACGCCTGCGCCCCTGACTGTGGGTGCCAGCGCATTGACCTGGTCTCGCACGTAGCTGGTGAACGCCGACGACGAGCCCGGCGTGACCGTGATCCCCAGATCCAGCATGCGTTTGCGGATGTCGGGCTGGCCCAGCACCTCATTGCAGGCGGCGTTGATGCGCGCGACAACGTCGGCCGGCATTTTGGCCGGGCCGGATAGGCCGAAGAAGTTGTCCAGCACTAGCTTGCGGTAGCTGGTGAGTTCCGCCACACTGGGCACATCTGGCACCAGGGGGGAGCGCTTGGCTGATGTCACTGCCAGCGGCACCAGCTGCCCGCTTTTGAAGAAGGGCAAATAAGCCGTCAACACATCGATGCCAATCGGTATGACGCCGGAAATCAGATCTGTTGTCATCGGGGCGCCTCCACGGTAGGGCACATGAACCAAGTTCAGGCCCAGCTCTTTTTTCATCAGCTCGCCGTAGATGTGGCCGATCGAAGCGGGGCCGCCCGAGCCGAAATCAAGCCGGCCTGCTTTGCGCGCCTGGGCCTCCACATCCGTCAGCGTGCGTAGCCCCGCCGCCGGGTTGGCCATGACCACACACGGGGCGGCGCCCACGGATGCGATGTGCGTGAACGCCTCCATCGGGTCATAAGGCAACTTCTCCAGCGCGAAAGGGCCAATCGACACCGGTGTGGAGTTGGAAAGCATCAGCGTGTAGCCGTCGGCCGGTGCCTGCGCTACCAGAGAGCCACCCACACTGCCACCGGCACCAGGCCGGTTGTCCACCACCACGGGCTGGCCCAGATTTTTGGCCAGCTGCTCGGCCATCACGCGGGCCACGATGTCGCTGGCGCCCCCGGGCGGGAACGTCACCACGATCTTGATCACCTTTTCCGGCCAAGCAGCATAAGCCGGCAAAGCCAGCGACGCGGCGCCTGCGGCCAACAACTTGAGCGTGGTGCGGCGGGAGCCTAAGGATGCGAAAGCGGGGTTAGCCATGGGAGCCTTTCAGTTGGGGTGCTTGAGCTGGGTTGTCCAGTACGCCAACTTGCCTGCAAGATTCATTCCAGCAATCCGCTCCTTGCAACAATGGTGAATACACGAATTCGGCGTTACTTGGGTATCAAATAGGCATCCAGCCTCGTCAGATATTCGTTAGTAGCTATTGACTTGATAGCAAATAAAAAGACTATGGCACCGGACGCCCCGCCCCCTGCGCCCCCTGAGCACGCGCCGAGAGGTAGGCATACAGATCCGCAATATGTGCCTGCACCACGGGTTCGCCCTGCCACGCGGGCATGGTCAGCGGCAGCCCCCTGCGCTGCACGATCGTGTCAACCAGGGCGTCCAGTGCAGCGCTGTCACGTTTGGCCT
>Ga0116157_10001307_pt1 | contig 25143 bp, 26 predicted proteins | sample AD_UKC048_MetaG_FD_89882 | JGI IMG/M metagenome (GOLD analysis project Ga0116157, IMG submission 89882) | Active sludge microbial communities of municipal wastewater-treating anaerobic digesters from USA - AD_UKC048_MetaG | ecosystem: Engineered > Bioreactor > Anaerobic > Digestate | place: USA... | reverse complement strand
GTCGAGACAATTCCCTCACCGGCATCGAAGCGGTGTGCGCGCATCCGCAGGCGCTGGCGCAATGCCACAACTGGCTCGGCAACCACCTGCCGAATGCCGAGCGCCGACCCGTGTCCAGCAACGCGGAAGGCGCACGACTCGCCAGCCTCGACCCCCGACTGGCTGCAGTGGCAAGCGACCGCGCCGGCAGCGAATTCGGCCTGCACATCGTGGCGCCGGCCATTCAGGATGACGCCCACAACCGCACGCGATTCGCGGTGGTGACCCACCCACAGCGCCATCCGCAGCCCCAGGCTTCGGGGCACGATTGCACCAGCCTCGTGGTGTCGGTGGCGAACCGGCCGGGCGCCGTCTACGACATGCTGATGCCGCTGAAGACCCACGGTGTGTCGATGAGCCGCTTCGAATCGCGGCCGGCCCGTTCGGGTCAGTGGGAGTACTACTTCTACATCGACGTCCAGGGTCACCCGAGCCAGCCCGAGGTGGCCCAGGCGCTGAAGGAACTGCGCGGGGTGTGCGCCTTCTTCAAGCTGCTGGGCACCTACCCGATCGACGTGCACTGATGAAACCAGACCTCAACGCCGCCCTGCTCCTGCCACTTTCGTCGACGGGCCGGACTGTCGGGCGGCCGCGTCGGCGCTGACCATGTTCAATCAACTCGGGGTGATCGGCTGCGGCCTGATGGGCGGATCGTTCGCGCTTGCATTGCGCCGTGCGGGCCTGGTCAAGCGCGTGGTCGGCTACAGCAAGTCGCCTTCCACGACCGAGAAGGCCAGACGCATGGGGGTGATCGACCAGGCCGCCGAATCGGCATTGCTGGCCGTGTCCGGATCGGACATCGTGCTCATGGCGGTGCCGGTGGCAGCCAGCGAAGCGACGTTCCGCGCCATCCGCAACCTGATCGAGCCCGGCGTGCTGCTGATGGACGTCGGTTCGACCAAGCGCGACGTCGTCGACGCGGCGCGGCGCGTGCTGAAGGACCGTCTTTCGAACTTCGTGCCGGCGCACCCGATTGCCGGCAAGGAAGTCGCCGGCATCGAGCATGCCGACGCCACGCTGTACCAGGGCCGGCAGGTGATCCTGACGCCGCTGCCGCAGACGCAGCCCGAACTCATCCAGAAAGCGACCGATGCGTGGTCGGCGGTGGGTTCGCAGGTGCTGCGCATGACCCCCGAGAACCACGATGCCGCGTTTGCGGCGATCAGCCACCTGCCGCATCTGCTGGCCTTTGCGTATTTCAACGGCGTGGCAGGGCAGCCGGCCGGACGCGACTTCCTGTCGCTGGCGGGTCCCGGGTTCCGCGATTTCACGCGCATCGCTGCGAGCGATCCCACGGTGTGGCGCGACATCCTGCTGGCCAACCGCGAAGAATTGCTGAAGCAGTCGAGGCAGTTTCGGCAGGCGCTCGATGCCATGGAATACGTGATGACCAGCGGCAACGCCGAAGCGCTCGAGGAATTGATACGCGCCGCGTCGACCGCGCGCGCCGGCTGGTCCATGAACTCCGGCAAGAGCACCCCTCAGCGCTGATGGCAGGTGCGCATCGCGGACGCTGCCGCGGAAATGCATGCTGCACACTTTGATCGACACCCCTTCGCCCCACGATGTACGCCATTCCCTTCATCGACATCCCCCCGCTTCTGCATGCTGGCGGCACGGTGCGCCTGCCCGGCTCGAAGAGCATCTCGAACCGCGTGCTGCTGCTCGCCGGGCTCAGCGAAGGCACGACGACGATCCACGACCTGCTCGACTCCGACGACACGCAGGTGATGCTGACGGCGCTGCGCACACTGGGCTGCCGCATCGAAGCCGAAGGCGACAGCCTGCACATCACCGGTCTGGGCGGGCGCCTGCAGGCGAAGGGAGCCTCGCTGTTTCTCGGCAACGCCGGCACCGCGATGCGGCCCCTGACCGCTGCGCTGGCGATGCTGGCCGCCACGCAGGGCGGAACCTTCGAACTCAGCGGCGTGCCGCGGATGCACGAGCGACCGATCGCCGATCTGATCGATGCGCTGCGCCCGCTGGGCTGCCGGATCGACTATCTGGGGCAGGCGGGCTACCCGCCGCTGAGATTGCTGCCAGGTAGCGGCGCGCTCGACCTGGCGGCTCCCATCCGGGTGCGCGGCGACGTGTCCAGCCAGTTCCTGACGGCGTTGCTGCTCGCCTTGCCGCTGCTGACGCAAGACCAGCAAGCCACCGTCGAGATCGACGGTGAACTGATCTCGAAGCCTTACATCGAGATCACGCTGAACCTGCTGGCGCGCTTCGGCGTCGAGGTGCAGCGCGACGGCTGGCAGCGGTTCATCATCCCCGCCGGCAGCCACTACCGGTCGCCGGGCGCCATCCACGTCGAGGGCGATGCGTCTTCCGCTTCCTATTTCATCGCGCTGGGGGCCATCGCCTCGATCGACGCCCCGCTGCGCATCGAGGGTGTCGGCACCGACTCCATCCAGGGAGACATCCGGTTCGTCGAGGCTGCCCGGGCCATGGGGGCCCAGGTCACCGGCGGCGCCGGCTGGATCGAAGTGCGCCGCGGACGCTGGCCACTGGCCGCGATCGACCTGGACTGCAACCACATACCCGACGCGGCGATGACGCTGGCGGTGATGGCGCTGTACGCCGACGGACCCACCCGCCTGACCAACATCGCGAGCTGGCGCGTCAAGGAGACCGACCGCATCGCGGCGATGGCCGCCGAGTTGCGCAAGCTCGGTGCCGTCGTGGTCGAAGGGGCTGATTTCATCGAGATCGCCCCGCCGCTGCACTGGTCACCGGCGTCGATCCATACCTACGATGACCACCGGGTGGCGATGTGCTTTTCGCTGGCGGCCTGCAACCCGCTGGCAGTTCCACCGCCGTCCGATCCGGTCGCCGTGCGCATCCTCGACCCGAAATGCGTCGGCAAGACATTTCCCGACTACTTCGAGGCCCTCTTCAGCGTGGTCGGCACCAAGCCAGAGTGGATCCCGGTGATCACCGTCGACGGGCCAACCGCCTCCGGCAAGGGCACGGTGGCGAGCGCCCTGTCCGAACGACTGGGCTATCACGTGCTCGATTCAGGCGTCCTGTACAGGGCCACTGCGCTGGCAGCTCTCCGAGGCGGTGTTGACTCCGATGATGAAGCCGGGCTCGCTGCGCTGGCCGAGGCGCTCGACATCGGCTTCGAGGCTGGCTCGATTCACCTGGATGGCGCCGATGTCACCGCACAGCTGCGGGACGAAGAAGTGGGTGCGCTGGCCTCGCGGATTTCGGCCTTGCCCGCGGTTCGCCAGGCGCTGCTGCGGCTGCAGTTCTCCTTCCGGCAACTGCCTGGGCTCGTGGCCGACGGACGCGACATGGGCACGGTTGTCTTTCCCGACGCCGACCTCAAGATCTACCTGACGGCCAGCGCCGAAGCACGCGCCCGCAGGCGACACCAGCAGTTGGAAGCTTCAGGCGTTTCGTCTACACTCGAGGGCTTGCTTGCAGGTTTGCGGGAGCGTGACGCGCGGGATCAGAACCGAGCCATCGCCCCGCTGAAACCAGCGGCAGACGCGGTGCTTCTGGACAACTCGGCGCTGACCATCGAATCAACGGTGGAAGCGGTGAAGTCGTGCTGGGAGCAACGAAGACCGTTCGCCTGACCGCGGACAACCCGGCCCAGCGCCTTCCCTCCGTGCCGTTCGAGGCACACCGAGGCGCCGGATTCGACCACTCCAACCCGCAGCACGTGCTGCACCGGAAACACCCCATGTCACAACCCCAAACTGCCATCACCGAAGGCGGCGAATCGTTCGCCGACATGTTCAACGAATCGCTGACGCGCTCCGAAATGCGCATGGGCGAGGTCATCACTGCCGAAGTGGTGCGCGTCGAACACAGCTTCGTGGTGGTGAACGCAGGCCTCAAGTCCGAAGCCTACGTGCCCATCGAGGAATTCAAGAACGACCACGGCGAGCTCGAAGTCCAGGTCGGTGATTTCGTCTCCGTCGCGATCGACGCGGTCGAGAACGGCTACGGCGACACCATCCTGTCGCGCGACAAGGCCAAGCGCCTCGCGTCGTGGCTGTCCTTGGAAACGTCACTGGAGTCGGGCGAGTTCGTCACCGGCACGGTGAACGGCAAGGTCAAGGGTGGCCTGACGGTGCTGGTCAACGGCATCCGTGCCTTCCTGCCAGGTTCGCTGCTCGACACGCGTCCGGTCAAGGACATGAGCCCGTACGAGGGCAAGACCATGGAATTCAAGGTCATCAAGCTCGACCGCAAGCGCAACAACGTCGTGTTGTCGCGCCGCGCCGTGGTCGAAGCCTCGATGGGCGAGGAACGCGCCAAGCTGCTGGGCACGCTGGCCGAAGGCGCCATCGTGACCGGCGTGGTCAAGAACATCACCGAGTACGGTGCGTTCGTCGACCTCGGCGGCATCGATGGCCTGCTGCACATCACCGACATGGCCTGGCGTCGCGTGCGTCACCCGAGCGAAGTGGTGCAGGTTGGTCAGGAACTGCAGGCCAAGATCCTGAAGTTCGACGCCGAGAAGAACCGCGTCTCGCTGGGCATCAAGCAGCTGGGCGATGATCCTTGGCATGGCGTGTCGCGCCGCTACCCGAACAGCACCCGCCTGTTCGGCAAGATCACCAACATCGCCGACTACGGTGCATTCGTCGAGATCGAGCCGGGCATCGAAGGCCTGGTGCACGTCTCGGAAATGGACTGGACCAACAAGAACGTGGCCCCGTCGAAGATCGTTGCCCTGGGCGACGAAGTCGAGGTCATGGTTCTCGAGATCGACGAGGACAAGCGCCGCATCAGCCTGGGGATGAAGCAGTGCAAGGCCAACCCGTGGGAAGAGTTTTCCACCACGGTCCAGCGCGGCGACCGCGTCAAGGGCCCGGTCAAGTCGATCACCGACTTCGGCGTGTTCGTCGGCCTGGCTGCAGGCATCGACGGTCTGGTTCACCTGTCCGACCTGTCCTGGCACGAGCCGGGCGAAGCTGCAGTGCGCAACTTCAAGAAGGGTCAGGAAGTCGAAGCGATCGTTCTGGCCGTCGATGTCGAACGCGAGCGTATTTCGCTTGGCATCAAGCAGCTCGACAGCGATCCGTTCACCACCTACACCTCGGTCAACGACCGCGGCAGCATCGTGACCGGCAAGGTCAAGACGGTGGATGCTCGTGGCGCTGAAGTGCAGCTCGGCGACGACGTGACGGGTTACCTGCGCGCTTCTGAAATCAGCCGCGATCGCGTCGAGGACGCCCGCAACATGCTCAAGGAAGGTGACGAAGTCAATGCCCTGATCATCAACGTCGACCGCAAGACGCGCTCGATCCAGTTGTCGATCAAGGCCAAGGACAACGCCGACAACCAGGAAGCGATGCAGCGCCTGTCGCAGACCAGCGAGCGTGAGAACGCCGGCACGACGAGCCTGGGCGCCCTGCTGCGCGCCAAGCTCGACAACCAGGGCGGCAACCCCTGATCGTTGGAGCGGCCGAGGTCATGGACGCAATGAAGGATGGCATGACGCGTTCGGATCTGGTGAGTCGGCTGGCTGAGCGTTTCAGCCAGCTGACGCACCGGGACACCGAGTCGGCAGTCAAGATCGTTCTGGATGCGATGTCCGATGCGCTCGCGCGCGGGCACCGCATCGAAATCCGTGGTTTCGGCAGCTTCTCGATCAACCGCCGCCCGCCCCGCGTGGGTCGCAACCCGCGCTCCGGCGAACAGGTGGTGGTGCCAGAAAAGCTGGTTCCGCATTTCAAGCCCGGCAAGGCCCTGCGCGAGGCGGTGGACATGAACCTCCCGGCCGACGGGCCTCCACCGACCCCGGCAGGCACGACCCGAACCTGACACGGCGGCGAAATCCGATAGGCTGGCGCCCGGAAGTCGCGATGTCGCGGCTTCGCCCGATGGGCCGATGCACGCAGTGGGCCCTGTTGTTGCGGAGACGTCATGCGCGTGATCACCTGGGTTTTCAGAGTCTTCGTCTTCTTCGCGTTGTTCGCGTTTGCCCTGAACAACAAGCAGGAGGCCGGGGTCAACTGGTTCTTCGGCTACGAATGGCGAGCACCGATGGTCTTCATCGTGCTGGCTGCATTCGGCCTGGGCTGCACCTTCGGCGTGGTCGCGATGGTTCCGAGCTGGTGGAAGCACCGCCGCCTCGCGAAACGATTACCCGCATCACCCTCCGACCGCGACCTGCACAACCCGCTTGCGGCCGCACCTCCGATACCCGAGCATCCGCCCCGCGATGGACTTTGACATTCAGTGGGTGCTGCTCGGCCTGCCCGTCGCGTTCGCGCTGGGCTGGCTGGCCTCGCGCTTCGACTTCCGCCAGCTCAAGCGCGAGCAGCGCGATGCACCCAAGGCCTACTTCAAGGGCCTGAACCTGCTCCTCAATGAGCAGCACGACAAGGCCATCGACGCCTTCATCGAGGCCGTTCAGCAGGACCCCGACACCAGCGACCTGCACTTTGCGCTGGGCAACCTGTTTCGCCGGCGCGGCGAATACGAACGCGCGGTGCGCGTGCACCAGCACCTGCTGAACCGCGCAGACCTGCCGCCGGCAGAACGCGATCGGGCGCAGCACGGCCTCGCGCAGGACTTCATGCAGGCCGGCCTGTTCGACCGCGCCGAGACCGCCTGGCGGGCGCTCGAAGGTACCGCCTACGACACCGATGCGCGCCTTGCGCTGCTGACGCTGCACGAGCGCTCGCGCGACTGGCGCGCCGCCGTCGACGATGCCCAGAAGCTCGAACGCGGAAGCACCGGCTCGTATGCATCGCGCATCGCGCACTACTGGTGTGAACTGGCACTCGAGGCAGACGCGAAACAGCAGCCGACCGACGCCGACGACGCGCTGCGCCGCGCGCACGAGGCCGCGCCCCAGGCCGCTCGGCCGATGGTGATGGCTGGCAGGCGGCTGGCGCGGCAGGGTCGCCATGCCGAGGCCCTGGAGGTCTGGGGCGAGTTGCTCGCCAGCCATCCATCAAGCTTCAATCTTGTCGCCGGCGACTACGCCGCCAGCGCCATCGCCTGCTCGGCGCAGGACACCGCCCGGCTTCGGCTGCTGGCCCTGCACCAGAAGAAGCCGAGCATCGACCTGCTCAACGCGATCGGAGCACTCGACACCGACCCGGCGTCGCGACGCGACCGCATCCGCACCCAGCTGTCGCTGCTGCCCACGCTGTCGGCAGCCCAGGCGGTGCTGCATGAGCACGAGGCATCGGCGGTGCCGTTGCTGCCCGCCGACCTCGAAGCAGTCAACGAGGTGATCGGTCGTGCCGCCAAGGCCGGCCAGCGCTACCGCTGCGCGGCCTGCGGTTTCGAGGCGCAGCACCATCACTGGCAGTGTCCCGGTTGCCTGGGCTGGGACACGTACCCGCCGCAGCGCCTCGAAGAGCTCTGATCGCACGTGCCCATGGCCCGCTCAGCGTCGAACGACCTCTACCTGCGCCTGATCAAGCGCATTCGCCCGCACTGGCGAACCTTCGCGCTCGGCATCCTCGCGATGGTTGGCTACGCCGCCACCGAGACCGCGCTGCCCGCCTTGCTGAAGGAACTGCTCGACGGCAGCTTCGTCAATCGCGACCCGTCGTCGATCCACGCGATGCCGATCCTCATCGTGCTGTTGTTCCTGGCTCGCGGCCTGACCGATTTCGTGCATGTCGCGACGCTGAACGCGGTCGCCAGCAAGGTGGTGCTCGAACTGCGCACGGACATGTTCGACAAGCTGCTGCACCTGCCGACCAGCCACTTCGACCGCGAGCCCAGCGCGGCGCTGATGTCCAAGCTGACCTACAACGCCCAGCAGGTCAGCCCGATCATCACCGTGTCCCTGATCACCATCGTCAAGGACAGCCTGATCGTCGTCGGACTCCTCGGCTACATGCTCTACCTGAACTGGCAGCTCTCGCTGGCCTTCTTCACCGTGCTGCCGGTGATTGCCTACGTGATCCGCTCCGTCAGTCGGCGGCTGCGCAGCCTCAGCCACGGCCAGCAGTCGTCTATGGGCACGATGTCTCACGTGATCGACGAGGTCATCGGCGGGCATCGCGAGATCAAGATCTTCGCTGGCGAAGCCTACGAGTCGAAGCGCTTCCATCAGGTTGCCAGCGCGTTGCGCCGCTACACGATGAAGGCGGTGACGACGTCGGCCGCCAATGGTCCGATCGTCCAGGCCATCGCGGTGCTCGCGCTCGCCGTCATCATCTACTACGCATCGATCCAGTCGAGCCAGAACCAGCTGACGGTCGGCGGCTTCGTTTCGTTCTTCAGCGCGATGGCCCTGCTGCTCGCTCCGCTCAAGCGCCTGTCCAACGTCAACGAGGTGCTGCAGCGGGGCCTGGCGGCGGCGGCCAGCGTCTTCGAAGTCATCGACACGCCGAACGAGCCCGACGCTGGAACCCGGGCGCTCGGCCGCTCGACCGGTCAGCTGCAATTCGAGGGCGCCTGCTTCCGCTATCCACAGGCCGACCGTGATGCGCTCGTCGACATCACGCTGGACATCCGGCCCGGCGAATCGGTGGCGCTGGTCGGATCGTCGGGCAGCGGCAAGTCGACGCTGATGTCGGCCATCCCGCGCTTTCATGCGCTGGATCGCGGTGCGATCCGCCTCGACGGCATCGACATCCGCGAACTGCGTCTGGCCGACCTGCGCGCCAACATCGCGCTGGTGACGCAGCATGTGGTGCTTTTCAACGACACGGTCGCCGCCAACATCGCCTACGGACTGAAGAACACCGCGTCCGAAGCGGACATCGTCGCCGCTGCCGAAGCGGCGCACGCGATGGACTTCATCCGCGAGATGCCGCAGGGACTGGCGACGCCGATCGGCGAAAACGGCGCCCGGCTGTCGGGCGGACAGCGCCAGCGCATCTCGATCGCCCGCGCGCTGCTGAAGGACGCACCGATCCTGCTGCTCGACGAGGCCACCTCGGCGCTCGACACCGAATCGGAACGCCTGGTGCAGATCGCAATCGACAACCTGAAGCGCGGCCGCACCACGTTGACCATCGCGCACCGGCTGTCCACCATCGCCAACGCCGACCGGGTGGTCGTGATGGACCAGGGGCGCATCGCCGAGGTCGGCACGCACGCCGAACTGCTGGCGCTGGACGGCATCTATTGCCGGCTGCATCGCATGCAGTTCGGCACCGCCGATGCCGCACCGACGGCCACGGTGGCACCGGTCGCCGATGCATTGATCTGATGGCTGCGGCGCACCTCCATCTCCGGGCCGCATGACCGAGACATCCGACGAACGACCGCGCATCCTGATCGTCCGGCTCAGCGCCATCGGCGACGTGGTGATGGCGAGCGGCCTGATACCCGCGCTGCGTGACCGCTGGCCGCATGCGCATCTCGCCTGGCTGGTCGAGCCGGCCGCCGCGCCGCTGCTCGCGCACAACCCCCGACTCGACGAACTGATCGTCTGGCCACGCGGCGAGTGGCGTGAACTCTGGCGCACGCATCGCTACGCCGCACTGCTTCAGCGCTTCCTGGCGCTGCGCAGCCGCTTGCGTGCCGGCCGCTACGACATCGCCCTCGACACGCAGGGCCTGCTCAAGAGCGGCGTCTGGGCCTGGCTCAGCCATGCGCCGAGGCGCATCAGCCTGATCGGACGCGAAGGCAGCCAGCACCTGGCGACCGAGCGGGTGCACCGGCCGCAGGAGACCGGTGTGCCGCGACGCCTGGGATCCGAATACCGCGTGCTCGCCAGTCACCTCGGTGCGGCTGACGAGGCCTTTCAGCCCGACCTGGCCATCGGCGCTGCGGCGCGCGAAGCGGCGCGCGCGGCACTTCGTTCGGGATCGGCGGTCATCACCGCCGGCGGACGGTATGCCGTGCTGTGCCCGTTCACCACCCGACCACAGAAGCACTGGTTCGAGGACCGCTGGGTGGCGCTCGCCGGACGATGCCACGACGACAGGCTGGTGCCGGTGCTGCTGGGTGGCCCGGGTGACCGGGAGGCCGCAGCGCGCATCGCGGCCGGGGCGCCCGGACTGGTCAATCTGACCGGTGCGCTCAAGCTCGACGAGAGCGTCGCGGTCATAGCCGAGGCCTGCGCGCTGGTCGGTGTCGACACCGGTCTGACACACATGGGCAGCGCCCTCCACGTTCCGACGGTCGCCCTGTTCGGCTCGACCTGCCCCTACCTCGACGCGGGTACGCCGCGCAGCAGCGTGCTGTACGAGAAGCTCGCCTGTTCTCCGTGCCGCCGCAATCCGACCTGCAACGGGCGGTTCGACTGCATGCGAGCGCTCGACGCCGACCGGGTTCACGCCGAGATGCGGCGGGTGATGGCGCTGCCGGCACCCGGCACGCAGGTGCACCGATGAGCACCACGGCGGTCTATTTCGTCGCATCGCCGTTGCAACTGCTGGCCGCGCAGCAGATCGCGCGCACCCATGAGGCCGGATCGAGACAGGTGCTGGTGTGGTACCAGCCGGGCGTCGGCACGCACGTGCGCCCAGCGGACTGGGACGCCAGCAGCTACATGCCGTGGCCGCGATGGAAGCCGCTGCCAGGCTGGTTCGGACGCCACCGCCGGCTGCTTGCCAACATCGATCTGGTCGCCGCACTGATCGGCCGATGCGACACCTTGCACCTGCACAGCGCGGTGTTCGACACCGAGGCGATCAACTACTTCCTGCGCGCCCTGCCGGCCCGCTGCGGCGCGCGCACGGTTCGCGGACGCATCCTGCCCGACGGCCTGATCAGCATCCGCCGGTATCCACTGTCGCCGATCCGCCGCTGGTCGCCCTGGTTCCGCAAGCTGCGTCGACTGGTATCGCCCGAGTTGAACTACTGGCTGTTCACAGGCGACCGAATCGGCTCAGATGCGTCGTTCTGCGACCGCATCTACGTGCTGTCGGACTGGCCGCACGAGTACGACCCGGCCAAGGTCGTCGTCCTCTCGCCGCTCTCGCAGCGTGCGCCGACCGATGCGGGTTCGGTGCTGCCCTCGCGCGCGCTGGTGATCGGGCAGCCGCTGGTCGGAGCCGGCCTGATGGGCACGGCGGATCGCGATGCAGTCGCGAGGCAGATCGAGCAATGGCTGACCTCCCGGGAAATCGCGCAAGTCGACTACAAGGGCCATCCGAAGGACCCGCAGCGCGAGTTGTGCCAGCCTGGCTACCGGGTGCTCGATCTCGACGAGCCACTGGAGATCTGGCTGGCCCACACACCCTACCAGGCTGTCGTCGGCGTGCGCTCGACCGCGCTGCTGTTCGCCCGCCAGCTGTGCGCCGCGCAGACCGAGGTGGTCGCCTTCGGATGGGAGCACACCCGCTTCAAGTCACAGCAGGAACGCGACGACATGCGCGCGGTGTTCGATCGCGTGGGAGTGCGTCAGGCATGAGCCCCCCGACCTGGCGGGACCGCATCCCGGCCATCAACTCGTCGCTGCTGGCGGCGCTGTTCTTTCTCATCCCGACGCAGATCGCGCCAGCCTACGTGCTGTCGGCGCTGATGCTCGCGCTGTGGCTCGTCGAGGGGCGACTGCAAGCCAAGTGGCAGGTGCTGCGCGTGAATCCGGTGTTCTGGATATTCCAGGCCTACTTCTGCTGGTACGTCGTCTCTCTGGCGTGGACCGCCGACATGACCGCAGGAGCCAGCATGGTCACGCGGCACCTCTTCTTCCCGCTGGCGGCGCTGTACTTCACCGTGGCGCGGCGCGAGCACACCCAGCGCTACCTCGTGGCATTCGCCGCGGGCGTGCTGTTGTGCGAACTGCTCGCCGGCTACAACTGGCTGCAGCTGAACCTCTATCCCCACTGGCCGGCCAGCCTGCGCGCGGCCAAGGACGCGATGGAAACCGCGCCCTTCGTCGACCGCATCCTGTTCGGCCCGACCCTCGCCTTCGCCGGCTACATCACCGCCTGGCAGGCGCTGGTCTGCCGCCGGGCCGGACAGCGCGGTATCGCGGTGGCCTGGGCAGCGGCCTGCCTGGCGACGATCGGGGTGCTGAGCTTTTCCGGCAGCCGCACTGGCATGCTCAGCTTCTCGCTGATGATGGCGGTGCTGACCCTGCAGGCCCTGAAACGCCATCGCGCGTGGGCCGCCCTCTGCGCGGCCATCGTGCTGGTGGGAACTGCGGCGGGGCTCTACGCGATGAGCGACGGCACGACCCGTCAGCGCGTGCTTGACGGATTCGCCGAGGCCCGCAACCTCGACGCAGCGGTCAACCTGTCGGTGCCGCTGCGCTACACGATGGCTGTCAACACGCTCCACATCATCGCCGAACAGCCCTGGCTGGGGGTAGGAGCAGGCGACTTCGTCAGCGCCTACAAGGACATGAACACGCGGCGCTCTCCGGCCTGGAATGCACCGCGAAACCCGCACAACCAGTTGCTGTTCACCGTGGCGACGACCGGCGTGTTCGGCGGTCTGCTGCTGCTCGCGGTGTGGTTCGCGCCTCCGTGGCTCAACCGGAACCTGAACGATGGCCTGGGCGCACTGCGGGTCGGCCTGCCGGTCTTCTTCTTCACGGTATGCCTGGCCGAGTCCTACCTGTGGCGCACCAACACCGCCTTGCTGTTCGCCCTGTTCTCGGCGCTGCTCTACGGCCCCGTGCCAACGCTGCACCCACCCGCCGACTTGCGTCCGACCCCCACTTGAACCGCCGCCGCGCCCGATGACCCGAAGCCGAGCGCAGGCATCGCGCCGGTGCGTCTTCCAAAGCCGATACGATCGCCGTCAGGCAGGCGTGCCTTCGCGCGCCCCGGTTCCAACCCGAAAGGACAGATCATGCAAACCACTTCTTCCGGACTGCAGTTTGAAGACACCATCGAAGGCACCGGCGAGGAGGCCGTGTCGGGCCAGCATGTCAGCGTGCACTACACCGGCTGGCTCTACAACGGAGGCGTCAAGGGCGCCAAGTTCGACAGCAGCAAGGACCGCGGCGACGCGTTCAAGTTCTATCTGGGCGCCGGTCAGGTGATCAAGGGCTGGGATCAGGGCGTGCCCGGCATGCGCGTGGGCGGTACCCGCGTGCTGGTGATTCCGCCCGAGCTGGGTTACGGAGAGCGCGGCGCCGGTGGCGTGATCCCGCCGAACGCGACGCTGATGTTCGAGGTCGAGTTGCTCGACATCTGACCGCCGGTTCGGCGACAGCAGCACACCAGGCCGACCCCATGTCGATCCAGTACGACATCACGCACACGACCGTCTACCGCTACAGGGAGCCGGTGAGTTTCGGCGAGCACCGCGTGATGTTCAGACCGCGCGACAGCCACGACCTGCGAGTGCTGGCCACCGACCTGCAGGTCAGCCCCGAGGCCATCGTGCGGATGATCCAGGATCCGCACTCCAACTCGGTCGCATTGGTGCAGCCGCTGACCTCGGCGCTCGAACTGCGCATCGTGTGCTCCTTCTCGATCGAGCACGCTCACACCAACAACCTGGAGCTGCCGGTGTCGGGGCTCGCCGAGTTCTTCCCGTTCGCCTATTCGACCGACGAGCGATTCGACCTCGAGATGTACCTGCGCCCCCATCACGAGGACCCGCAGGGCAAACTGATGGACTGGGCTCGCCAGTTCGTCCGCACCGACGGTCCCAACCGCACCCGCGACATGCTGGTCGCGATGAACGAGCACATACGCAACGGTCTGGTCTACCAGGGCCGCGAGGAAGAAGGCACGCAATCTCCGCTGGACACGCTGGCACTCGGCAGTGGAACCTGCCGCGACTTCGCGCTGTTGATGATGGAAGCGGCACGCCGATTGGGCGTGGCAACCCGTTTCGTATCGGGCTACATCTACGACCCGGCCCTCGACACCGCCACGACGTTCGACGACGCCGGTGAACCCTTGTCCACGCAGGGCGCCGGCAGCACCCACGCGTGGCTGCAGGCCTATCTCCCGGGCGCTGGCTGGGTGCCCTTCGACCCGACCAACAACCTGCTTGGCGGCAGCCAGTTGATCCGCGTGGGTGTCGCGCGTGATCCGAGCCTCGCAGCACCGGTATCGGGCAGCTGGTACGGGGCAGCGGACGCCTATCTGGGCATGGAGGCGTCGGTGCAGGTGCGCCGGGTGGTGTCTCCGGCATGGCAGGGTACGGCTGCCACCGATGCCGAGTCGCTCGCGGTGTAGGACACATCCGACAGACGCTGCGTGGTTTGGACGGCAAGAGATGCCGGTGCCGCTGACGAGAATCAGCGCATATTCAAGCGATGATCCAGCACCGCTCACCGTGCCCGTCCGGCACCGAGCTCCAACCCGGCATCTTCTTCACGCAGCACGCATGGGACACCTGAAAACCTACATCGTCGAGGACAGCCCCGTGATACGCGAGAACCTGATCGCTGCACTGGAGGAACTCGTCAGCGTCGATATCGTGGGCACTGCGGCAGACGAGAACACGGCAGTGCAATGGATGTCGAGCAATTCCCAGTCGTGCGACCTGATGATCGTCGACGTCTTTCTGGCGCAGGGTTCCGGGCTGGGGGTGCTGAAGGCTGCGCGACTGCACGACAAGCCCACCAAGCTCGTGGTGCTGAGCAACTACGCCACCCCGGACATGCGGCGCAAGTGCATCGAACTCGGCGCAGACCGGGTCTTCGACAAGTCCAACGAGATCGACGCCTTGATGGCCTATTGCCTGCGCCTGTCGACCGGTGATTCGGGAAACAGCGCCTTCAGCTCCCTCAGCTGAACGCCGCCGCGCGCAGACGCCCGCCGCACAACATCACTGGATCAGCCCGGCTTTCAGCGCATAGTAGGTGAGGTCGCTGTTCGACTCGAGCTTCATCTTTTCCATCACGCGGGTGCGGTAGGTGCTCACCGTCTTCACGCTCAATGACATGCTGATGGCCATCGTGCCGATCGCCTCCCCCTTTGCCAGCCGCAGGAAGACCTGCAACTCCCGTTCGGAGAGCAACTCATGAGGCAGCTTCTCCCCCCCGCCGGCCAGTCCGTCGGCCAGCAGTTCGGCCACACCCGAAGTGATGTACTTGCGGCCGCGAAACACCGTTCGGATGGCCTTCGCGATCTCCTCGGGATCACAGTCCTTGTTGAGGTAGCCGGCGGCCCCCTGCTTGAGCATCGTGGTGGCGTAGTGCTGTTCGGGAAACCCGCTGAGGATCAGCACCGGCAGGTCCGGCGCGCGCGCCTTGATCGCCGCCAGCACCTCGACACCGCTCTGATCGGGCATCGACAGATCAACCACCATCACGTCGACGCCGCCGGCGCGCACGATGTCGAGCGCATCTCGCCCGTTCGCGGCTTCCGCCACGACGGTGAGGCCGATCTCCTCGGACAGGAACTGACGCAGTCCGGTGCGCACGATGGCGTGGTCGTCGACGATGGCAATGCGGATCATGTTGACGAGGCCCGGGCCGGAAGTGGATGCAACGAGTTTAGGGGCACCCCGTGTCGCCGCCGCTGATCGGCCGATTCTGGCGCAGCGCCTACGCCTTTCCGGTGGCCTGCGTGGCGGCGATCGTCCTGCTGGCATTCAGCGAGGTTTCGTTCAGGAGCGCTTCGAATTCGATGGAGCGCCTCGAGGCGATGGCCAGGGCCCGCACCGACATCCAGTCGCTGTGGCGCCAGCTGGTCGACGCGGAGACCGGCCAGCGCGGCTACCTGCTGACCCAGCGCAACGAGTACCTCAAGCCTTACCGGGAGTCACTCGAGCGCATCGACGCGTCACTCCATTCACTGACGACGTACTACCGCGGTCACCCGCAGGGAGCGCCCCTGATGGAGCGCCTGTCCGGCCTGAGCAAGGACAAGATCTCGGAGCTGGCAACGACCCTGCATCTGCAGGACGAGGGCGGAGGCGCCTGGCGCGATTTGCTGATGACCAACATCGGCCAGGAGAAGATGGAATCGATACGCAGCACCGCACAGCAACTTCTCGCGCTGGAGACCCAGCGCGTTGCCGAAGGTCGCGCCGACGTGCATCGCACGCTGATGATCAACCGGGTCGGCGTCGGCCTCACGACGCTCCTCAGCCTGCTGGCGCTGGCGCTGTACTTCCGGCAGTCGAGCGCGCTGGTGCGTGTGCAGCGGGAGCAGAAGCAAGCGGTTCAGGTGGAGCGCGACCGCCTCGATGCGGAGGTGAAAAGCCGCACCGCCCAGCTGACCGAACTGGCGCAGCACCTGCAGACCGCACGTGAAGACGAACGCAGCCGCCTGGCGCGCGAATTGCATGACGAACTGGGCGCGCTGCTGACCGCGGCCAAGCTCGATGCCGCGCGCCTGAAGGCGCGGCTGGGGACGATGTCGCCCGAAGTCGCCGAGCGACTGCTGCACCTGAACAAGCTGCTCAACGAGGGCATCGCGCTGAAGCGGCAGATCATCGAGAACCTGCGGCCGTCGTCGCTCAGCAACCTGGGCCTGGTGGCGGCGCTCGAGATCGTCACCAGCGAATTCGCCACGGCTTCGGGACTGCAGGTGCACGCGGAGCTGGAGCCGGTCGAACTCAGCAGTTCGGGTGAGCTGACCGCCTATCGCCTGGTCCAGGAAGCACTGACCAACATCGCGAAGTACGCGAAGGCCAGCGAGGTCTGGGTCGTCCTGTCGCAGCAGGGCGCGTCAGCCGCGATCTCGGTGCGCGACAACGGATGCGGCTTCGACACGCTGACACCCCGTGAGGCAGCGCACGGCCTGCTCGGCATGCGCTACCGCGTCGAAGCCGAGGGCGGTCACATGACCCTGTCGAGCCAGAAGGGTCACGGCACGCTGATCGAGGCGCGCCTGCCGCTCCGACCTTCCTGAGCAACGGCGCCGCGGCGGCTGACCATCGGCTGGGCGACGTCGCGGTCCCGCCGTCGGTCCGGGCACCACCCCAACCTGCCGCAGCGGCTGCCAACGCGATGGTCCGTCGTGTCGGTCCCGTCCTACACGCACGGGCCGAATTGCCTGACGCTCGAGAGGCGAGGCGGACTATCGATTGCCGCCGCGCGCGACCGAACACTGGAGCCCTGCGATGCCCGGGCTCGTTCCGACCATGCATCGCTCCACTTCCAGGGAGATATCCATGTTGCATTACGCGGTCGTGTTCTTCGTCATCGCGCTGGTGGCTGCGCTGTTCGGCTTCGGCGGCATCGCCGCGAGCGCCGTCGGTGTCGCGAAGGTGCTGTTCGTGATCTTCCTGGTGCTGGCCATCATCAGTTTCCTCTTCGGCCAGATGAGGAAGTAGAGCGCTTCAGGCGCCGCCGCTTCGAATCCAGACCCCAACCCTCACCACCCTTCAGGAGTCACCCATGAGAGTCACCATGCCCAGCCAGTTCGTTGCGGGCGCCGCCAGCGGAGCCGCCGATGCCGTCGACCAGATCGATCGCGCCGAAGAGTCCCATCGCCTCCTGGCAGAAGAAGCACATGACGCGGTCGATGCGGCCGTTCCGGTGATCGATCGCCTGGTCAAGAACGCCGAAAGCCTCGCCCGACGTGGAATCGACGGCGCCCGCGACGGCTCGCAGCAACTGCGCGACCGTGCCGTGCGCGCGACCGACAGCACCGTCAACTACATCAAGGACGAGCCGCTCAAGGCGATGCTGATCGCGGCTGCGACCGGTGCCGCGCTGATGGCGCTGATGGCCCTGCTGAATCGGTCACGCCAGAGCGACTGACCTGGCGTCTCGCAAAAGCACCCCCACCCGCCCCCGGAACACGCATCGTGATTCACCCGCTTTTCAAATTGATGGCCGCGCACCCCACGGTGCTGACCGATCACGTCGAGGCCTACGCATCGCTCGCGGTGCAGGAACTCGGCACCGCTGCAACGCAATGGCGCTCGCGGGCGTTGAAGACGGGCATCGCGATGTTGTGCGCTGCATCCGCAGCCGTTCTGGCCGGGGTGTCGCTGATGCTGTGGGCAACGACAGCGCCCACCGATCTGCAGGCGCCCTGGGCGCTCTGGATCGCGCCCGGGCTGCCCGCGCTCGCCGCGATGGCCTGCTGGTGGTCCGCTCAGGAAAAGCCGGCCGAAGGCCCCTTCGCGATCCTACGCGGGCAATTTGCCGAAGACATGGCCCTGCTGCGTGAGGTGAACGCGTGAGCGCTGCGGCCACACCAATCGCCGATCGCGCCATGGCAGACGCTGGCACCGCACCGGTCGATGCGGTCGCAAGGCTCGGACAGTCCAGGTTGCGACTGCGTCAACACCTGATCGCGTTGAACGGCAATCAAGCCGGTCCCGCTGGCTCGCAGGCACCGAGCGGCTGGCTTGGCTCGCTCAGATCGATCCCGTTGCTCGGCACCGCGCTGGACACGGTGTCGGGCTGGTGGTCTCGGCACCCATTGCGCGTCGTCGCCACCGTGCTCGCGGCGTCGACCGCGTCGGCGGTCCGCCCGGTCGCCCAACGGCATCCGGCCTGGAGCGTGTTCGGCGCGCTGGCCGTGGGCGGGCTGGTGATGTGGGCGAAACCGTGGCGCATCGCGCTGCTCAGGCGCGTGCTCTACGCCGGCTTGCTGCCGCAGCTGGTGTCGAAAGCGATGTCGCAGCAGCCCACCACCGGCTGGCTGAGCTTGGTGGAATCGGTGCTGCGGCGCAGCCCCACCCCAGCGCCCTCCGCCGGCCCGGTAACAGCAATGGTCATCCACCCAAATCTTCCTGCCGGCAGCGATTTCACAAGGACATCGCCGTTGCGCTAGCCGGCCTCTGTGCCCGCCTCCGCTTTTTTCATCCACCCCAAGGAGCTACATCATGTTCACACGCAACACCCTCGCGGCCCTGGCCGCCTCCGTCGCACTCATCACGATGACCGGCTGCGCCGTGACGCGCGATCAATCGACCGTCGGTGCATACATCGATGACACCGCGATCACCACGTCGGTGAAGGCCCGCTTCGTCGACAACAAGGAAGTCGATGCCTCGGCGATCAGCGTCGAGACCCTGAACGGCACCGTCATGCTGTCGGGCTTCGCGAAGAACGGCACCGAGAAGATCCGGGCTGAAGAAATTGCACGTGCCGTGAAGGGCGTGAAATCGGTCAAGAACGAAATCGCTCTGCGCGGCTGATCCAGCCGAGTTCGATGACCGGAGTGCTGGGCGCCGTCACGAGCGGCGCCCGCACTCTTTGGGCCGCGCTGACTCGATATCTCGACGCCGATGGCATGCGCCAGGGCGCCGCGGTGTCGTTCTACGCGGCTTTTTCGATGGCGCCGCTGCTGGTCGTCGTGGCCGCCGTCATGGTCTGGCTGCTCGGCGACGACGGCGCTCAAGTCGCGTTGCTCGACGCGCTGACCCGGCTGATCGGCGAGCGCGAAACGAAGACCTTGAGCGAGTTGCTGGCGCGTCACGCCAGCACTCCGGCTGAGGGCGCACAGGCGATCTTCGGGTCGTGGCTGGCGCTGGGCACCACGCTGATCGGCGCCACCGGTGTCTTCGTCGAACTGCGTTCGGCCGTGCAGGCGATGTTGGGCGAGCGCGATGGCGCTTTCACCTGGTGGCGACTGGTCCAGGTCCGACTGCTGGCTGTCGGCGTGGTGCTGGGCTGCGGCTTCCTGCTGTCGGTGGCGATGGTGGCGCAGACGGCGAGCCTGCTGGCACTGAAGTGGCTGACCACGGAATGGGCGTGGCTGGCGCCGATGCTGATCGCGGTCGAGGGGCTGTGGTCCTGGGGTGTCATCACCGTGATCTTCGCGATGATGATCCGCTGGCTGCCCAACACCCGGCTGCCGTGGCGCGACACCGTGATCGGTGGCGCCGTGGCTGCCACGCTGTTCATGGTCGGCCGCTACGGCATCAGCCTGTACGTGGCGACCACGGCGATGCAGTCGGCGCTGGGCGCGGCGGGCTCGTTCGCGGCGTTGCTGGTGTGGGTGTACTGGTCGAGCCAGATCTTTCTGCTGGGGGCCGCACTGGCGGTCGAACTGGGCCGACCGGATCCGGCGGTGCTGCCTCACCCACCTGTCCTCCGGGAAGCCGCCATCGGATGAATAACCGGCGAGCGCCCTCCGTCAGGTCGTAGAAAAGCCCGCTTGCGCGGGCTTTTCTGGTCTGGCGGAACAATCGCAGCGCGGGACGCTCAGCGAGTGAACCCGCCGGTGCGCGGACGCGCCTTGAACGGAGCCTTGCCGGGCGCTGCGCCGCCTTCGACCGGACGCCGTGGCGCGCGGTCGAACGGGCCTGCCGAACGTGGCGCGAAGCTGTCGTCACGGCGCGGTGCAAATCCACCCTCTTCGCGACGCGGTGCGAACGACGGCTTGCTGAAGCGATTGTTCGACGGCGCACCCGACCGGTTGCCGAAGCCGCCGGGACGACGCTCAGTGTCGGCACCCGGACGCGGTGCGTACATGCGTGGCTCGGGGCTCTTGGGCTCCAGGCCGACGATCGCACTGACCGGGATGTTCTGCGTCGTGAACTGCTGGATGCGACGGATCATGCCAGCGTCCATGCGCTCGCCGAGCGTGATCGCCAGGCCGTTCTTGCCGGCACGGCCCGTGCGGCCGATGCGGTGGACGTAGTCCTCGGCCTTCATCGGCAGTCCGTAGTTGATGACGTGGCTGATGCTCGGCACGTCGATGCCGCGAGCAGCGACATCGGTTGCAACCAGCACCTTCAGCTGACGCGAGCGCAGGCCTTGCAGCACGCGATTGCGGCGGCCCTGCGGCATGCCGCCGTGCAGCGACGCGACCGCATGACCCATCTCCGCCAGGCGATCGGCCAGCCAGTCGGCATCGCGCTGCGTGCTGGTGAAGACCAGGGCCTGTTCCATCTCGCGCTCGGTCAGGATGTGATCGAGCAGCGCGTTCTTGTGGTTGTGGTTGTCGGCCCAGTGCAGACGCTGCTCGATGTTCTCGTGCGTGTCGGTGTGCGAGGACACGTCGATGCGCTGCGGATCACGCAACAGGTTCTGCGCCAGGCGGCCCACGTGACCGGCAAAGGTGGCGCTGAACATCACTGTCTGGCGTGCAGCCGGAACGTGGTCGGCGATGGTGTTGATGTCGTCGATGAAGCCCATGTCGAGCATGCGGTCGGCTTCGTCGAGCACCAGCATCTCGACGTGATCGAGCACGGCCTTGCCGGTCTGCAGGTGGTCGAGCAGGCGGCCCGGGGTCGAGATCAGGATGTCCAGCGGACCGCGCAATGCCTTGATCTGCGCCGGGTACGGCACGCCACCGACGACGGTGGCGACGCGCAGGCCCTGCACATGGCGCCCGTAGGTGGAGGCGGCCTTGGCCACCTGCATCGCGAGTTCGCGGGTCGGGGTCAGCACCAGGATGCGCGGGCCGTAGACGGTGGCGCGGTCACGGCGCTGCGTGGTGTCGGCACGTGCGGCGATGATGCGTTCGAGCGCGGGCAGGATGAAAGAGGCAGTCTTGCCGCTGCCGGTGCTCGACGAGACCATCAGGTCCTTGCCGGCGAGGGCCAGCGGAATGGCCTTCATCTGCACTTCGGTGGCGGTTTCGTAGCCGGCGTCGGCAACGGCCTTGGTCAGGGCTTCTGTGAGGCCCAGGCTTGCAAATGTCATTTCGTACTTTCAAATGCGGTGCCGACGCTGCGCAATGCGCAACGCCATGAGGCACCCGCCGGTTTCATGAACCGGCAAGGTCAGGTCGCTGGGAGAACGTTCGCTTTGGGAACAGTGAAGCGGAACAGTCAAGCGACGGCATCGCCGCCGACCGTTGCCTGCAGGTACCGTCGAATGCGGTACCGACTGAAGCGATATCGAGACCTGCCGCACTGGAAAAGCGTGGGCTGACTCGAATGAGGTCAGAGGGGATGAACGAGCATCGATCACAACAACTGCGCAGAATTTACTGCGTTGGACCGTCGATGCGAGCGAAGTCCTAGAGTTTACCCTGAATCCGTGAACGCCGAAAGCCCCCTCGCTACGATCCCAAGACAGTTGGCGCATCGCGGCCTGCACGTTGGCCGGGTATCCTGCCGCTCCCCTGCATCCGCCCGAGTGCCGCCCCACTGTCCCACATGGCCGGAATCCACATCACCGACATCGAAGCCGCCATCAACTGGTGGCGCGAGCGCTCGCCGTCCCCCGATGGCATCACGGCCTGCAGCGAGGTCCGTGCGCTCGCAGAGGTGTACGCGCTGATGGTGTACTACCGCGAGAGCGACTGCGACGATGGCAGCATGCCCGCCGCTTCGCACGCCGCCTGGCTGGCCTGGTATGCGACCACGCCCGACGCGCCGTGCATCGCGATCTGCTCGACCAGCCAGGGCGACGACATCTGCAAGGGCTGCGGCCGCAGCTTCGATGAAGTGCAGGACTGGCCGGTGATGAGTCCGGCAGAAAAGCGCGCAACGTGGCGCCGCATCACGATGGACGGCACCGCCCTGCGCTTCAACCGCTATGCCGAACGCGCGATGGAGGTGCAGCGACCCGCGGCGGACGAGTCCGCCGCATCGCCTTCCCGACAGCCGGGCCCCGCGTGATCGCTGAGCCGTGACGCCGCTGCGCAGCTGGTGGTCGAGCGCGGCGCGCATCCTGCCGCTGGCATGGCCGGTCTTCATTGGCCAGCTGGCGGTGCTGGCCTTCGCCACCATCGATACGCTGATGGTGGCCAGGCATTCGGCCATCGACCTGGCCGCGCTGGCGGTCGGCAACGCCGCCTACGTGTCGGTGTTCATCGGCTTGACAGGCGTGGTGCAGGCCGTGGCGCCTATCACCGGTCAGCTGTTCGGCGCGCGCCAGCTGCCGCAGGCCGGCCAGCAACTGCATCAGGCCCTGTGGCTGGCACTCGGCCTCTCGTTCCTCGGCTGCAGCCTGCTGGTCTTTCCGGCGCCGTTCCTGGCACTGGCCCAGGCACCACCGGACGTTGCCGAAAAGGTCCGCGCGCACCTCGGAGCGCTGGCATTCGCCTTGCCGTCGGCCCTGCTCTTCACGGCGTTTCGTGGGTTCAACACGGCGGTATCGCGCCCGAAGATGGTGATGGCGCTGCAACTCGTCGGCCTGACGCTGAAGGTGCCGCTGACCGCGCTGCTGGTATTCGGAGCCGCCCTGCCGCTGCCGGCAGGTTGGCCGTGGAGCGAGTGGCGCATCCCCTCGCTCGGAACCCCGGGCTGCGGCATCGCGACAGCCATCGCGATGGCCGTGCAATTGCTGGTCGCCGCCGCAGTGCTGCTGCGCTCGCCCTTCTACGCTCCGTTCGGACTGCATACGCGGCGTCTGCAGCGCCCCGATCCCCGCAAGCTCGCGGCCCTGCTGCGTCTGGGCGTGCCGATGGGCCTGTCGATCGGCATCGAGGTCACCGGCTTCACCTTCATGGCCTTGTTCATTGCGCGGCTGGGAGCCACACCGGTGGCCGGCCACCAGATCGCGGTCAACCTGATCTCGGTGATGTTCATGCTGCCGATCTCGCTGGGCAATGCGACCAGCACGCTGGTGGCGCAGCGCATCGGGGCCGGCGATCCGCTCGACGCTCGGCGGCTCGGCTGGCACGGACTGCAACTGGCCGTGCTGATCGCCGCAACGCTGGGCGCATCGGTCTATGCGCTGCGCGATGCCATCCTGCACGTCTACACGAACGACGCGGTGATCGTCGCCGCGGCGCTGCCATTGCTGGCGTGGGTGATGCTGTTCCACATCGCCGACGCCGCACAGATCCACGTCGCCTACACGCTGCGCGCGTACCGCATTGCCTCGGCCCCGCTGATCATCTACGGCATCGCGATCTGGGGCGTCGGACTGGGCGGCGGCTACACGCTGGCGTTCGACGTGACCGGATTCGCGCCTCCAGCGTTGCGGGGCGCACCAGGCTTCTGGGCAGCGGCGACCGCCGGACTGACGCTGGCCGCGCTGGGACTTGCCGGCTTCCTTGGATGGATGCAGCGCGAGACTGCTTCGCATCAGCGAACTCCGCGAATCGACGCGCACGACTCGGCCTCTTGAAACCGGACAGGTCGCAGCCATTTTGAGAGGCATGGGGCTCGACGGACGGGCTCCGCTTCAAGATGGAGAACGAACCATGTACGACTCTTACCTGAGCGTCCCGAGCGGATTCCTTTCCGACCTCGACCGCATGCGCGGCGACATCGATTCCCTGTTCGGGTGGGGCGGCACATCGCGTGCGATCCGCTCGACCGGCGGCAGCACCTATCCAGCCATCAACGTCGGGCAGAGCCCTGAAGCCGTCGATGTCTATGTGTTCGCGCCTGGAATCGATGCGAGCCGCACCGAAGTGACACTCGATCGCGGCGTGCTGACGATTTCGGGCGAGCGCGCCAGCGATCTGCCGGCCGAAGCACCCAAGACCAGCGTCCACGGACGCGAGCGCTACGCAGGCAAGTTCCGCCGAGCAGTCGCGCTGCCGGACGATGTCGATCCGAACCAGGTCAGCGCGACCTACCGCGACGGCGTGCTGCGCGTGAATGTCCGCAGGCGCGAGGCCGCGCAGCCCAAGCGCATCGCGATCGAGTGATCTCGCCCACACCCCGCCAGACACAGGAGATTTCGACATGCGCGACACGAAACCCAACAATGCAAGCCCGGCGCCCACACCATTCATGGTCCCGCAGGTCGACGTGGTCGAGGACAGCAGCGGCATCACGCTGCTGGCCGACCTGCCCGGCGTCAAGAAGGACGGCCTCGACATCAAGGTCGATGGCCAGACGCTGAGCCTCGAGGGCACGGTGGCTCTGGACGCACCGCAGCCCTTCGACGCCGTCTTCGCCGAAGTGCGCGCCTCGCGCTACCGCCGCTCGTTCACGCTGAGCAACGAGCTCGACAGTGCAGCGATCGACGCCCAGTTGAAGGACGGCGTGCTGCGACTGCGCATCCCGAAGGTTGCCGAAGCGCAGCCTCGTCGCATCGAGGTGCGCGTTGGCTGAACCCGCCCGCTCGACGGGAGCGGCCACCCTGCTGTTGATCGGTGCGGTGGCCGCCGCGATGTTCTGGCTCGGTCAGCACAGCGCGGCCGAAGCGCTGGCCGCCACGCCCCCGGCGGCCAGCGTCGTCCCGCGGGCGGTTGTCGCGCGCGGCGAGCTGGCGGCGGACGAGCGCAACAACATCGATGTCTTCAAGTCGGCGTCGCCGTCCGTCGTGCACATCACGACGCTCGAACGGGCGGCCAGCCTGTTCTCGATCGATGCGACCCAGGTGCCGCGCGGCACGGGCACCGGCTTCATGTGGGACGACCACGGCCACATCGTGACCAACTTCCACGTGATCCAGGGCGGTAACGGCGCCCGGGTCACGCTTTCGGACAACAGCACCTACAGCGCCTCGCTGGTCGGCGTGTTCCCCGACCGCGACCTCGCGGT
>Ga0116157_10001300_pt1 | contig 25190 bp, 30 predicted proteins | sample AD_UKC048_MetaG_FD_89882 | JGI IMG/M metagenome (GOLD analysis project Ga0116157, IMG submission 89882) | Active sludge microbial communities of municipal wastewater-treating anaerobic digesters from USA - AD_UKC048_MetaG | ecosystem: Engineered > Bioreactor > Anaerobic > Digestate | place: USA... | reverse complement strand
GGCGCTTTACAGCCCGGTCGGGTACTCGATGAACAGCGTCCGTATGCCGAGGTCGCGGGCGACCCGCTCGGCGACGGCCTTGACGCCGTGCACCTCGGTGGCGTAGTGGCCGGCCGCCGCGAAATTGATGCCGGCCTCCATCGCCTCGTGGTAGACGGAATGAGACGGCTCCCCGGTCACGTAGAGGTCAAGGCCCTCGGCGATGGCCTGCAGAACCTCGAATGGCGCGCCTCCGGACACGACGGCTACCGTCGACACCGAGGCCGGGCCGAAGCGGAGCATCGCCCTGGGCTCGTCTCCGCACGGCAAGACGCGCCTGACGACCTCGTCGACGGATGCCGGCCTATCGAGCCGGCCCTTGAAGCCGAGCTTGACGCCGTGGTACTCGCCGAAGGGCTGCGGGTCGACGATGCCGAGGAGCCTGGCCAGCACGGCGTTGTTACCGAGCTCGGGATGCGCGTCGAGCGGCAGGTGGCAGGCGTACAGCGCCAGGTCGGCGGACAGGAGCTCGGCGACGCGCGCGCGCATCGAGCCCACCAGCGGCGCCGGCTTGCCCCAGAAGAGACCGTGGTGGACGAACAGGGCCTGCGCGCCCGCGTCCCTGGCGCGGCGTATGGTCTCGGCACTGGCGTCGACCGCGAAGGCTATCCGCTCGAGCGGCCCGTCGGATCGGCCGACCTGGAGCCCGTTGAGCGAGTCGTCGATGGGTTTGAAGCGCTGTATGCCCAGGAGCTCCTGGGCCCAGTCGTCGAAATCGGCGATATTCATGGGGATCAGTATACCCCGGACGGCCGAGCGCGGACAAGGCTGGGGTCGATCGTCACCCGCCCAACGACGCGAGAAACGCCTTCATAGCACCGAAAGCCTGCCGGCTCTCGGGTATCAGGTCGCCGAGCGCCGGCCAGACATGCCACAGCCCCTCGCGGCGTATCAGCCTCGCGTCCACGCCGGCCGCCCTCGCCCGCTCGGCTATCGCCAACGAGTCGTCGAGCAGCAGCTCCCCGGAATCTACCTGCAGGAGTAAAGGCGGGAAGCCGGAGAAATCTGCGAAGACCGGAGAGACCAGGGGATCGGCCAGAGAAGCCCCGCCGGCGTAATACGACGCCCATTGCTTGAGCATCTCGAGGTGCAGGAGGGGATCCGTGGCGGCGTTCTCGGCGTGGCTACGGCCGGAGTGCGTCAGGTCGGCCCAGGGCGACAGGCACAGGGCCGCGGCGGGCACGGGCCCGCCCGAGTCGCGGATGGCCTGGAGCACGGCCAGGCACAGCCCGCCTCCCGCCGAGTCCCCGGCCAGCGCTATCTCGCCGGGCGCGTAGCCTTCGGACAGAAGCCGGCGGTAGGCCTTGAGCGCGTCGTCGATCGCCGCGGGGAAGGGATGCTCGGGCGCGAGGCGGTACTCTGGAAGCACCAGGCGCAGGCCGAGCTCCCGCGCCATCGGCACGCAGAGCATCAGCGACGAGTCGATGAAGCCGGTCACGTAGCCGCCGCCGTGCAGGTAGAGCACGACTCGGACCGGGCCGACCCGCCCGGCGCTGGCCGGCTCGATCGAGGCGCAGGGCATGCCGTCGATATCGAATCGGCCTACGCGCACCGAGCGCGGAAACCGAGGGTGCGCCTTACCCGTGGCCAGCGAGCGTTCGCGCTCCCGCTCGACGCTGAGACCCTGCTCCTTGAATATCAGGCGGATCACGCGGCGCATGCAGGCGGCGCGAAGGCTCGTTGCCATGGTTTAGCGCCTCGGATGCGCTATCAGGTCCGCCAGGTACGGCTTCTTGGCGAGGTCCTTCTCCAGCCCGGCGGCTCGCTGCTTGTTGACGTAGTCGGGGCTCTGGAAGCTGTACGTATAGTTGGTGTGGACGTCGTAGGTGCCGTTCATCAGCGCGAAGGCGTCCTCGGTCATCACGAGCTCCTCGTCGGTCGGGATCACGTAGACCTTGACCGGGCTGTCGGGGGCGCTGATCTCCAGCTCGGCGTTACGGCACTTGGCCTTCTCGTTGCGGGCGGGGTCGACCTTGATACCCATGCCCTCGAGGCCGAGGGTCGACAGGTGGCGGGTGACCGGGCCCATCTCGCCGACGCCGGCGGTAAACACGAGGGCGTCGACGTGGCCGAGCGCGGCGTAGTAGGCGCCGATGTACTTCTTGATGCGGTAGCCCTCGAGCTCCTGGGCGACGATGGCGATCCTATCGCCCTCGGCGGCGGCGTTCTCGATGTCGCGCCTGTCGGACCAGCGGCCGGTGATGCCGAGCACGCCGGATTCCTTATTCAGCGCCTTCTCGACCTCGGCTGCGGACAGGCCGGCCTTCTTCATCATGTGGAAGACGATGCCGGGGTCGATATCGCCGGAACGGGTGCCCATGACCAGGCCCTCGAGCGGGGTCATGCCCATCGAGGTGTCGTAGGAGCAGCCGTCCTTGACGGCGTTGATCGATGAGCCGTTGCCGATGTGCGCGATGATGACGTTCGAGTCGAAGGGATCCTTGCCGAGCAGCACCGAGGCGCGCTTGGCCGTATAGAGGAAGCTGGTGCCGTGGAAGCCGTAGCGCCGCACCATGTACTTGTCCTGCCATTCGTGGGGCAATGCGTAGGTGTAGCTGGTGCTGGGCATGGTCTGGTGCCAGGCGGTGTCCATGACGGCGCAATGGGGCACGTTCGGAAGCACGGCCTTGGCCGCCTCGACGCCGGTGATGTTGGCGGGATTATGGAGCGGTGCCAGGTCGATGAGTTCCTTGAAGGTAGCCAGGGACTCATCGGTGATCAGCACCGAGCGGGCGAACTTCATGCCGCCGTGGACCATGCGGTGGCCGACCGCGCCGATGTCCTTCATCGACCGCACGACGCCGTGCTGCGGGTCGGTGATGGTCTTGAGTATCAGCTCGACTGCGACGACGTGGTTGGGGCACTCGTGCTCGAGGCTCACGTCGGCGACGCCTGGCGCCTTGTGGTTGATGATCGAGCCTTCGATGCCGACGCGCTCGACGATGCCGCTCGCGAGTACGTTCTTCTCGTCCCAGTCGTAGACCTGGTACTTGACGGACGAACTGCCGCAGTTGAGGGTAAGTATGACCATGAGGTTCTCCTTAGCGTGGTTATCAGGAGAGACTGTACCAGAGACGCGAGCGCGGGTCTACAGAGCGCGGGACGGACGCTGGCTAGCCGAACGCGAACTGGATGATGGGAATGATACAGACGACGATGAACACGATCTCGAGCAGCAGCATGGTGCGTTCCGAGTTCTCGGTCTTGACGATCTCGTAGATATCCTGGAGCGCGTCGAGGCGCCGCTCGACCGAGCGGGTCCACCCCGAGGTGTTGAAGATGCCGCAGACATGCTCGTAGACCTGGCCCAGGAAATAGTCGCCAATGATCTTCGAGCTGTTCTCGAGGTTCTCGAGGATGAACAGCGCGTCGAGGCGCAGAGCCTGGATCTTGCCGAGCTTCTTGCGCAGGGTACCGGTCTTGAGCCCGCGACCCGCTCCCTTCCTGGCTATCAGGTTGACGTCGTCCTCGGCCTCGTCGAGCCATTTATCGAGCCACTTATCCAGGGCGCGCAGCTCGAGGTACTGGTAGTTGGCCAGCTCGCAGATCAGCAGCACGTCCTCGTAGTCGCGGTCCGAGTCGACGATGAGGCATCGGTCCATATCGAAGACTGCCAGGTCTCGGTCGCTGTAGGAGAACGGGTTGCTCATCGTCTTGCGGACCTGCGACCCGTGGATGGGATAATCGGCTGGCTCGCCGGCGAGGAGCCTGGTGAACGCGAGCTCGTTTTCTTTAATGAAATCCTCGGGGGCAGAGCCGACGTCGGCGAAGCAATAGGCCAGGTAGGTCTCCGACTCCGGCTGCTCGCGCCGGTTCGCGACGGCGGGGCCGACCTGCTCGAGCACGGCCTGGTAGCGCTCCGCTATGTAGGAGTCGAGGTCGCGGATGGTCGGAGAAACCTCCTTCGCCTCGATGCCGTGCAGCTCTTCGATGGTGGCGCTGACCTTGAGCCTGACGACGATGGACATGACGCCCTCGTCGTACAGGCGCGCGGAGGCGGCGAAGCCCTCGATGGAATCCTCGCTATACACCTTCTTGAGGCCCGAGCGCAGATCGACGCAAAGCGGCGCGGGGATCGTAACGGTCGTCGGGGTATCGCGGCGCCTGGCCAGGCGCATACCCGGAACTCCGGGCAGCAGGTCGGCCGCCTTCTTGAGGTCGATGGAGCGGCCGATATCGTAGAGGGCCATGCGGACGATCTCGACGGAATAGGTCGGGGCCTTGCGCCTCCGCCTGGGCGAGGGAATCATCCGCGGGCTCACCTTCCCGCCTCCACCCGAGCCACCACCTTGTTGAGCACCTGGAGCACGAGCACGCTGCCCACGGGCAGGTCGTACGGCATCGTGAAGGAACGGCCCGGATGGTCGACCGAGATCAGCGGGATCCTGGCGCCGGTCGGGGGCTCGGCGTACAAGACGGCCCGCAGGGGGTACGGATACTCCGGCAGGGCCTGCTGGAACAGCCCGGAGACGCGGCCCTCGGTCTTGGCGGGCGCCCCGTAGACGATGGATACCGGCGAGCCGGGGTCGAGCAGGCTACCCGGCGCGGGCAGCTGGGCTACGACGGTGCCGGGCCGTTCGCGCCCCTCGGTCGGCCGCAGCGCGAACTCGAAGGCCACGCCCGACTTCTCGATCTGCAGCACGGCCTCGCTCAGCGCCAGGCCGACGAGGTCCGGCACCTTGACCTTGGCCTTCTCGGGGCCGCGGGATACGACGAAGCTCAGCTGGGTCGGGCCGGACAGCTCCACGTTAGGCGCCGGCGACTGCTCGAGTATGGTGCCTGCCGGGCTGGCGTCGTAGACATAGACCGGCGGTTCCTTGACGGTTATGAGCTGGCGCGTCGACCCGAACACCGTCTGGAGGTGGATCTTCACCTCGTCGACCGTTTGCCCGATATAGTCGCCGACGGCCTCCTGGGCGGCGCCCCTGGAGACGACCAGCGCGATGCGGCGACCAGCCTTGACGATGGCTCCCGGCTGCGGATCCTGTTCGAGGATGCGCCCTCGGGTCTCGGGGTCGCCGGAGAAGCGCAGGGATACCCGCGGATACAGCTCCTTGTCCTGGAGCTTGACGAGGGCCGCGGACAGCTCCATATCGACGACGTTCGGCACGAGCGTCTGTTCCTCGCCGCGCAGGGCCAGGAAGAACGCGATGAGGCCGGACAAGCCCATCAGCACCACGAGCGACACGAGCGACACGATGGCCGCCTTGGCGTGTCTGGGATCGAGCTGATCGAGCTTCTTGAAGTTGAACATCGAACGAAGGTCCATGCGTGCTCCCGTACCGGTTTATCGGGCGGCGCTCGGCGGAGGCGCGTCCAGGCGCGTACCGACCAAGCCGCGCGCGCCATTCGCGAAGTCCTTGAAGTCCATGGGCTTCTTGCCGCGAAGCTGGAGGCGCGACACGGCGATGAGGCCCCGTCCCGTTTGTACCATTATACCTTTCGACTTGTCTACCGCAAGTACCGTCCCGGGCTCCGCCCGGCCGGGCTCGTCCGGGTACGGCGCCGCTTCGAGGAGGGCGAGCCGCTCGCCCCCGAAGCCGGTATAAGCGCCCGGCCAGGGATGGAAGGCTCGCACGCGGGCGTCCAGGTCGATGGCCGGCGACGACCAGTCGACGAGGCCCGAGCCCTTGGCGAGCGCGCCGCAGTAGGTGGCGGCCGCCTCGTCCTGGGGTTCGCCGACCGCCGTACCGGCCTCGATGGCCGCCATCGCCTCGAGCAGCAGCTCCGCGCCGACGGTGGCCGAGACCGCCGATAGGCTATCGGTCGTCTCGCGCCCGTCCAGGCGGATCTCGCGCCGGGCCAGGATGTCCCCTGCGTCCATGCGCGGCGCGACGCGCTGTACGCAGACCCCGGTGACCGAGTCGCGATTCAGTATGGCGTAGGGAATCGGCGCGCAGCCGCGCCATCGTGGCAGCAGGGAGGGGTGCGCGTTGATGCCGCCGAGCGGGAACAGCGCCATGAACTTGGGCCCGAAGATGCGGCCGTACGCGAAGACGGCGAGCAGCTCGGGCCGTAGCGATGAGACGGCCTCCCGCTCGGCCGGCCCCAGGCGCTCGGGCGACAGCACCGGCACGCCGAGGGTCGTCGCGGCCTCCGCGACCGGCGTGCACGAGAAGCACAAGCCTCGCCCCTTGGCTGACGGCGGATTGGTCAGCACGCCGACCAGCTCATGCCGGGCCCCTATCGCCTCGAGCGCCGGCAGGGCTATCTCGGGGCTACCGGCGAACAGGACGCGCACCGGCGTCAGGCCCTCATCCGCTTCTCGTACTGCTTGAGCAGGCGGTCGCGGGTGCGCTCGGGCAGCCGGTCGACGAACAGGACGCCGTTCAGGTGGTCCAGCTCGTGCTGGATGACCCGGGCCAGGAAGCCGTCCGCCCCCAGCACGAAACGGCGCCCGCGCTCGTTCCAGGCCTGCACCCGTATCTCCGCCGGCCGGTCCAGGTCGGCGTACACGCCGGGTATCGAGAGGCAGCCTTCCTCGAAGCTGTCCAGCTCCAGGCTCGTCTCGACGATCTCCGGGTTGACGAAAACGCGTTGCTTGTCGCCGTCTATCTGCATGACGAAGAAGCGCTGCGGGATACCGACCTGCGGCGCGGCCAGGCCGACGCCCTTGCCCTGCTTCATCGTCGCGAACATCCGCTCTATCAACGCCGCGAACTCGTCGTCGAAGCGTTCCACCGGGGCGGCGTTCCCGCGTAGCACGTCGGCTCCTATCGTATATATATCCATCATGGCCTTGGCTCTCCTACTATGAACATACTGGCTTCGCCGCCGCCTCGACTACCGACCGGGCAGCCCGGACAGGTCGAAGCGGTCGCCGGGGGCGAGCCCGACGCGGCCGAACCAGCCGAGCGGCGCCTCGAGGGCGTAGCGAACGTAGCGCTCGCTCTCGACCGGGGCGAGCGACAGGGGCTCCATGTCGCGGATCTCGCGGATGACGCCATCCGAGGAGATATAGGCGATCGATAGCGGGATCAGGGTATGCTTCATCCAGAACGCCAGCCTGCGGTCCTCGGCGTAGACGAACAGCATGCCGCGGCCGTCAGCCAGCTCCGTGCGATGCATCAGCCCTATCTCCTGCTCCTCGGGGCTGACCGCCAGCTCGACGACTATCTCCGCCGCGCCCGAGCGTAGGGTGGCAGTCGCCAGGCCCGACTGCGGCTTGCCGGACGGCCTCGGCGCGGCGGCCTCGGCTGGCTCGTCACGCCCGCCCGACGGCACGCAGGCGAGCGCCATCGACGCGAGCAGCGCGACGAGGCCTATAGCCGCGACGAGGCCTTCGGCCGCGACGACTCTCCGCGCGACCTTGGTTGCGACGCGGCTGGTTAGCGCCATCGAACGCCTTTGACCGACCTGATACATGGCACCTCCATCCCGAGAGGCGAGCATAAACCGTTAGCGCCCGCGGGGCAAGCTACCCTTTCTTCGACGATCGGAACTCCATCTCCCTCCGGCTCAGCACGATGACGACGCCGAGGCCTTCCTCGTTCTTCAGATCCTCGAGGTCGGCCATGGTGCCTACCAGCTGCATCTCCTGCTCGTCGCGCCTGCGGCCGACCAGGATGCCGTAATAGCTCGCTATCTCGGGCTGCACCGGCGCCTCGAACACGTTCTGGATGTACGCCTCGTCCTCGGGCGACAGGACCAGGTCCTTCGCGTGCACGGCGCAGAACGAGCGCTGGTCACCGAAGTCGTACGATACCTTTACGGACCTGGCGCCCTTGTTATAGAAATATTTGAGCACTTCCTCCGCCACCCGCATCAACTGCGCTGCGTCATGCTTCATGCTTCCTCCATTCGCGGATCCACTCGAGCACGGGGACGAAGAGGCCGGCCGCCAGGCCTCCGGAGAAGCCGTTGTTATACAGGTCGAGCCCGCCGTGCAGCGATCCGACCACCTGCACGAGCACGAGGTGCAGCATCCCGGAGATGAAGCCCGGCACGAAGCCGTACTCGCCCGTAACGGGAGCCAGGGTGCTCGAGAAGAGCACAGCCAGCTGGCTGGACGGCGACGACAGGCCGTAACGGGACAGCGAGGCCATGAACGCCACGCCGAGCATCGGCGGCAGGGCGTTGCGCGGGTGCTTCCCGAACGCGGAGAATCCGACGATGGTCAGCGCGGCGCCTATCATCGGGCCGTTCCACGAGGCGCCTATCAACAGGATCGCGGCCATCGCCATCAGCCCCATCAGCCCCATATTGACCATCGTCGCGCCGAGTCCGTAGAAGCGGACGAAGTCGCTGACGAGCCGTCCCGAGGATCCCAGTAGCAGGCGGTAGGACGAACGCCAGTCGCGGTCGACGATCATGCCGTAGACGATCAGCGCGACGAACAGGGCGATCAGGCAGGGCGCGACGTAGCCCGGCCCGAGCTGGGCCCAATGGAACTCGCCCTCGACCGGTACGCCGAAAGCCTTGAGCGTCGACATGATGACCGTGCCGACGAACCCGGCTGCGAAGCCCATGTTATAGAGGTTGTAGCCGCGGTGGAAGTCGAGTACGTGCCGGGCTATAGGCGAGAGGAAGAAGCCGGTGGCCGTACCGGCGGCGACCGCGACCGGAATGTTCCACGGGACGGGTATGCCCAGCCCGAACGCGACGCTGCTCGACAGGGGCGCCAAGGCCGTCCCGAACAAGGCCACGATGACGCTCTCGCTGAACGGCCGATTGTTCGCCTTGGCGTACAGCACGACGCCGAGCAGACCGGGCAGGATATTCGCTATGTTCTTGCCGAACAGGGAGAAGCCAGCGACCGTGAATACGCCGGCTATGACAGGCCCGGTCACCTCGACCCTCGAGCGTTTCAGGAGCAGGACGATCACGAGCGTGCAGAGGGCCGCGTTGAAGAAGGCGGGCCCTACGCCCGCGATGCTCGTATAGTCGTCTATGAGCAGGTCGGGCGAAACGATGATGACGCGCAGGCCGTTCAGCAACCGGGCCGGGTCGAAGCCGGAGAAGGTTAAGCCTATGGCCAGCAGATAGAGCGCGAGGGCCGCGACGAGCTTTTTCCCGCGTCGTGAGTCGCCCTCGAAGTCGTGGTGCCGCGCCGAGTATACAGTCGTATCCATCCCATCTTTTCTATAGCGTAGGCATCCCCGCCGTCAATGCTTGACGTACGGGAGTTCTCGGCAGCTTTTCCTTGACAGCCCGTGCCGGACCGGCCGATACTACTGGATCCATGAAGCTACTCGTGTTCATACTCAACAAGGAAGAGCTCCTCGAGGAGGTACTCGAGGCCTACGTCGAGGCGGGCCTACCGGGCGCCACCATCCTCGACTCGGAGGGCCTCGGCTATTTCCTGGCCTATGAAGTACCGCTATTCGCCGGCTTCAAGGAATTCCTCAAGGGCAACAAGCCCTACAACAAGACGATCCTGTCGGTCGTCAAGGACGACAAGGCCGTCGAGCGCCTCGTGCCGATACTCGACGAGATCACCGGGGGCCTCTCCCAGCCGGGGACCGGCGTCATGTTTACCATACCGGTGGAATGGGGCTACGGCTTCGCCGAGCCGCGCTCCAGCGACCTGAAGGAGCCGACAGTATGATGCGTTTCGCGGACGTGCTCGAGCCGGGCCGGATCAGGGTCGGCGTCGAGGCCCGGGACAAGGCCGGCGCCCTACGGGCGGCGAGCGAGCTGCTCAGCCCATCGGGCGACGCGGCCGGAGCCGCCGCCGTCGAGATGGCCATGGGCGCGCGGGAGACGCTTTCATCCACTGGCGTCGGTAACGGGGTGGCCATACCGCACGCCCTGATAGACAAGGCCGGGAGCCTGTCCATGGCCGTCCTGAGGCTCGGCTCGCCGGTGGACTTCGGCGCCTCCGATGGCCGGCCCGTCGACCTCGTATTCGCCATAGTCGGGCCCAGGGACGGCGCGGGCGAGCATCTGCGCATCCTCTCGAAGCTCATTCGCGTCCTGCACGACCCGGCGTTCAGGGCGGCAGCCAGGGAAGCCGCCGACGGCCGGGCCCTGGGCGAGCTGATCATGGGAAAGGGCTGAGCCCCATGACGCCCCGCAAGCTCTGGACGCTCGTTCGCGTCGCCGCGACCTTCGGCTTCCTGTGCGGCGTATGGCTCCTCTTCTCGGCCGACAACGGCTGGCTATCCATCCTGGCGGGCGCCTCGTGCGCGGCCCTGATCGCACTGGCCTCGTACGACACCTTCATCGACGAGCATGAGGCCGGCAAGAACATGGTTTTCCCGAGGCTCCTTCCGGCGCTCGCGTATCCGGCCAGGCTGGTCGCCGCGATGTACTCGTCCAGCTTCGCCACGCTACGGACGCTCATGACCGGCTCGGCCGCCCCGAGGGTCGTGCACTTCAGGACCCGGCTGAAATCGGACCTCGCGCGCGTCGTACTGGCCGAGGCCATCACCTTCACGCCGGGCACCATCGTCATCGACCTGGACGAGGACCACCTGATCGTGCACTGGCTCAACTCCACGACCAGGCACTCGAGGCGCGCGGGCGAGACCGTGAAGGGCCGACTGGAATCGATAATCGGGGGCATGTGGGTATGATGGCCGTCGCCTTCGACTGGACCATCCGGATCTTCGCCGCCTGCGCCATGGCCATGACGCTGCGCCTGGCGATTGGCCCGACGACGGTCGACCGCCTGACCACGCTCGCGGCCGTCTCGGCCATCGTGCTGGCCATCCTCGCCATCAGCGGAGCCATGGGCGCCAGGGCGGCCTTCCTCGACGTGGCCCTCGTCTACGACATCTTCGGCTTCCTCGGCATCCTGGCCATCGCCACCTATACCAGGGCGAGCCGTTCCGGGTCGCCGCCGGAGGCGCCACGATGAGCCAAGCCCTCGACGCGGTCAACCTGGCCAGGGACCTAGCGGGCATGGCGTTGTGCGCGGTGGCCTCGGTCTTCGCGATCGCCGGGACCCTCGGCATGCTACTCCAGAAGGATCCCTATACGAGGCTCCAGGCTTCGTCGCTCGTCGGCACGACCGCCACGTTTTCTGTATTACTGGCGGCGCTCGTTACGGCGCCGTCCGTGGCGATAGCCGCGCGCATGGTCGTCATCATCGCGTTCTTCCTTATATCGAACCCTACCACGACTCATATCATCGCCAAGTACGCATGGAACTCGGGCATAGCGCCGCGGACGGCGCCTCGGGCCAGGAAGCCGGGGGCGAAGGTGGCGGGAGACGACGATGATTGAGGCCATACTCGCCATCGTGGTGGCGGCCTCGATCTACGCCATCCTCGCCAGAGACCTGCTCCATGGGGTCATCGCGCTGTCGGTGACCAGCGTCCTATCGGCGTCGATATTCTTCCTGGCCTCGGCCCCGGACGTCGCCATAACCGAGGCGGCGGTGGGCGCCGGCCTGTCGACCATCATCTTCGTATGGGCGATACGCAATACGGAACGGACGGACCGCTCGTGAGGCGCGGCAAGCTGCTCTCGGCCGCGACCGGTCTGGCCGCGGCGTCCTTGGCGCTGGCGGTTCTGGCGCCGGTCGTCATGTCCGACGTCGATTGGCCGACCGCGGCTCGGGATACCATCGCCGCCGACGGCTACGCCGCCACAGGCGCTACGAACCTGGTCAGCGCCATCTACCTCGGGTATCGCGCCTTCGACACGCTCGGGGAGACGATAGTGCTCCTGGTCGCCCTGGCCGGCTCCGTGGCCCTGGTCGCCTCGACTCCAGGCCGTCCCGACCTGGACCGGGACGGGGGGCCGGCCGACTCTCGCGGCCCCGGCCACACCGACATCATCAACGTCATCGCCGGCAAGCTCGCGCCCATAGTGCTCCTCTTCGGCACCTACGTGATGCTCTACGGCCACACCTCGCCGGGTGGCGGGTTCCAAGGCGGCGTCGTACTGGCGTCCGGAGTCATCTTCATTGCCATTGGAAGGCGAGCCGGCGGGATAGGCAGGATCAGCCCGAGCATCACGGCGTTCGGACCGCGCACGCTGTCCGTCATCGAGGCGATAGCCTTCGCGACCGTCCTGGCGCTGTCGTTCCCCGGCTCCGGCGCGGCCCTTGCAGGCCTGATCGAGGCTACCGGCGCATCCGCGGGCGTCGCCGCTAAAGGCGTCGCCGCCGTGGGCCCGATCATCGCCCTGAACATCGGCATAGGCCTTAAGGTTGGTTCCGGCGTCGCGCTGCTGTGCGTGATGATGCTCGGGGGCGACCAGGAATGATACGTCGTTTATTGGTCCTCGCGCTGTTCGGGACCGGGCTGGCCGGGCTCGTCACCAAGCGGAACCTTATTAAGAAGGCCTATGCCCTGGCAATAATGAACTCGGCCATCGTCATCCTGTTCGTATTGGAAGGCGCCGCGATCGGGTCCGACGCGCCGCTACTCGGCGGGGCGGGAAAGCTGTTCGTCGATCCCATACCCCAGGCGCTCATGCTGACGGCCATCGTCGTCGGCGTATGCGTATCGGCCCTGGCGTTGACGCTGGCGTATAGGCTGTACCGCCATTTCGGCACGCTGGATATCGACGAGATCAAGAGGCGCATCGGTCATGAGTGACTCCGAACTCGCGATGCTCCCGGTATTCCTACCGCTCGCCGGAGCCGCCCTGTCCTTGCTCGCCAAGGCGCTGCACGGCGGCGCGAAGGCGCGGGCGCTCGAAGACTCCGGCGCCTTCATCGGGCTAGCGCTCCCCTGGGCGGCGCTCGCCGCGATGCTACCCAGGGTGCTGGCCGGCGGCGTATCGTTTACCGTATCGGGCTGGTCCGGCGCCATCGGCATAGCCCAGCGCTTCGACGGCCTTACCTGGCTCGTCGACGTCCTGGGGTTGACGGGCGCGGGTGCCGCCTACCTGTACTCGCGCGGCAACGGTCCCAAGGGGCCGCTCTTCACGACCGTCTACCTCATCCAGGCCTCGGCGCTCGCGATGACCGCCGCGACGGCCGACCTCTTCAATCTGTTCGTCTGCCTGGAGATACTCGGGCTGGCGTCGTACGTGCTGGTCGCCAGCTCCGAGAAGCCAGGTGCCTTCCTGGCGGCGTTCAGCTACCTGGCCGTCAGTTCGGCCGCCATGGTCTTCTTCTTATTCGGGCTGTTCGGTTTCTATAGGGTGACGGGTACCTTATCGTACGAGGGAATCCAAGCGGCTCTCGTAGCCCTGCCAGACGGCGGAGGCGCCATCGCGACGATGTCGACCGCCTGCCTGGCCGCCGCGATCGCGATACGCGTCGCCGTCATGCCGGTCTACGGCTGGTTGCCCGACGCCCACGCCCTGGCCCCGCATGCGGTATCGGCCATCCTGTCCGGCGTACTCATCAAGACGCCGCTGTTCGCCCTCGGCCGGTTGCTGGGCTACCTGCCGTCGGGGCAGGAAGCGATGGCGCTGATAGGCTCGGCGGGCGTCGTAACGGCGCTGGCGGCTGTCGTCGTCGCCCTATCGCAGAAGGATGCCAAGCGCCTACTGGCGTACCACTCCATCAGCCAGATCGGGTACGTGGTGGCGGCCTGGGGCCTCGGAGCCCCGGCGGCCATGGCGGCCGCCTTCCTGCACGCCTTCTACCACGCGCTCTTCAAGGGCCTCCTCTTCCTGAGCGTCGGCACCATTACGGACGCGGCCGGTACCCGGAACGTCTACGAGCTGCGTGGCGCCGCCGGGACGCTCGGCAAGTCCGGGGACCGGTTCCGCCTCGTCGGCGTGGCCTACGCCGTCGGGGCCCTGTCCATCATGGCCCTGCCGCCGCTCAACGGTTTCGCCAGCAAGAACGCCATCGGCTACCTGTTCAAGGGCGGTTGGCGATACTGGGCGCTGTTCGCCGCGGGAGCCTGCACCGTGGCGTCGTTCCTGAAGCTCTCGATGATCTTCTTGCCGGCTAGGCGAGGCGCCCCGGCCGATGCCGCCGGCGTTGCCGGCTCCGTACCGGGCCTCAGGATCGGAGGGACGATGAAGGCGTCCATGCTGATCCTCGCCTCATTGTGCGTCGCGACGGGTTTATTCGCGGACGCGACGACTGCCGCCGTAAGCCGCCTGCTCGGCGCGCCACCGCCGGCGGGCGGCGCGTTCACGGCGGCGAACCTGCTCAAGGCGCTCCAGACCCTGGCGCTCGGAGCGGCAGTATTCGGCCTGGCCATGTCCAAACCCGGCAAGCGTCTGGCGGCGGCCATCCGAGGCCGGCCGCGTAGCTTCGCCGGCCTGGTCATGGCGTTCCTCGGCGGGCTCGCCGTACTCGCAGCGGCTCTGGCCAGGTTCGGCTAGGCGGCTGGGTTCGATCCCAACATACAAAAGACCCCGGCATAGCCGGGGTCCGTCGTGTACCGAATCAGTCCCTAGTAGGACTTGCCATCGCGGGGCTTGCGGGACTTACGAAGGAGCTTGCGCCTCATGGCCTTCTCCTTGCGGTTCCGGATGGTAGAAGGCTTCTCGAAGAACTCGCGCTTCTTCCACTCGCGGATGATGCCCTCTTTCTCGACCATGCGCTTGAAGCGCTTGATGGCCTTCTCGAGCGGCTCGTTATCGTCGACTAGTATCTGGCTGATAGAAAATCACCTCCCCTCGATAGCGGGCATCATTGTACGGATCCACGGCACTTTGTCAAGGCCGACGAGGGCCTCCGGGTCGCAGGCATGGCCCATGACGCGTAGCTCCCAGTGCAGATGCGGCCCCGTGGCCAGTCCGGTCATGCCGACCGTACCGAGCGGCGAGCCTCGCGGGACCACCGCCCCGAGCGCCAGGCTCGGATCGAAGCCGTCCAGATGCATATATATACTGTAGGTTCCGGGCAGGTGCTCCAAGATGACGGTCTTGCCGGTCACGATACGGTCCTCGACCATGACGACCCTGCCCCGTCCCGGGGCGACGATGGGGCTTCCCGTCGGCAGGCCGTAATCGATGCCGTTATGCGTCGACGCCTCGACGCCGCCGTCCGCGTAGACATAGCGCCGTCTCATGCCGAACAAAGTGGTACGTCGTTCAGTGGCCACGGGCATCGAGAACCCGGAGTCCAGGAAGGCCGCCTCGGGGTCGACCGACGAGAGCAGGGCCTGGTAGCGGATGGCCTGCTCGGTCTTCGCGGGGTCGGGATCGACCCTGATGCTCGTCAACGCCTCGTCGAGCCACAGGTCCTGTCGGCCGAACTCGCGGGCGCCGACGGAGAAGCGGGCGCCGGCTAGGGCCTCGCCGTCCGGCCCACGCGCCACCATCGAGGCTTCGCCGAGCGGCGCGTCGAGAGGCGCCGACAGCATGAACAGGACGACGAAGCTCCGTACCGACGCCGCCGACGGCCCCGCGAACGGGATCTCCCGGCCGAGGCCGGCCTTGCCCGGTCCGCCCCGCGGCGCCGCGAAACCGCGATAGGTCGGGCCGTCAGCGCCATCGGCGTAGCGCACCGATAGCGTATAAGCGCTCGCTGGGCCGTCGATAGCCGGGAGCGTCAAGGCGGCGATGCCAGGCTCGCCACGCCTCATGCCCCCGGGCGGCTCCAGGATAGGCAGGGGCTGGGCGGGGAGCGCCGCGGTCGCCGTAGTGGCCGCGAGGATGCACAACAGAGTCGGTAAGGCCTTCATGGCGCGAGTCTATACGGCCGCTTCGGCGAGCGCAACCGCCAGCGCCGGCCCTTGCCCGGGAACCGGAGCTACGGCTATAGTCGACTCATGCAACTCCATCTCTCCATGCGCCGATCCGGAACCGCGCTGATCTACGGCATCCCCCTTTGGTACCGTCTAACCGCATCCGCCATCGCGCTGACGCTAGCCATCTCATCGTCCATCTCCGGCGCCCCGAGCCTCGGCGCGCTCGTCGTCGTGGCCGTCGCCGCGGTGGCAGCGCTCTATCAGGAGCGCTGGAGCTTCGACGCCGCGAGCGGCGAGTGCTCCGGCAGGGTGGGCTTCGTCTTCGCCGCCCGCGGCCCTTCGTTCAAGGCCGACGAGGTAGCCCGCCTCAGGCTGGATACCTTCGCCAAAGGCAGGCTCGACCAGCGCGACCTGCCGCCGGACGACAAGCTACCGCGCGGCTCCCAGGCGCGGCTGCTCGTCGACCTGAAGGACGGCGAGAGCTATATGATCGACTCGGTGCCGGTCAAGCGCAGGCCGGAGCTCGAGTTGAACGCCCGCGCTATCGCCGAGGCGCTGGGAGTGAGCCTGGAATAGCGGCGGCCAGGAGCCGCCGGCGTCGGCCAATAGCGGCGCCGGCGTCGGCCTACCATCGGTCGCCGGCCGCCCGGCTTGACAAGGCTTCCTTCCATGATAAGATGACTGCATCGTCCCACTCATAGCACGAATCCATGATGGGTTCGTCTCGCCCCGGGCCATCACCGGCCTCCCGGGGCGGACTGTCCATCGCCAGAGACGCGCTACGATCGAGCGACGATACAACAAAGGAGGATCCCATGCTTATACTGCTCGCCGACGCCTTCAAGGCCGACCTGCCGAAGCGCCTCGAGGCGTACGGAGAGGTGACCCAGGACCAGGGCCGCGTCGCCGACGCCGAGATCATCATCGTCCGCTCGAAGACCAAGGTCGACAAGGCGATGATGGACAAGGCTCCGAAGCTCAAGTTCATCATCCGCGGCGGCGTCGGCGTCGACACGATAGACGTCGAGTACGCCAAGTCCAAGAACGTCGCGGTCGATAATACCCCCGAGGCCTCGAGCCTCGCGGTCGCCGAGTTGGCCTTCGCGCTGATGATATCGCTGCCGAACCATATCGCCGAGGCCGACGCGTCGATGAAGCAGGGCAAGTGGCTCAAGAAGGAGCTCGAGCGTACCGAGCTGGCCGGTAAGACCCTTGGCCTCGTCGGCATCGGCCGCATCGCGCGCGAAGTCGCCGTCCGCGCCAAGGCCTTCGGCATGCGCGTCATCGCCTACGATAAGTTCGTCGAGAAGTCGGACGCCGCGGAGATGATGAGCCTGGAGCAGGTGCTGGCCCAGTCCGACTACATCAGCCTCCACACCCCGCTGACCGACGAGACCAAGGGCATGATCAACGCCAAGGCCCTCGCCTCGATGAAGAAGGGCGCCTACCTCGTCAACACCTGCCGCGGCAAGGTCGTCGTCGAGGAGGACATCGTCGCCGCGCTCGAGAGCGGCCAGCTGGCCGGCTACGGCACCGACGTGTACTATTCCGACCCGCCGGAGAACACGCCGCTCGCCAAGGCGCCCCACGTCGTCATGACCCCGCACCTCGGCGCCTCGACGGCCGAGAACCTGGACCGGCTCGGCGACTGCATCGTCGAGCGCGTACGGAAGTACTGCAAGAAATAAGGAGGCTATACCATGAAACGCGTAATCAACTATTCGGCCGGCCCCGCCGGCATCCCCGTAGAGGTTCTCGAGCAGGCCCGCGACGAGATGCTCGACTGGAACGGCACCGGCTGTTCCGTCATGGAGGTCTCGCACCGCGGCAAGGACTACGACGCCCTGCACATGGGCACGATGGACCTGTTCCGCGAGCTGGCCGGCCTCGGCCCCGACTATAACGTGCTGTTCACGACCGGCGGCGCGTCCACCCAGTTCCTGATGCTGCCGATGAACTACCTCGGCGCCGGCAAGGAAGCCGACTATATCGTCACCGGCAACTGGTCCCAGGCCGCCGTCAAGGAAGCCAAACGCTACGGCAAGATCACCCACCCCGCCGACATGCACCTCGGCGACGGCATGTTCGTCGCCATCCCCAAGCAGGGCGAGCTCAAGCTCAACCCGGCCGCCGAGTACGTCCACTACACCTCGAACAACACCGTCGAGGGTACCGAGTGGCACTACGTCCCCGACGTCAAGGGCAAGCCTCTCGTCTGCGACATGTCGAGCGACATCTTCAGCCGCCCGGTCGACTTCAAGAAATTCAGCATGATCTACGCCGGCGCCCAGAAGAACCTCGGCCCGTCCGGAGTCACCGTGGTCGCGGTCAAGGACGACTTCCTCCAGAAGGCCCACGACGACCTGCCGACCATGCTGTCCTACAAGGTGTTCAAGGAGAAGTTCTCCATGCACAACACCCCGCCCTGCTTCTCGATCTACATCCTGAACCTCGTGCTGCGCTGGCTCAAGAAGAACGGCGGCCTCGAGGCTATGGGGAAGATCAACGATCAGAAGCAGCGGCTCCTGTACTCCGCGATCGACGGCTCCGCGGGCTACTTCAAGGGCACCGCCAACGCCGACTCGCGCTCCTGGATGAACGTGGACTTCAAGCTCCCGACCCCCGAGCTCGACGCCAAGTTCGTCTCCGACGCCAAGGCCGCCGGGATAGTCCAGACCAAGGGCTATCGCTCGATGGGCGGCATCCGCCTGTCCTGCTATAACGCGGTCAGCCTCAAGGACGTCGAGACGACCGTGCAGTTCATGCAGGACTTCAAGGCCAAGAACCCGGCCTGATATAATGCAAGCTTAAAAACGTTACCACGGAGACACGAAGGCACGGAGCTGAAGAAAATGGAGGATGAGAGATGAGAAAGGAAAATATTCCTTTGCGCTCTATCTTGACCTCATTTCCCTTCGTGCCTCCGTGCCTCCGTGGTCTGATTCTTCTTCTCTCCGTTCAGGCAGGTTAATCCATGAAGGGCAAGCGCGACGTACCGGAGATGAGCAACGCCGACCTCAAGCGCATGCTCGACCAGACGATGATACGGTTCGAGAACTGGCGCGTCGAGGTGGAACGCAAGCCCAACCCGATGATGATCCATTCGCTCAAGAACATCATGTCGATCATCGAGACGGTCACCTCGATGGCCGACCGGCGGATCGAGTACTCCTACAAGGCCCTGGTGACGCGCATGGCCGAGCTGATGCACGAGACGGCCGAGCTCAACATGACCATCGTCAACTCCCTCCAGGGCGACGACTCGATCGACGAGGATGAGCTGAAGCTCGTATCGAGCCGACTGTTCACATTGATCAACGCGGCGGCCGAGCTGGCCCGGCTCGTGCAGGAGCACTTCGGCTCGCCGGAGTTGACCGCGGCGACGGGGCGGAACCTGCTCCCGGAGCCCGGCGACGATACGGCGCAGACGAAGAGGCGCTAGCGCGCCTCCGCGAGCCGACGGCTCCTATCCCCGCCTACTCGGCCGATAGGCGACCGAGCAAGGCGTCCGCCCTCGCGCGCCATCGCTCCATGTCGGCCCGCGACTGCCTGACGAACGGGGCCGACTCCGGCGAGCCGAGCACGGCCCGCATCTCCGCCTCGCCGCGGAAGGTGGCCAGCCTGAACCCGTTGACGTAGTCCTTGCGCCTGGTCAGGTAAACCTGCTCCTCGATGAAGCGGGTGGTGTCCATGAACCTGACCACCTCCTTGGCGAACGCGGCCTCCTCGAGGCGCTCGACGCCGAGCAGGTCGCACATCGTCGCCCAGGCGTGCTGGGCCTTGTCCAGCGGGTACTCCGACCATAGCCTGGCGTACTCGGCGTGCATCTCGCCCCAGCCCCCCACCTTGCCGTCCTTGACGTCGGCGACCAGGGCCTCGACCTTCGAGCGCGGCACGAGCTGCCCGCCGAGGTTCTCCCACTCGCGCACCCGTTCGCCCTCGAGCACGTCGCCGGCGTCCTGGAAGGTGGCGTCCGGCCGTTCGGCGAAATACTCGATGAGCACGCGCATCGCGTACCAGCGGAGCAGATGGCGATACGCCTTGTAGGCGCGCCTGGGCTTCTGGATCAGCACGCGTCGCCTGGAATTCTCGATACCGTACCCGAGGACCTCGAGCGCGTCGACGTCCTCCTTGGGGCCGAGCAGCAGCTCGCGGCCCTTGGCCCGGGTCGCCTCGTCGTCGGATCCCTCGACGACGGCCTCGGCGCCGCCGGACGCGCGGTACCACGCCACCCCGACGAAACGCTCGAGCAGCTCGAGGGCGCCGAAGGCCTCCTCGGCGATGTCGGGCGCGAAGGGCGAGAACTCGATGTTCTGGCCGCGGCTCTGCCGCTTGTCGCGCGCGACGAACTTGCTCTCGTTGCGCAGGAGCGCGTACATATTGTACATCCACCAGTAGGCGGGCATGATCTCGAGCCTGTCGCGGGCCGCGTCGTCGGCCACCAGCGCGAAGGGGAACGGCACGTCCAGCTCGAAGCGGTACGCGCCCTTGGCCAAGAGGCAGTACGAGGCGAAGCGCGAGCTATGCTTGACCGAGGTGGACAAGCCCGGCCAGAAGCCGCGCCCGGCGTCGATCTCGCCGTCGTTGGCCCGCGAGTTGTGGTTCGAGCCTATCGTCGCGCCGGCGGCCAGGTTCGACTGCCCCCGGACCAGCGAGGCGATCAGGAAGCTGGTGTTGTGGTGCTGCTCGTGGGCCGGGAAGATCAGATTGTTGAGTATCTCGCAGCACGAGACCGTCGAGTTGTCGCCGAGCACCGAGTGTATCAGCCTGGCCCCGTACTTGAGCGCGGAATTCGTGCCCATCACGAAGCGCACGGCCTTGCAGCCGTAGAACACGCGGCAACCGTAGCCGACGATGCCGTTGACCAGCTCGACGCCCTCGCCTATCTGGGTACGCTCGGCGTCGCTCGAGTTGATCGTCAGGTTCTTGAGCTTGTTGGCGCCCTTGATGTAGGCGCACTCGCCTACCCGCACGTCCTTGATGATGCGGTTGCTCTTGAGCACGCTACCGGAGCCGATCACGCCATACTCGCCTCGCCGGTGCTCGAAGGCGGCGTCGGTCATCTCCTCGAAGCGCTCCATGAGCGCGGCGTCGTCGCGGCGCTTGGCCCAGAGGTAGGCGTCGGCGCAGAGCATACCGTCGAAGGGCAGCACGGAACGGCCGCCGGCCTCGTTCATCAGGTCGAGCCGGATACGAACGTCCTCGCTCTCGCCCTGCTTGATGACGCCGTTGCCCCATTTGGCGTGGTCGGAGACGTGGATATCGTCGTTGTTCATGAGGATGCAGCGGTCGCCGACGATATAGTGCGCCAGGTAGATGCACGAGTGCACGGCGCACTGGTCGCCGATGTCGCAGGAAATGATGCGCGAGTTCGTGATACCCGCAGGGATCATCATGTCGTGGTGCTCGAGCACCACGCGCTCGAGGCTACCGATGCGAACCAGGCCGGCGAACTCGCTGTTGCGTATCAGGGTGGCGTCGAACGGCTCGCGCACGAGTAGCTTGCCCCAGTCGGAGCAGCGGTTGCCGTTCTTAATGAGTATCTCGACGTCGAGATGGCGCAGGGGGCGGTACGAGTCGGACGGTTTGTCGAGCTGGGCGTTCCTGAGCCTATACTCGCTCTCGCCGTCCTCGAGGTACTTGTCGGCGACGAACCCATAGCCCAGGACGGCCTCGGAGTGTACAAGGATGTCGTTCATGGCGGCCTTCCAGACGTTCGGTAATGGGGAGCGAGCCTCCCCTCGACCTTAATCGTAACCGCTAATGCCTAGCTTTTCAACACACGGCCGAGCCCCGAGGCAGCTCAGCGCCGTCGCGGGGGACCGACCGAACCGGTATTATTGACAAAGCGGCGGAGGGCGTGACATGGTTGCCCCATGGGCGCACCCGTGTACGCGGTCGACGATCCGGCGGACCTGGACGTCGAGAAGGCCGCCTTCGAACTCTTCCCCCTCCTCGTCGGCACGGACAACTCGGTGCTTCGCCGCGAGTATGGATCGGCCCTGGCCGACATCATCGGCGGCCCGGGGGCCTTCAGGAAATACGTAGTCGGCAACACAGGCGACCTGGCCCTCTGCCGCGCCCGCCTCCTGGAACGCTTCCGCGACAACGTACGGCTCCTCGTCGCCAAGACCTGGGTGGACGGCAAGGACGAGGTCGGCAAGTCCGAGGCCCTCGCCCTGCTCGACTCCTTCGTCGGCATGGTGGACGCAGGCGACTACCCGAACGCCGTGCCCGCCTTCGCGGGCCTCGCCAGGGCCGTCGCGTCGCTGCTGTTCGGCGACGAGGCCGACGACCCGCTCTTCATCGACTACGTCTTCCGCATCGACCCGCGGCTCGGCATCTTCTATTGGTACGTCGACCGCCTCCGCGAACAGGAGCGAGCCGACCCGGAGCTAGCCATGCTCGAGCTGCTGATAGGCGTCTACGCGCTCGCCAGCTTCTAACCCGGGCCACGGCGCACGAAAACACTCAAGATCCGCGAGAGCGCGCCGATACTATCGTCGAGGGGCATCGTATAGCTCCCGCGACCGCCTTCGGCCGCGAGGCGCGGGCCCGTTCTTATGCCGGGGGGCTAACAGACCGTGTCGAGAATCGGCTCAATGCATGACGATCGGACGCGCCGCACGGTTATGACCGTGATCGGCGGCGCCGGCGACCTGGCGACCAGGCGCATAGCGCCGGCCCTCTTCAGGCTCTACCGCTCGGGCCGCCTGCCGGACGGCTTCGCCCTCGTAGGCGTGGCGAGGCGCGAGCTCGACGACGCAGGCTACCTGGCCATGCTCGAGCCAGCCTGCCGCGAGGCCGACCCGGGCTTCGACGAGGCGGCCTGGAAGGCGTTCAGCCGCGGCGTATCGTACCTGCGCGGCGACGCCTCCGACCGCAACCTCTACGACGAGCTACGCGAGCGCCACTACCGGCGCGCGTCGACGAACGGCCTCTTCTATTTAGCCTGCACCCCTGACCGCTTCGGCGACGCCGCGACGAGGCTCGCGGAAGCCGGCCTGACCGGTTTCGACTCCGGCGCGTCGGGCTACCGCCGCCTGCTCGTCGAGAAACCCTTCGGTACCGACCTGGCGAGCGCCAGGGACCTGAACCGCCGCCTGCACGAGCGTTACGACGAGGCCGACATCTTCAGGGTGGACCACTACCTCGGCAAGGATGCGGTCCAGAATATACTGTACTTCCGCTTCGCGAATTCGATCTTCGAGCCGCTTTGGAACCGCAAGCACATCGAGCGGGTCGAGATCACCGTGGCCGAGTCGGGCGGCATCGGCTCCCGCGGCGGCTTCTACGACGCGACCGGCGCGGCCCGCGACATGCTCCAGAACCACCTGATGCAGCTGTTCTGCCTCTGCGCGATGGAGGCGCCTTCCGACCTCCTGTCCCAGGAGGCGGTCCGCGAGGAGAAGGTCAGGCTGCTACGGGCCGTGCCTCAGCTGTCTCCGGCCGAGGCCGCGACGCTCGCCGTGCGGGGCCAGTACTCCGGCTACCGCGACGAGCCGTCGGTCCGGCCCGACTCCTCCACGGAGACCTTCGTGGCAATGCGCCTCGAGGTCGATAACTGGCGTTGGGCCGGCGTCCCCTTCATTCTGAAGACGGGCAAGGCCCTATCCGGCCGCCGGACCGAGATCGTGGCTCACTTCAGGCCGGGCGAGACCGAGGTCCCCGGCCCCGCGCTCGACGCCAACCACCTGGTACTCCGCATCCAGCCCGACGAGGGCGTGGAGCTGCGCTTCAACGCCAAGGCCCCCGACTCGGCCCAGGCGGAGCGCGAGGAGCTCGTCGGCATGCTCAGGGACTCGGCGGCCAGGGCCTCAGGCCCCTACGACCGCCTGCTGGCCGACGCCATGGCCGGCGATCCCACGCTGTTCATCCGCTTCGACGAGACCGAGGAAGCCTGGCGCCTCGTCGACCCAGTACTGGCCCACTGGGCGGAGCGCGGCGCCGATGGCCTGCTCCAGTACGCGGACGGAGGCTCCGGCCCCGACACGGCCCGGCTACTCGGCGTCTCCATGACGAGGCGCGGTCGGCTGGCCGCCGGCTGACGGGGCGTTGCTTCGCCGACCGAGCGAGGCGTGATAATAAAAAATACTTGCGTTCCCGGCGGCAAACGACTACACTGTTCCCTTGCCGCGTGCATAGGAACAGTGCCATACCGCATTCATATCCACCGGCACTCAACAAGGAGGAACTCCAATGAAGAAGATCAGCATACTCCTGATCGCGATCGCGCTCGTCGCCGCCCTCTCGGGCTGCGGAGCCCCCAAGCAGTCATTCGTATCCATCGCTTCCGGCGGCACCGGCGGCACCTACTACCCGCTCGCGGGCGCCATGGCGACCATCTGGAACGAGGGCGTCAAGGGCATGAACGCCACCGCCCAGGCGACCGGCGCCTCGGTGGCCAACGTCAACCTGCTCCGAGAGGGCAAGGCCGACGTGATCATGGTGCAGAACGACATCGCCTACTACGCCGTCAACGGCCTCGAGCTGTTCAAGGACAAGGCCTTCCCCGAGCTGAAGGGCATGGCCATCCTCTATCCCGAAACCTGCCAGCTGATCACGCTCGCCAACTCCGGCATCAACTCCGTAGCCGGGCTCAAGGGTAAGAAGGTAGCCGTGGGCGCCGCCGGTTCAGGCGTCGAGGCCAACGCCCGCCAGATCATGGAAGCCGCCGGCGTCACCTACGCCGACATCCAGGTTCAGTACCTGTCGTTCAACGAGGCCGCCAGCAACCTGAAGGACGGCAACATCGACGCGGCCTTCCTGACCGCCGGTCACCCGACCGCCGCCGTCCAGGACATCTCCGCGACCAAGGACATCAGGGTCGTCAAGATCGACGATGCCGTCGTCGCGAAGCTCCAGTCGACCTACCCCTTCTACACGAAGACGGTCATCCCGGCGAACACCTATAAGGGCGTAGACGCCGACACGCAGACCGTGGCCGTCCAGGCCATGCTCGCCGTCTCCGCCTCGCTCGACGCCGCCACCGTCGAGAAGATGCTCCAGACGATGTTCTCGGCCGCCGGTACCGAGCGCCTGACCGCCGCCCACGCCAAGGCCGGCGCGATGATCAAGCTCGAGAACGCCCAGGCCGGCATGTCGTTGCCGCTGCATCCGGGCGCCGAGAAGTTCTACGGCAAGAAGTAACGAGAGGAAGGAGCCGGCGGCCCATCGATGGGGCGCCGGCGACTCGTATGAGATACCGTAGCGCGGCCGTCGCGCTCGCGTGCGCGGCCTCGCTACTGACCAGGTTCGGCCCCGCTCGGGCACTGCGGATCCGCGACGAGGCGGGGCGCCCGCTCGCGACGATAGCAGTCCCAGCCACCTTCACCCTATCCTTCATGCACTCGGTCAACCTGTCCCGCGTGGACGAGGAGTTCTCCGTGGGCGGCGGCCTGACGCTCGAGCGCGTGCTGTTCGACCAGCTGTCGACCGGCATGCCGTCGGGTGACGAAGACGGGTTCTGCGTCGTGGACGGGCGCTTCGAGACGAGGCCAGGCAGGCGCTTTGACGAGATAGCCGTCCGGGTCTCGCCGATCCCCGGCCACGAGCTACGGGTCGACGGCCGCGTGCGGCCACTGACCTACTGGGCGCCCACGGGGAACATGGTACGATTCAGCGCTTCGCGCGAATCCGATTAACCTTAAGGAG
>Ga0116157_10001297_pt1 | contig 25233 bp, 21 predicted proteins | sample AD_UKC048_MetaG_FD_89882 | JGI IMG/M metagenome (GOLD analysis project Ga0116157, IMG submission 89882) | Active sludge microbial communities of municipal wastewater-treating anaerobic digesters from USA - AD_UKC048_MetaG | ecosystem: Engineered > Bioreactor > Anaerobic > Digestate | place: USA... | reverse complement strand
CCGCCAACTACCCCGACAGCTACATGATGGTGCTGCTGGTGGACGAGCGCCCCGAGGAAGTCACCGAAATGCAACGTACTGTGAAGGGTGAAGTGATTGCCTCCACGTTCGACGAACCTGCCGCCCGCCACGTACACGTAGCCGAGATGGTGATCGAACGTGCCAAGCGCCTGGTCGAACTGAAAAAAGACGTGGTGATCCTGCTGGACTCCATCACCCGCCTTGCCCGTGCCTACAACAACGTCGTGCCTTCTTCGGGCAAGGTGTTGACTGGCGGCGTGGACTCCAACGCTCTCCAGCGTCCCAAGCGCTTTCTGGGTGCTGCTCGTAACGTGGAAGAAGGTGGCTCGCTCACCATCATCGCTACGGCACTGGTCGATACCGGCAGTCGCATGGATGAAGTGATCTTTGAAGAATTCAAGGGCACCGGCAACAGCGAAATTCACCTGGACCGTCGTTTGTACGAGAAACGCGTGTTCCCGTCGATTCAGCTTAACCGCAGCGGCACCCGCCGGGAAGAATTGCTATTGCAACCTGAAATACTGCAAAAAACCCGAATTCTTCGGCAATTTCTATACAACATGGATGAAATCGACTCGATGGAGCTGGTTTTGAAGCAGATGAAGGCCACGAAGAACAACATGGAGTTCTTTGACCAGATGCGTCGGGGCGGTTAACTCCACGACGGGCAACTGGGCTATAATCGAAGGCTGCACGCGAAAAGTACGCTGGATGGTCCGGCGCGGCTGGCGCAACTGAATTGAAAGAAGATCATGAAAGAAGGCATTCACCCCAATTACCGTGAAGTTTGTTTTTTGGACCTGTCCAACAACTTCAAGTTCGTGACCCGTTCCTGCGCCAACGCCAAGGAGATGATCAAGATGGAAGACGGCCGCGAACTGCCGTTGTACAAGCTGGATACTTCCAGCGAGTCACATCCTTTCTACACTGGCACGCAAAAGTCCGTGGACAACATGGGCGGTCGTGTCGAGAAGTTCCGCAACCGCTTCGGTAAAGTGGCAGCCAAATAACCTTGTACCGGGTTCAGGCAAAAGGGGCAGCACGGAATACCGGGCTGCCTTTTTTTTTCGTGTGGACCTGTCCAGAAACCCCGTGAGTAGTCCTACACCCGCCATCGTCGCCCAAGGTGCCGTTCGACGCCTGCCACGCGCTGCGTTACTGCTCCTGGCCGGCAGCTATGTGCTGGCAGGGTTTATTGGGCGCGAACCCTGGCGCAACGCCGACGTCGCGGCGTTTGGCTACATGACGGGCTTGCTACAGGCGGGCGCCGACTGGTTTTCGCCCAGGCTCATGGGCATGAGCCCCGAAGTAGACGCCCTGCTTCCTTATTGGCTGGGTGCGTGGGCCATGCGCCTGGCTCCACCATCGATACCGGCAGATTTTGCCGCGCGCATTCCATTTGGATTGATGCTGGGCGTGACCACACTGGCCACGTGGTACGCCACCTACTACCTTGCGCGAAACCCCAAGGCACAGCCCGTGCCATTTGCCTTCGGCGGAGAGGCCTCCCCGCCCGACTATGCCCGCGCGTTGGCTGATGGCGGTCTTCTGGCGTTCATCGCATGCCTTGGTCTGGCCCAGCTGTCCCACGAAACGACACCTGCTCAGGCCCAGTTGTGCTTCACAGCCTTGTGTTTTTACGCATTGGCGGCGCTACCTTACCGGACCGCTCTACCCGTCTTTGCCGGGGCTATTGGGTTGATCGGGATGGCCCTGTCGGGCGCGCCGGCAATGGCCGTGCTTTTCGGGGTTGGCGGCGCTGTGGCCTATGGAGTCGATCAGCGTGAAACCACGGGTCTACCCACTCTCGTTGGCCGCAAGTTTGCGGGTGTCGTCATTTTGACTCTGGGCGTGGCCGCTTTGGCCACTGTGTTGCATCTGTGGCATTGGCGTGTCGAGCTTCCTGAACTCAGTCTCGCCAAGTGGAAAAGTATCGGGAATTTGCTGCTCTGGTTTACATGGCCGGCCTGGCCGCTGGTTGGCTGGACTTTGTGGCGCTGGCGGCGTCAGCTGGGCAGTAAAAGTCCCAGTCTGCATCTGGCCCTGCCACTGTGGTTCGCGGGCGTTTCCATCTGCACCACCGTCGTTACGGCTTCAAGTGACCGGTCGCTTCTGTTGGCCCTGCCTGCACTGGCCGCGATGGCGGCGTTCTCGCTTCCAACGCTGGGGCGCAGCGTGTCCGCATTGATTGACTGGTTCACATTGCTGTTCTTTTCCGGCTGCGCATTCATTATCTGGGTGATCTGGATTGCTCTTCAGACCGGTGTACCCCGGCAGCCGGCAGCCAACGTCGCGCGTCTGGCTCCGGGGTTTGAGCACAGTTTTGCATCTGTACCCTTTGTCATCGCGCTGGTTGCAACCTTTGCCTGGATCTGGCTGGTCAAATGGCGCGTTGGGCGAAATCGGGCTGCCATCTGGAAAAGCCTGGTCCTACCCGCAGGTGGAGCTGTTCTCAGCTGGTTGTTGGTGACGACGTTGTGGATGCCTTTGCTTAACTATGTGCGCAGCGACGCACCGCTTGTTGCACGCATCGTTGCCATCGTCAAAACGCCTGACTGCGTAGAAGCTTACGGCCTCACCAGAAACCGGCTGGCTGCGCTTCAGTTTCACGGCAATCTGAGCATGCGTCCCGTTGGAAAGGTTGCAAGTTGTACCTGGCTGTTCGTGGAGCGTGATTCTCTGCCTACGCTTTCTTCGGCAACCAACGTGAAGCAATGGCATCTTGACAGCACAGTCCGTCATCCTGCCGATCGGGAAGGCAACCTGTATTTGTACAGGCGCCAGACCGGGGCAATGCCTTAAGCGGCTTTCAACGCGGGTCGGGCGCCCGTAACCCTGTTCGCAGGAAAAATGATGCTGAAGGTGGACCCCTGACCCGGCACACTCTCAATCTTCAGCTGCGCGCCATGACGTTGTACGACGTGTTTCACAATGGCCAGCCCCAAGCCCGTTCCACCTGTTTCGCGTGAGCGGCTTCGATCGACCCGATAAAACCGTTCGGTCAGCCGGGCAATGTGTTCCGGGGCTATCCCTGGCCCGGTATCCCGAACCGAAAATACAAGTCGCCCTTCCGGATCACAAACGCAGTTGATTTGAATGGTTCCATCGGCAGGCGTGTAACGAACGGCATTTCCAGCCAGGTTGGTCATTGCACTCAGTATTTCGGATGAAACGCCAATCAGGCTGCAATCAGGCGCCGGAGAGATATCAAGCGTCTGGACAGTACCCGAGCCCTGACTGACGATGCCGGACAAGGCGCGTGCCTCCATTTCAACCTGACGTATCAGTGTTGAGACAGCCGTGCGCTCATCCAGACTAGGCAGCGGACTCCCCTCGATTCGGGACAACGTGAGCAAATCTTTGACCAGTGTTTGCATGCGATCGGCCTGTTGAGCCATCAAAGCTAGATAGCGTTGCCGATCTGGCTCGTCCAGCTGCAACGTCTGCAGCGTTTCAACAAAACCACCGAGCACGGTCAAAGGTGTTCTGACTTCGTGAGAGACATTCGCGACAAAATCCCGACGCATGGCGTCAGCCTGTTCCAGCGCGGTGATGTCACGGGACAGCAAAAGGCTGCGTCCTTCACCATAAGGATGCAGGTGTACAGACAGCGTGACCGGTCTTGATACCGAGCTGTTGCGACCATGCATAACAACGTCATGCTGAAAGTCATTGCCTGCGAAGTAAGCCGCAAAACCGGGGTCCCGCACCAGGTTGCCAAAATGCTGGAGCATGTCGCGTTGCGGATCAAATCCGAAATGGTCAGTGGCGGTCTGGTTAAACCATTCGATCCGTCCCTGCGAATCCAGCAGAACAACACCATTGGGTGAGGCTTGCAAGGCAGCCAGAAAATCATTCAGGCGGCTCTGGCTGTCAACTGTCTGCCTTTCACGCGATCGCACCAGCCGGCGTGTCCGGTCTGAGACTTCGCCCCACAAACCGTGCGACATCACCCCGTCCGCCATGTCACCTGCGCGCAGCCACCTCAGCAACTTGACGCCCCGTAACAGGTCCACCACGAACCAGATCAGGCCGCCCAGAACAACACCAACCAAGGCTCCAGTCACCTGATAAGACTCGGGGGCAATACGCCAGCTCAATAGGCCCGCACCCAGTTGACTGAAGACAAAGGAAACGAAACGCCAGAGCATGGACAATCATGACACAGGAAAAACCCGGCACGCGATAGAAAAGATCAAACGTGTGCCTGAATCGATGAGGAAGCAGCAGTCACGGGCTGGACTGTCAAACGGTACCCTGCGCCCCTCACCGTCTCGATCATGGGGCCGGCAGCGCCCAGCGCTTCGCGCAGGCGCTTTACGTGCACGTCCACAGTACGTTCCTCAATGAACACATGGTCGCCCCATACCTTATCCAGCAATTGGGAACGGCTGTGTACCCGTTCAGAATGATTCATCAGGTAGTGCAGCAGCTTGAATTCAGTCGGGCCGAGCTTCAGCAACTGGTCATTGAAGTTCACCCGATACGTTGCTGGGTCCAGCAACAGGGCACCCACAGATACAACACCAGCCGCGCGTTCCGGTGTACGCCGCCGCAATACCGCACGAATTCGTGCGAGCAATTCCTTGGTGGAGAAAGGTTTTGCAATGTAGTCATCTGCCCCGGCATCAAGACCGGCTACCCGGTCCATTTCGTCTCCCCGGGCAGTGAGCATGATGATGGGGACACCCTTGGTGCGGGCATCCGATCGCCAGCGCTTGGCCAGCGACAAACCACTTTCACCTGGCAACATCCAGTCCAGCAGGATCACATCCGGCAGCACCGCATCCAGTTCCCGCTGAGCCGATGCTGCGTCCATGGCCCACAACGGCCGAAAACCGTTGTGACGCAGGTTGACAGCGATGAGCTCGGCAATCGCCGGCTCGTCCTCAACAATCAGTACGCCAGGCTGGTTTCTCATTTCACAACGGATTCAATCTGCTCCATGGGCGTATGGCGTACGTCTTCGCCCTTGACAACATAAATGATGAACTCCGCGATATTCTTGGAATGATCTCCAATGCGCTCGATGGCCTTGGCCAGAAAAAGCAGATCCAGGCTGGGCGAGATCATACGCGGGTCTTCCATCATGTAGGTAACCAGCTTGCGTACAAAGCCGTCGAACTCTTTGTCTATCAGGTCATCTTCCTTCAGGATGGCAACGGCGGCAGAGGTATCCAGCCGGGCAAACGCATCCAGCGCTTTACGCAACAGTCCGGACGCCAGATCAGACGCTACGCGCAATTCCAGCGATGGCAGTGAACGGGGCGCTCCGCTGCTGATGATGCGTCGCACCATACGCGCGATCTTTTCGGCTTCATCACCCACACGCTCCAGATTGGCCGTAGTTTTCGAAATGGCGATCAACAATCGCAAATCGCGGGCAGTTGGCTGCCGGCGACCAATGATGGAGGATAGCTCGCGGTCAATCTCGACTTCCATGGCATTCACCCGCGCCTCTGCCTCCGTGACCTGATTGGCCACTTCGGCACTGAACTGGGACAGGGCATAGATGGCATTGCGGATCTGGGACTCAACCAGGCCGCCCAGTTCCATCACACGGGTGGAAACCGCACTGAGTTCGCTATCGAATTGAGTGGAAAGGTGTTTTTCAGGCATGTCTTCGTCCTTAGCCGAATCGGCCGGTAATGTAGTCTTCCGTTTCCTTGCGCGTAGGCTTGAAGAACATCTGTTCGGTCGAACCGAACTCCATCAAGTCACCCAGGTACATGTAAGCGGTGTAATCGCTGCAGCGGGCTGCCTGTTGCATGTTGTGCGTCACGATCACCACGGTGTAGTCGTTCTTCAGTTCGGTAATCAGCTCTTCAATCTTGGCTGTGGATATGGGGTCCAGGGCCGAGCAGGGTTCATCCAGCAGCAACACTTCCGGTTTGATGGCGATACCCCGCGCGATGCACAGTCGCTGTTGTTGACCTCCCGAAAGACCGGCGCCACTCTGACTGAGCTTGTCTTTCACCTCACTCCACAATGCCGCCTTGCGCAGGGCCCACTCGACACGCTCTTCCATGTCTGTCGCATTGAGGTTTTCGAACAGTTTGACACCAAAGGCAATATTGTCAAAGATTGACATCGGAAACGGCGTAGGCTTCTGAAACACCATACCCACCTTGGCTCTTAACAGCGCCACGTCTTTCTTGCTTGTCAGCAAATCTTCACCGTCCAGCACGATTTGCCCTTCCGCGCGTTGCTCTGGATACAGCTCGAACATGCGGTTAAAGACCCGCAACAGGGTTGACTTGCCGCAGCCGGATGGGCCGATAAAGGCTGTCACCTTCTTTTCTGGAATCTCCAGATTGATGCCCTTCAGGGCGTGGAATTTGCCATAGTAAAAATTGAGGTCCTTGACCGAAATTTTTGATGTTTCCCTGATGGGCGTTGCAGTATTCATGGTTTTAACCTGGTTGCATTCGATTTGGATGGCTATTTAGCTACTTGACCCGGGTCAAAACCCGTGCCGCAATGTTCAATCCCAGCACGGCCATGGTGATCAGGAAGACGCCCGCCCATGCCAGTTTTTGCCAGTTTTCGTAGGGGCTCATGGCGAATTTGAAGATGGTGACAGGCAGGCTGGCCATGGGCTCGGTGAGACTTGATGTCCAGAACTGATTGCTCAATGCCGTAAATAACAGAGGCGCCGTCTCACCGGCAATACGTGCAACCGCCAGCATGACGCCGGTCACGACGCCCGCGCGCGCTACACGCAATGTGATGCTCAGAATCACTTTCCACTTTGGCGCACCCAACGCGTAGGCCGCCTCGCGCAAACCAGCCGGCACCAGCTGCAGCATGTTTTCCGTGGTGCGAATGACGACCGGGATCACGATCAACGCCAGGGCCATCACACCTGCCCAGCCCGAAAAGGACTTGAACCGCGAAACCACCACAGCATAGACAAACAGCCCGATCACGATGGACGGCGCAGACAGCAAGATATCGTTGACAAAGCGTGTGGTCGTTGCCAGCCAGCCCCGGGTATCAAACTCCGCCAAGTAGATGCCCGCCATCATGCCAATCGGCGTTCCCACAAACGTGGCCAGCATCACCATGAGGAAGGAGCCATACATGGCGTTGGCCAGACCACCTTCATCGTTGGGAGGCGGTGTCATCTGGGTCAAGGTGGCAAACGACAAACCACCAACGCCCAGGCGAATGGTCTCGAACAAAATCCAGAACAGCCAGAACAACCCGAAAGCCATGGCCATCAGTGACAGCACCAGCGCGACGCGGTTGGTGAACTTTCGCTGCGCATACTTTGCGCTGCGGGTTTCTTCCAGCGCTGCCGCTGCGAGCAGGGAGTCACCAGTACTCATGACCGTGCTCCTTCATTTTTCCTGAGTTGGGCCAGCAGCATTTTCGACAGCGACAGCACCACGAAGGTAATGAAAAACAGCACCAACCCCAGGTACATCAACGCCGCCTGATGCAGGCCTTCCCCCGCCTCCGCAAACTCGTTGGCCAGCGCAGACGTGATGCTGTTGGCCGCCTGAAACAGGCTGAGCGAATCCAGCTGGTTGAAGTTGCCAATGACGAACGTGACCGCCATGGTTTCACCAATTGCCCGACCCAGACCCAGCATGATGCCGCCAATAACACCGGCCTTGGTGTAGGGCAATACAACCTGGGACACCACCTCCCACGTCGTTGCACCGAGCCCATAGGCCGACTCTTTCAGCAACGTCGGCGTGACCTCAAACACATCCCGCATCACAGCCGCGATGAACGGAATGATCATGATGGCCAGAATGATGCCCGCCGACAAAATGCCAATGCCTACCGGCGGCCCGGCGAACAGGGCACCAATGTAAGGCACACCGCCAAAAACTGACTGAAGTGGCTGCTGCACATAGGTCGACAACACCGGGCTGAAGACCAGCAGGCCCCACATGCCGTAAACGATGGATGGGACGGCCGCCAGCAGTTCAATCGCCGTGCCCAATGGCCGCTTCAACCATGCAGGAGACAGCTCGGTGAGGAACAGCGCGATGCCAAAGCTTACCGGCACGGCAATCAGCAAGGCGATCAGTGAGGTGACCAGCGTGCCATAAATCATCACCAGCCCGCCAAACTCCTCCTTCACGGGGTCCCAGGTCGTGCTGGTCAGAAAGCCAAGACCATATTTGTCAATGGCCGGCCAGGCGCTGATGGTGAGCGATGCCAGGATGGCGATCAGCATGGCCAGTGTAAACAGCGCTGCACTTTTGGCCAGCCAGCCAAAAATGCGGTCTGCCAGCGGCCCCGAACGGGCCGCCTTCATCGGTGGAGGTTTGGTCATGACACGTCCGAAAGACTGGGCAGACTCATTAATCGGCATCTCTTTTGCCGGAAGTGTAGTTGACACGCGTTACTCCTTCATTCCCGATGGCTGGCAGAGTCAGGCACTTATTTCAGGGCAACAGGCTTGCCAGCAGCATCGGTCACCTGGCCCCAGGCTTTCTCCACTGCACCAATCACGGCATCAGGCATCGGTACATAGTCCAGATCGGATGCGATCTTGTCGCCGTTTTTGTAAGCCCAGGTGAAGAACTTGAACGTTTCAGTGGCATTGGCAGGCTTGTCCTGCTTGATGTTCATCAGGATGAAGGTCGCCGTCGTGATGGGCCAGGCGTTTTTGCCAGGCTGGTCGGTAATGAGCTGGTAGAAAGACTTGTTCCAATCGGCACCTGCAGCAGCCGCCTTGAAAGTCTCGTCGTCTGGCGCCACAAAGACGCCATCGCGGTTTTTCATCAGCGTGTAGGTCATCTTGTTTTGCTTGACGTAGGAGTACTCCACGTAGCCAATGGAATTGGGCAGGCGGTTCACAAAAGCAGCAACCCCTTCGTTGCCCTTGCCACCCGCGCCCACGGGCCAGTTCACAGCCGTGCCCTCGCCGACTTTGGCTTTCCACTCGGGGTGGACACGGGTCAGGTAGTTGGTGAAGTTGAATGTAGTGCCGGACCCGTCGGCACGGCGCACGGGCGCAATGGCCGCATCTGGCAAAGCCAGGCCGGGGTTCAGGGCTTTGATGGCTGCGTCGTCCCACTTCGTGATCTTGCCCAGATAGATGTCACCCAGCACCTGACCGTCCAGCTTCATCTGGCCCGGCGCAATGCCTTTGATGTTGATAACGGGCACGGTGCCGCCAATCACGGTCGGGAACTGGATTTGACCCTTGGTTTTGAGCACTTCATCGGTTTGCGGCATGTCGGAAGCACCAAAGTCGACCGTTTTGGAGTCAATCTGCTTGATGCCGGCGCCGGAGCCAACCGACTGGTAGTTGATCTTGACGCCGGTGGCCTTGTTGTAATCTGCCGCCCATTTGGCGTAAACGGGTGCCGGAAAGCTGGCACCGGCACCGGTAATTTCCTGCGCATTTGCCAGGGAAGCAACCGACAGGGCGGCAAAAGTCGCCGCAGAGATCAGTGACAGGTTGAAAGCGATTTTCATGAATTACCTTTGAATGAAGTTGACAAGGGTTTGTGGACAGCTCGAAAGCAACTGTAAGAAGGATTTGTGACGGTGATGTGACAAATCAGGGGTTGACCCGACAAATGCAGCCAGTGGCTGGTTTTCATGAAACTGTCATCTGCAATTCATAAGATGCGGCGATCCCGGTTACACCAACCTTTCACTTTTCACCAACCTCTGGAATTCACACCCATGTCCAATTTGCCCCAGCATTCACGCCGCCAGGTTCTTCAATTTCTCGCCAGCGCTCCCATGCTTCCCCTGGGAGCCGTGGCGACCGGCTCAATGCTGTCAGGCTGTGCCAGCAGTGTTACCACATCCGCTGCAACAGCTTCTCCGTTCGCATCTGCAGCATTCAGTGCCATGGCGGCCCCTTCGCTGGCCAACCCGGCTGCGATGGCCACCACCACGGTGGGTTCGAGCCTGCAGGTTACCCATGCGGACGGCACGGTCAAATCGTTCAAACTGGCCTACCAGCCGTTCTTCATCACGGGTGACCGGGTGCCCGACGGCAACGGCGGCACTGTTCTGGCGGGTGGTTATGTGGACATTCTGAACAAACCCATCATGGACAGGTCAGTTGCCGGCAAGGAGCAGCAGTTTTTCTCCGACTGCCCTGATGGCACGTCGCTGATGGCATTTCCCCAGTCCACGGTCAAAGGAATCAAGGGCAAGGCGGTCTGCGCCGTTGTGCAATTCGAATACACGAATGCCGACCAGAGCGGTGCGGACGTCTATGGCAACCTGCCGTCACCCATCGCGGTTTTGACACTGGATCAGGACCCTGCCACGGGCAAATTGACACTGGTGAAGTACCACAACGTGGATACCTCGCAAGCGCAGGGCTTGTGGATCACCTGCGGCTCCAGCCTGTCGCCCTGGAACACCCATTTGTCCAGCGAAGAATATGAGCCTGATGCCCCTTTCATCGCCGACAACAAGCAGTTCAAGGCGTTCAGCAAACGGCTGTTTAGCGACGAAACTGTGGCCAACCCCTATCACTATGGCCATTTGCCCGAGGTCACGGTGAACCCTGACGGCAGCGGCTCGTTGACCAAACACTACTGCCTGGGACGCATTTCCCATGAGCTGGTGCAGGTGATGCCTGACAACCGGACCGTCCTGATGGGTGACGACTACACCAACAGCGGTTTGTTCGTATTCATCGCAGATAAGGAAAAAACCCTTTCATCCGGTACGTTGTACGCGGCAAAACTCGGCGATGGATTTTCGATCAATCCGGCCGATCCCGGAGCCAAACTCTCGTGGATCAAGTTGGGTCACGCCACCAGCGATGAAATCGAAAAGCTGGCCAACAAACTCACGCCGTCTGACATCATGACGGTCCTGAAAGCAGACCCGAACGACGCCAGCTTCACAAAGATTTTTTACAACGGCATAGCCAATTGGGTCAAGCTCAAGCCCGGCATGGAAAAGGCCGCTGCCTTTCTGGAAACCCATCGCTACGCCTACCTGATGGGTGCAAGCATGGGCTTTACCAAAATGGAGGGAACAACCGTCAACATCAAGGACAAAATTGCCTACTCGGCCTTGCAGAACATGCAGGACTCCATGGTGAAGACCGGCAAAGGCTGGAATGCAGCCAGCGGCATTGCACTGGAAAAGCCCCTGATCGCCGGCGGCATCATGGCGCACACCTTGTCGGGCGGACACAAAGACCAGACTGGCGCCGAGATCAAAAGCGAGTGGATGCCCTCGGTCACGCGCGCGCTGCTGGTGGGTGAGGACATTGCATCTGATGCATTGGGGAACAAGGCCAACCCGGACAAGGTTTCTAATCCGGACAACCTCAAATTCTCTGAAAAACTGCGCACCCTTTTCATTGGTGAGGACAGCAGCACCCACGTCAACAACTTTGTGTGGGCCTACAACGTGGATACCAAACAGCTCTCACGTCTGATGTCCATGCCCTCTGGCGCCGAGGCCACGGGCCTGGGTGTGGTGGACGACCTCAATGGCTGGACCTACATCACCAGCAACTTCCAGCATCCCGGCGACTGGATTCCTGCCTTGCACGGCAAGGTGCAGGCGACGCTGGACCCGCTGGTGCGCGCCAATTACAAAGACCGCTTTGGTGCCGCAGTAGGCTATCTCACAGCCGAGCCGTCGGCCATGAAACTGGCCTGACTTCAGCGCGAATGACAGGAAAGACCACCATGAGCTCCAGTGACGATGATCTGGTTCAACGCATCCGGCGCGACCTGGCCGACAGCTACGACGAAGAGCTGGAGCTGGAACAGGAAGACCACGGGCCCGGCGAGCTGCCGGGCGAAGAACCAGCCAATGAATCGGACGATGAGAAGAAAAATCGCCGGCTGTATTTCCGTGAGCTGTTTCGCATGCAGGCCGAGCTGGTCAAGCTGCAGGACTGGGTCGTCAAAACCGGACACAAGGTGGTCATCCTGTTCGAGGGCCGCGACGCCGCTGGCAAAGGCGGGGTCATCAAACGCATCACCCAGCGCCTGAACCCGCGTGTGTGCCGCGTGGCCGCCCTGCCCGCGCCCAACGACCGGGAACGCACGCAGTGGTACTTTCAGCGCTACGTGTCTCACCTGCCTGCAGCCGGTGAGATCGTGCTGTTTGACCGCAGCTGGTACAACCGCGCCGGGGTTGAACGGGTGATGGGTTTTTGCTCGGATGATCAATATGAAGAGTTCTTTCGCACCGTGCCGGAATTCGAGCGCATGCTGGTTCGCTCGGGTGTGCAGCTGATCAAATACTGGTTCTCCATTTCGGACGAAGAGCAGCATTTGCGCTTTCTGGGCCGTATCCATGATCCACTCAAACAGTGGAAACTCAGCCCGATGGATCTGGAGTCGCGCCGGCGCTGGGAGGAATACACCAAGGCCAAAGAGGTGATGCTGGAGCGCACGCACATCGCCGAGGCACCCTGGTGGGTGGTGCAGGCCGTGGACAAGAAAAAGGCCCGGCTCAACTGCATTCACCACCTGCTGGGGCAGATCCCCTACAGCGAAATCGAACACGCGCCCGTCGTGCTGCCGCCACGTGTGCGCCACGACGACTATGTGCGGGTACCCGTGCCGCAGGAGATTCTGGTGCCCGAAAGGTACTGAAAACTGCCAAAAACAGTCATTTTTACCCATGAAATTGGCCTCCAGCCCTTATGGAATATGCGTGAGCAGCTATTATTTTGATAGTAAATGGCTGCAGTAGCCGAATGCTATGCTGTCTGCAACAACAACAGAAAACCAAAGCAGCAGATGCAAAACGGAACTCGACTGGCCGCCGTGGACTTGGGGTCCAACAGCTTTCGCCTGGAGATTGGACGCCTCGACCACGGCCAGTTTTACCGCACGGAATATCTGAAAGAAACCGTCCGCCAGGGTAACGGGCTGGACGACGAGCGCAACCTGACACCCGAGGCCATGCAGCGGGGCTGGGACTGCCTGGCGCGATTTGGCGAACGATTGGCCGGCTTCAAAAAAACGCAGGTCCGCGCAGTAGCGACCCAGACGCTGCGCGAGGCGCGCAACCGCGAAGCGTTTTTGAGCAAGGCCAACGACATCCTCGGGTTTCCCATTGAAGTCATCTCGGGCCGTGAAGAAGCCCGCCTGATCTATCTGGGCGTGGCCAAGCTACTGCCCCCATCGTCGGAGCGTCGGCTGGTGGCAGACATTGGCGGTCGTTCAACCGAGCTGATTCTGGGCCAGGGTTTTGATGCCGGGGTCATGGAGTCGTATCGGGTGGGCAGCATCGCCTGGTCGGCCCGGTATTTTGCCGATGGCAAGTTCACTGCCCGCGCTTTTCAAATGGCCGAAATTGCGGCCAAGGCTGTTCTGGATGAAGCCCTGAACGCTTACCCCCGAGACTCGTGGGATGTGGCCTATGGGTCAGCCGGCACGATTGGCGCGGTGGACGATGTGTTGACGGCTGCCGGCTGGCCCGAAGGGACGGTGACGAAGGCCGGGCTGGACTGGCTGCTCGAAAGATTACTCGAAGCCCAGCAAGCCGACCGTCTGCGCCTGGCAGGCATGAAGGACGATCGCCGCGCCATCATTGGCGGCGGTGTGAGTATCCTGCGGGCCACGTTTGACCTGTTGGGGATCGACGAGATGAAGTCGGCCAGCGGCGGCCTGCGCCACGGCGTGTTGTATGACCTGATGGGCGATACGGAAGACCTGTCCGCCGTGCAGTCGGATACACGTCCGCAGTCGGTTCAGCGACTGGTCGCCAAATTTGATGCGGATGTGACCCATGGCAACCGTGTTGGCAAGATCGCCGCCCAACTCTTCGACCAGGTTCAAAATCCGTCTACCCAACCGGCAGGCGCCGACGACCACAAGCGCAACCGGCGAAAACTCATGTGGGCAGCCCAGCTGCACGAAATTGGCTCGCAGATTTCGCACAGCGACTACCACAAGCACGGTGCCTACATTCTGGACAACGCCGATGCCATGGGTTTTTCAGCGGCTGAGCTTCACAAGCTCAGCCTGCTGGTGCTGGGACAACGCGGCAAGTTGCGCAAACTGGAGGCAGACTTTGAAGACCAGGTGTTTGTTCAGCAGCTGCTGGCACTGCGCCTTTCCATCATCCTGTGCCATGCGCGACGGGACCCGGACATCGCAGGCTTGAAACTGACGCGGGACAAACGCCAGCAGCATGGGTTTGACATGACCTGCCGCGAGGGATGGGCAGAGGCTTATCCCCAATCAGCCCATCTGCTGCGTGAAGAAACGCTGGCCTGGCAGAAAACGCCCTGCTCCTTTTCCTTCACGGCAGCCTGATTTCGCCTCTATTTTTGCGTCACTATTACCGGCGCAATCGTGAACACCTGCTGGCTGTCGGGGTCCACTGTCACCCTCACCCAGTGGATGGACGGGCTGCCAAAGGTTTCAAGACGCGTCAGATTCGGCAGAAGTTTCGTCGGGCTGTACAGCGGCTTGTCCACCTTGAAGAAATGCGTGTCGCCGTGCACGAACAGCACCTGGCCTTTGAACGCCTCGGTCTCCTTGATCAGGCTGCTCATGAACGCACGGTAACCACTGACGCCAGGTGCAGCGCTTTCATCCAGTTCTTCGGTTTCGGGCAAATCAAAGCCCGGGTCGGCCTGCACCACCAGTACCAGGCCGCGCGCGTTCTGGGCTTTGGCCTGCGCAAATGACGCTGCCAGCCAGGCGGTATTGGCCGTGTCCCGTTCCAGGTATTCAGCATTGGCGGCATCGCATTGCGCTGCGTTACGGGCGCTTTTGCTGGTGCACTCTTTGGCGCTGAGCACCAGGTTGTTATTGCTGCCGGGCATGTTGATGCCCACAAACACCACACCGCCCTGGTTGAAGCGGGTGTTCTCCACATACTTCTCACCCATCTTGCCCTGATGTTCCAGCGGCATCTGGCTTTGTCCAAGGCTGCTCATCGTGGGATACATCACTTTGCGCAAATGGGTCAGTCGCTCCAGCGTGTCATAGCCACCATTGTTCGTGCGGTGGCAATCGGTCCATTCGTTGTCGCCCGGCACGTAAACCACGGGCTTCTTCATGGTGCCGAACATCTTCAGCGCGTCAGAAAAAATCGCATCGGTGCACTGCGAGCTTCCGTCCTTGATGTCACCGTCATACATCGAAAAAGCAATGTCAGACTGGTTGATGCTGTCCAGCAGTGCCTGCATTTTCGGTGCATCACCTGCCTTGGCATAGGGCATGTCGCCCCATAAGCCAAAAGAGAAGTGACTTTGTGCCACTGGACCGGTGGAAGCACAAGCCGCCAGGCTCAGGGCCATGGCTGCAACCGACAAACGTACAACAGACATATTGAAACTCCAAAACGATGAATCGTCACGTTAAACGGGCTGTGTGACATGTTCATGACAAATGGGTGACAGCCGGTTTGACGTCAAAAATTAAACGATATAAACTGTATAAATCATTTCAAACAAAGGACAAATCATGGTTACTGCAAAGAAAACCGTCACGGCGAAAACCGTGCGTCGCGCAGCCCCAGCGGCACCCCAAAAATCGGTCCGGGTAACGGCAACCAAAGCGGCACCCAAAGCAACCGCAACAGTGGCCAAACCCGTTGCGCCACCAAAGGCCCAAGTTGTGAACAAGCCCAAAGTCGATAAGCCGCCCAAAGCAAAAAAACCCAAACTGGTTCGGGACAGCTTTACCATTCCGAAAGACGAATATGCGATGCTGGAAACCCTCAAGCAGCGTGCAGGCCAGTTGAGCAGTCCGGCCAAGAAAAGTGAGCTGTTGCGTGCCGGTATCAAGGCACTGGCTGCCATGCCGGACACTGCTTTTATGGCCGCGCTGAAGGTGGTGCCATCCATCAAGACGGGACGTCCCGCAAAGGACTGAATCCTTGCAAGAAACGGTGCAGCGCTGTTACAGTACCTCGGGCGATTGAACGGTCACCAATACCGTCTGCGCGCCTGGGCCACGCTCCCGGTTTCTCAGCCACCAGACCGATCCCTTTTTGACCGCACACTCCGCCTCGGCCAGGCCCATGAGCTGGGCAATCGTCTGGCCCAGCGTGGGCTGATGCCCGACCACCAGCACGGTGTTTTTTGCCTGCGGCCATTGCACCAGCTCCAGAAGCTGGCTGGCGGTACAACCCGGCGCCAGCTCTTGCCGGATTTTGTACTTGCGGCCCAAAGCGATAGCCGTCTGCTCGGTGCGTCGCGACGGGCTGATCAGAATGCGGGCGGCATCCGGCAGCTGGCGGTCCAGCCAGGTGGCCATTCGAGCTGCCTGCTTTTCACCACGAGGCGTCAGTGGGCGCGCCATGTCATCATCGCCCTCTTCCGGCTCCCATGCCTCCGCGTGACGCCACAGAATCAGGTTCATGAGCGGGGCTTTTTGTTGCCGTCACGCCCGGAATACCGGCCAACCAGCGCTGCCTGTGCACCGTGTGCCAATCGACGGTTTTCTGGCGTAACCCGCACATATTCCCCCGGGGGGAGCATGTCCCAAGCATCAACCTCATCGTGCAAATAGGCCACCAGGCATTCATCCACAATGCGCTGGCGCTGTGCCGGGTCCTTGACGGGCCAGACCAGTTCCACCCGCCGCATCATGTTGCGGTTCATCCAGTCGGCGCTTGAGAGGTAAAGATCTTCAACGTCGCCGCTGCGAAAATAAAAGACGCGGGTGTGCTCCAAAAACCGGCCAATGACGGATCGCACACGGATGTGTTCGGTAAACCCGGGAACCTGCGGCGGCAGGATGCAGGCCCCCCGGACGATCAGGTCAATCCGGACACCTTTCTGCCCGGCCCGAATCAGTGACTCAATCAGGGCCTCATCCGTCAAGGCATTCATTTTGGCCACGATCCGTCCAGGCTGCCCCTTTGCAGCCGCCTCTGCGATGGTGTCAATTTTCTGGATGAGTTTTCGATGCAGATAAAAAGGCGCCATCCACATGTCATTCATTCTTGCCAGCCTGCTTTGTCCAGCCAGGTGAACAAATATGTTGGCCATGTCCGCTGTCAGCGCGGTATCTGCTGTCAGATGACTCAGGTCGGTGTACAAACGCGTGGTCTTCAGGTTGTAATTGCCTGTTGACAGGTGACCGTATCGCCGTAACTGCTTGCCTTCTTTGCGCGTCACCAGCATCATTTTGGCGTGGGTCTTGAGGCCTACCACGCCATACACCACCTGTGCACCGATAGACTCCAGCATTTCGGCCCAGTTGATATTGGCTTCTTCATCAAATCGCGCCTTGAGCTCAACGACAACCATGACTTCCTTGCCTCGCCGGACCGCTTCGCGCAGCAAGTCCATCAGGGCTGAATCGGACCCGGCGCGGTAGATGGTCTGCTTGATGGCCAGCACTTGCGGGTCGTGGACAGCCTCACGCAGGAAATCCAGCACACCATCAAAACTCTCGAACGGCTGGTGGATGACGATGTCACGCTGTTTGAGCTGTTCGAACAGCGAAACGCCTGGGACCATCTGGACCGGGTAGCAGGGCTGGTGCGGCGGGAAACATAACCCCGGTTCGTCCACCAGGTCAATCAACTGGGTGAGCCGAACGAGGTTGACGGGACCGTGCACGCGGTACAACGCCTGTTCCGGCAATTCGAACTGCGCCATCAGGAAGCGGTAAAGATATTCAGAGCAACCGGCAGACACTTCCAGCCGCACCGCCTGCCCGTAATGACGGTGCTGCAAGCCCTGGCGCAGTGCGGTGCGAAGGTTTTTGACATCTTCCTCATCCACCGCCAGATCAGAGTGCCGGGTCAGCCGAAACTGGGAGAACTGCCCGACTTCACGTCCGGGGAACAATTCACCCAGATGCGCGCGTATCACGCTGGACAGGGAAACAAACAATTTGCGTCGGCCCGAAACGGCATCCGGCATGCGAATGAGGCGCGGCAGGACGCGCGGCACTTTCACGATGGCGATTTCGTTGTCACGACCAAATGCATCGCGCCCACCCAGGCGCACAATGAAATTCAGGGACTTGTTGGCGACCTGGGGAAACGGGTGGGAAGGGTCCAGCGCAACAGGCAGCAAAAGCGGACGGACAGCTTGCTCAAAATATTGCCTGACCCACCGGCGCTGGGCCGGGTTGCGCTCTCCATGTGAAACGATTTTGATGCCCTGCTTTTCAAAAGCAGGCATCAACTCGTCGTTGTACAGGGCGTACTGCCGGGAAACCAGCGCATTCGCGGCTGTTGCCAGCGCCGCAAATGAATCCATGGTGTAGGCACCCTGCCGATCCCCCGCCAATTGGGCTGCGACATGGGGTTCAGCCCGGACTTCGAAGAATTCATCCAGATTGGATGAGACGATGCACAGGTAGCGCAAGCGCTCCAGCAGCGGAACCCCGGCGCGGCCAGCCCAGTCGAGAACCCGCTCATTGAAGGCCAGAATGCTGTGATCCCGATCCAGCAGAGGCGTCAGGGGCGCGCAGCCGGTTACGTCAGGCAAAGGGGCAGGAGAAAACATTCGACAACAATCAATCGACCGCTAAATAACCGCTCTGTTACGGATTCATGACGGATTGTTCAAAGTTTTGATGACAGTGGTGTGACAGCTTTCGTCATATGACTGGATATTGCAAGACGCTCACCCTGTCGGGCCGGAACCAGTTGTCCCACGAACAGCTGGCTGGCATGGGCCCAGCTGAAGGCAAGCGCCCGGGACCGCGCCTCATGACGGGGCGTCTTCAATGCGCCCTGCCAGGCCTGCTGCAAGTCGTCATGCAGGACGCCCCCGGATACCTGATCATGGCCATTGCCCAACACCTCTCTGGGTCCGTCAACAGGATAGGCTGCCACCGGTGTGCCGCAGGCCATGGCCTCCAGCATCACCAGGCCGAAGGTTTCGGAACGGCTGGGAAGCACAAATACATCGGCACCAGCATAAACTCTGGCCAACACTTCTCTGGGCAACAGGCCCATCCAGTGCACGCCCGGGAACCGGTCCTTCAGGTGCGTCTCCAGTGGCCCCACACCACAAACCACTTTGGTTCCAGGCACATCCAGTTTCAAGAACGCCTCAATATTTTTCTCATAAGACACACGTCCAACGAACAGGGATACCGGCCTGGCCAGTGTCCCCAGCGGCTCATACGGCAGGGTCTGTGCGGCAAAGGCAAACAGCTGCGTATCCACGCCATGTGTCCAGCTTCTCAGGTTTTTGAAGCCTCGTTGCTCCAACATGCGCAGCACGCCCTGAGTCGGCACCAGAACACCGGACGACGGTCGGTGGAAGTGGCGAAACAGCGCATATCCCCACGACAAGGGTACTTTGAGCGCAGCGTTGAGGATTTCAGGAAACTTGGTGTGAAACGCCGTGGTGAATGCCAGCCCCCGTTTGAGGCAATAGGAACGGGCGGCCCAGCCCAACGGGCCTTCGGTTGCAATGTGAATGGCCTCGGGAGCCAATGCGTCAAGGTCCCGCCACAGCTTTTTGCGGGGCGCTATCGCCAGATCAATGCCTGCGTAACCGGGACAAGGGCGGGTCTTGAACTGACCAGGGTGAACAACATCAACATGATGACCAGCTAATGTCATTTCACGCACCAATTCCACCAGTGTGGTCACCACGCCGTTGACCTGGGGCTGCCAGGCGTCCGTGATCAATGCCAATTTCATGATGGTCTGCCCGTCAAACTGCGGCCAAGGCCTGTGGCACCGGACTGTGACCCGAAAAGTCAGGGGTAGACGCCCAGTGAATCAGCTCCAGGCGACCATCGTGGTGCTCCACCAGCGCCGTCCGGCTCTCCACCCAGTCGCCGTCGTTGCAGTACAGGGTGCCGCCAATCTCACGCATCTCGGCGCGGTGAATATGTCCGCACACCACGCCCTGATGCCCCCGGCGACGCGCTTCGCCAGCCACGGCTTCTTCAAAGTCGGTCACGTAGTTCAGGGCCGTTTTTACCTTGTGTTTCAGATAGGCCGACAGCGACCAGTACGGCAACCCCAGCCGGGCACGCAGGGTGTTCAGATGACGGTTGAGTCTGAGCGTGAATTCGTACAGGTTGTCACCAACATAAGCCAGCCATTTCGCACACTGGATGACGCCATCAAAATAGTCTCCGTGGGTGACCCACAACCTGCGACCATCTGCGGTAACGTGGACAGCATCCTCCACCACGTCGATGCCGCCAAACTGGTGGCCGATGAAGGCTCGCGCGAACTCATCGTGGTTGCCGGGCACAAAGGTCACGCGACATCCCTTGCGCGCGCGGCGCAGCAGCTTCTGAACCACATCGTTGTGCGACTGGGGCCAATACCAGCGACGACGCAACTGCCATCCGTCCACGATGTCCCCCACCAGATACAGATGGTCGCTGGGGTAAGCACGCAGAAAGTCCAGCAGGGCCGCGGCCTGACAGCCGGGCGTCCCCAGATGAAGGTCTGAAATGAAAACGGCGCGATAACGTCTGGCAACCAGGTCGTCCTCGGGTTGATGAAAGTCTGCACTGCCCTCACCCATGCCAAACATCGCCCGCATCACGTGCCCAGAAAATGCTTGCGGTACCGCGCGGGCAAGTCCTCCAGACGCGCCATGATGGGCAGGTCTGCCGAGTTGAAGGCGGGATCCCAGGCGGGTGGGCCCAGCACTTTGGCACCCAGCCGCAGGTATCCCTTGATCAACGCTGGTGGCTCCACGGACAACGTGCTGTCGAGTTGCTCCACCGGCAAGGCACAACGCGGGAAAACCTGGTGTTCGATGGATGCCAGATGGGTCTTGCTTAACCGGCTCCAGATGCTGGCAGCCGCATCGCCACCGCTCACACCGTTGTGCGACATCGGAATGCTGGCGCAACCAATCATGGTTTCAAACCGGTTGCGCACCATGAATTCAAACAACGCGCCGCCCAGTGCCATGATCACGCCCCCGTGGCGATGGTCGCGGTGCACACAGCTGCGGCCCAGCTCGACCATGCGCTCGCGCATGCTGCGAAGCCGGGTCAGATCAAACTCGGTGTCCGTATAGGTGGTGCCCATGCGCCTGGCTTGTGCAGGCGTGAGCACGCGGTAAGTGCCCACCACCGCGCCGGTTGCGTTGCTCCGCACCAGCAGGTGCTCGCAAAAATCATCAAACATGTCGATATCGTGATCCGGATACGCTTTGCTGGCAACGGTTTCGAGTCGGGCGCCCATTTCGCCTGCAAAGATGTCAAAACGCAGCCGCTGGGCTTCGCGCACCTCATCCAGATGCCTAGCCCACACTGCCGTGATGCCGTTCGCGGATTCCGGTACAAGAGTACGGCTCTCGGGTCGTGATGGCGCCTCCTGCAGGGGCTCAGTCGGCCGGGTGATGCCTAAGAAGTTCGTGCTTCTCATCAGAAAAGCGGGGGACAGCGGAAATGTGGGCGTTGGAAGTTCTTTCATGCCGTGATCCTTCATCGGGTTGCAGACATAGCTTCAATAAAGACAGGTAAATGGTGGCTGTCTTTCATGACCGCCGTATGGCGCTTGCATGGCATTTGCGTGACAATGCAGAACTTTTTCATCCAACGACCCGGGTGGCATGTCCGTACCCCTGATTCATCGAGAAGCATCTGCCCTGCGCCGCGACGCGCTGGAACAATTACGCCTTGCCCTGCAGGAGCAGCAGGTGGTGCTGGACAGTGCCGGCATTGGCATTGCCTTCATCAAGGCCCGCACCATCATTCGCTGCAACCAGCGGTTTGCCGAAATCTACGGCTATCCGGATGTGGCGGATGTGTTGGGGAAAAGCAGCCAGTCCCTGTACCCGAATGACCAAGCGTTCCGTTCCCTGGGCGAGGCGGCTTACCCGGTCATGGCCTCCGGGGCGCCCTACAAGGTTGAATGCAGGATGCGGCGAAAGGACGGGCAGCTTTTCTGGACCCACCTGACCGGCAAACTGGTCAATCCGGCGGATACCGAGCAGGGTTCGATCTGGATCGTCGATGACATCAACGACGAAAAGGAAGCCCGGGTTCAACTGCAGTCGGTCCTCACCGAGCAGGGGCTCATTCTGGACAACGCCATGGTGGGCATTGTTTTCCTGCGGGACCGCAAGGTCACCCGATGCAACAGTGCCTTTGAGAAGCTGTTCGGATATGGCCCAGGCGAGCTGGACGGCAGTTCCTCGCGCCAGTGGTACCTGACCGATGACGACTGGCAGGCCGCCGGCCAGCGCTGCTACGCACCCTTCGCCGCCGGCCAGGCGTTTGAAGGCGAGATGCTGCTCTGCAGAAAAGATGGCTCTGCTGTTTATTGCGAGGTGCGTGCCAAAGCGATTGATGCCAATGACCTGGGCCAGGGCTCCATCTGGATCACGATGGACATCAACGCCCGCAAGCAGGCCGAGCTAGAGCTGCTGCGGTCACAGTCAGACCTGGAAAAGCTGGTGGAGATACGGACGCTGGAGCTCAGTCACACGGTGATGAAGCTGGAGAAAAAAGCGGCCGAGCAAAAAGAGGCGGAGGCCCACATCCAGCGCCTGGCTCATTTCGATTCGCTAACCGGTCTGCCCAACCGCCTGCTGCTGAACGACCGCTGCCAGCACGCCCTGAGTGTGGCGCAACGTGGGGGGCACTCCGTGGCCCTGATGTTCCTCGATCTGGATCATTTCAAAAACGTCAACGATTCACTGGGACACCGCGTGGGTGACGAGGTGCTGGTGGAACTGGCCGGGCGCCTCAAGACGTCGGTGCGCGAGCAGGACACGGTGTCACGCCTGGGGGGTGATGAATTCATTTTGCTGCTGCCCGACACCGATGCCGCGGGTGCCGCGCACGTGGCCGAGAAGTTGCTGGTGGCCGCCCTGTTGCCGTTTCAGATCGAGCAGCATGAACTGACGGTCACGCCATCCATCGGCATCGCCTTGTACCCGCGGGACGGCATCGATCTCGACACCTTGTCCCGGTGCGCCGACGCGGCGATGTACCGCGCCAAGGCAGATGGTCGCAACAACTACCGGTTTTTCACCACGGAGATCCAGGCGCATTCCGACCGGTCCCTGCTGCTGGGCAATGCCCTGCGCCGGGCACTGGAACGCAACCAGCTGACCCTGCACTACCAGCCACAAATATTGCTGGCGACCGGCCAAACCGTGGGCGCAGAAGCCCTCCTGCGCTGGCAGCACCCTGAGCTGGGCGCCGTATCACCGGCTGAATTCATTCCGGTTGCCGAGAGCAGCGGGCTGATCCTGCCGATTGGCGAGTGGGTCATCCGCACGGCCGTCAAACAGCTGGCCAGCTGGATGGCCAACGGCATGGCGCCCATCACCATGGCGGTCAACCTCTCGGCCGTGCAGTTCCGGCATGCCGACCTGCCACGGCTGGTGTCCGACATTCTTGAAGAAGCTGCATTGCCAGCCCACCTGCTGGAACTGGAGCTGACCGAAGGGGTGGCCATGACCAACCCGCTGGGCGCCATCGCCGTGATGGACGACCTGCGCCAGCGCGGTGTGCGTATGTCCATTGATGACTTTGGCACCGGCTATTCGTCGCTGAGCTACCTCAAGCGGTTTCAGGTTTACAAACTCAAGATTGACCAGTCGTTTGTGCGCGACATCACCGAAGACCCGGAAGACAAGGCCATCGTTGGCGCCATCATCAGCATGGCCACCAGCCTGGGCATGCAGACCATTGCCGAAGGCGTGGAGACCGAAGGCCAGCTGGAGTTTTTGCGTGCGCGCGGGTGCACGGAGGTGCAGGGTTATTACTTCAGCCGGCCAGTACCCGCACCCGAATTTGAAGCTTACGTTCGCACGAACGCACAACTCAAAGCCTGAAACACCCTGATTAGTTGCTATTATTTCAGTAGCTACTCACGCATATCCGGCGAGGGCTAAGGCCACTTTTTATTGGTAAAAATCACCTTTTTTTGAGGTGTTGGTGAAAAGTTTCCATATTTCAATTATTATTGAAATATGGAAACAATAACTACCCCCTATTCACTCAATGAGTCTGCTGCCGTCAAAGCCCTGGCAGCTCTGGCGCAGGCCCAGCGCCTGCGGGCATTTCGCTCGCTGGTTGCGGCTGGGCTTGAGGGGTTGACGCCGGGGGCCATGGCCGGGCAGCTGGGCGTGGCGCCCAGCGCCCTGTCTTTTCACCTGAAAGAGCTGGCCCATTCGGGACTCGTGGACATCGAGCCGCGTGGTCGCAACCTGATCTACCGCGCCAACTTCGAGCACATGAGCGCCTTGCTGGGCTATCTGACCGCGCACTGTTGCCAGGATGCGGGTTGTGTTGTGACCGAGGTGGCCGGCTGCATGACCTGCAACTGAGACCGGCACAACATGAACATCGCCGACGCCCTCAACCACGGCTGTATGTGCCGCACGCTGGACAGCGACCGACTGCGTGCGCAGCTGGAAAAAGACCCCAGCCTGGCCGGACTGGCCAGCAGCATGGCCCTCGCGCAACCCCACCTGTTTTCCAGAAGCGTGGTGTTCCTGTCCACCGCCACCTATCAGGCGATTGCAGACACCGTATCCGCCATAGAACGCGTGATGGCTCTGCCCGCTTATCAGGCGTGGGCGCTGGCGAACGCGCCCGGCATCGCCCAACCCGTCTTTGGTCCGCTGGGTGCCTTCATGGGTTACGACTTTCATGTGGACCCCGCCAACACGAATTTCAAAGGCCCGCAGCTCATTGAAATCAACACCAATGCCGGTGGCGCCATGCTCAACGCCGCGCTGGCCCGGGCACACCAGGCTTGTTGTGAGGCCATGTTGCAGGCACTGAACACCAGTACCCGGCTGGACGCGCTGGAGCAGCGTTTCTTTGACATGTTCATGAACGAATGGCGCCTGCAGCGCGGCGACCAGACGCTGCGCACCATCGCCATCGTGGACGATGCGCCGCAGGCACAGTATCTGGCGCCCGAATTTGCGCTGTTCCGGCAGATGTTTGAACAACGCGGACTGACGGCAGTCATTGCCGACCCGCGGGCCCTGCAATGGCGTGATGGCGGCTTATGGATCGGCCAGACACGTGTGGACCTGGTCTACAACCGCCTCACCGACTTTGACCTGTCAGAGCCCGCACATCAGGCCCTGCACGGTGCCTATCTGGCCGGCGCCACCGTGGTCACACCACATCCCAACGCACACGCCCTGCGCGCCAACAAGCGCAACCTGATCGCCCTGTCCAGCGACAACTTGCTGAACAGTTGGGGCGTGTCACCCACCGACCGGCAACGCCTGGGCGACGCCATCCCGCACACTCAGGCGGTCACCCGCGACCATGCCGATGCCTTGTGGGCACAGCGGCGACAACTGTTCTTCAAGCCGGTGGCCGGCTACGCGGGCAAAGCGGCCTACAAGGGTGAAAAATT
>Ga0116157_10001296_pt1 | contig 25235 bp, 24 predicted proteins | sample AD_UKC048_MetaG_FD_89882 | JGI IMG/M metagenome (GOLD analysis project Ga0116157, IMG submission 89882) | Active sludge microbial communities of municipal wastewater-treating anaerobic digesters from USA - AD_UKC048_MetaG | ecosystem: Engineered > Bioreactor > Anaerobic > Digestate | place: USA... | reverse complement strand
TCGCGGTAGGCCTCGTACTTGAAGCCCTTGCCCTCGACCGCGTAGAACTCGAGCTGGTTCTGCGTGTAGGTCAGCAACTCGACCGACCCGAAGTAGGGCCGGTAGTCCTCGAGCCTGGGCCGGGTGGTCAGGATCACCCGGATCGTCCGGTCCTGGTAGACGCTGTAGTCGACCAGCAGGTCGTCCTGCCGCGCATGGAAGTTGCCGCGGCCGAACACCGGCATGTACTGGCGCATCGCATAGCCATAGGTCGACGCCGGTGTGTAGGCGTTCGACATCAGCACCACGCCGGGCGCCTCGACCTGCTTCAGCATCTCGGCCGTCTTCACGCTGCGCACGATGCCCTTGTAGATCGACAACGATTTCCAGCTTTCCATCGGCATCAGCGACACGCCGATGACCGCGACCACGTGCAGGCCGGTCAGCACCGCCAGCCCGACGGCGCAGGCCTTCAGCCGATGCGCAGGCAGCCCGATCGCGATGAAGGCGAAGCCGAACGGATAGAACGACATCACCCAGTGCAGGCCGATGATCTTCTTCAGCGACAGCAGCGCGAAAAACAGCAGCGGCACCACGACCAGGCAGCCCAGCAGGCGGTGAGCCCGGAACGCGGTGCCCAGGTCGGCGCGGTGCTTCCAGCTCATCCAGGCCGCCACCGGCGACACCAGGTAGAACATCATCCCGACGTAGGTGGCCGGCTTCTTCCAGCTGAACACCTCTCCGGCGTTGCGGTTGATCAGGTTGAACATGATGTTCGACCAGCAGTGGTCGATGTTCCAGGCGATGTTGATCGCCGGCCCCGGCAGCGCGCACAGCAGCAGCACGGCAAACGCCGCGAGCCGGTCGCGCCTGAACAGCACGAAGTACATGAAGTACGCGAAACCCAGCACCACCGCGAAATACTTCGACAGCAGCGCCGCGCCGAGCAGCCCGCCGGACAGCGCGTACAGGCCCCAGGTGCGGCTGTCGAGCCTCGTGCGTCGTTCGGCCACCAGCAGGCAGCAGGCCGATGCGACCGACCAGAAGATCAGCGGCGTGTCGGTCGTGATCAGCACGTTGAGCCAGTTGATCGGCGCCAGCCAGAACAGCAGAACGGCCCACGCCGCCCGAGTGCGGTCGATGGCCGACAGCGCCCACCACAGCATGCCGCCCAGGGCGATCGGCAGCAGCAGCACCGGCAGACGGATCGACCACAGCGTGTCGCCGAGCGTCGCGCGCATCGCGGCGATCAGCCAGCCGACCATCGGCGGGTGGTCGTAGTAGCCCAGCTCGGGATAGACACCCCACCAGTAGAAGTACGCCTCGTCGCCGGTGATGGGCAGGGCCAGCGCCAGCCAGCAGCGCAGCAGCAGCGCAGCGATGCCCGCGAACAGCAGCCAGCGCGGCAGCGACAGCGGTGACGACGCTTCAGGCGCGCCGGGAAGGGGCGAGACGTTCGTCATGCGGAAGCCACCAGCAGTGGCGCGATGAAGACCAGCAGCCAGGCCGCCAGCGCCCCGACGATCCACGGATCGCGCAACAGGTCGCGCGCCACGTCCTCGCCGCGTCCGCGGTGCACCTGGTAGGCATAGCGCAGCATCCCGAAGATCACGATGGGCACGGTGTAAACCAACCGTTCTCCGTGCTGCGCCTGCGACTCGGGGCTGGTCGCGAACAGGCTGTAGGTCATCAGCGTGGCCGTCATCGTCACCGCAACGAAGGTATCGAGCAGCGCGGGCGGATAGTGCCCGAGCACCGATCGCTGGCTCGCCGTGGCATGGAAGGTCTCGGCGCGGCGCTTCGAGAACCCCAGGAACAGTGCCGCGAAGATGCCGGTCAGGATCAGCCACCGCGACGGCGGGATGCCGACGCCGACCGTGCCCGCCAGCAGCCGCAGCATGAAGCCGAGCGCGATGCTGAACACGTCGACCACCGGCACGCGCTTGAGCCACCACGAGTACGCCACGTTGCTGGCCACGTAGAGCGCGATCAGGCCGAGCAGCGTGCGGTTGCCGTTGGCGAGCGCGACACCACCCGCCGCCAGCAATGCGGCCAGCGCGAAGGCGACGCCGGGGCCGACCGCTCCGCTGGCCAGCGGGCGCAGGCGCTTGGTCGGGTGCAGCGCATCGCTGTCGCGATCACGCCAGTCGTTGACGATGTAGACCGCGCTCGAGAACAGGCAGAACACGCCGAAGGCCGACAGCACCAGCGTCACGCGCCCGGCGTCGTGCCACGACTGGCTGAACACCAGTCCTGCGAACACGAAGACATTCTTCAGCCACTGGTGAGGCCGCATCAAGGCGAGGAGCGGCGGCAGTTGCATGAGGCTGGGGGCTGGCCGGTTGGGCGCGTTCAGGAGAAGAGAAACGCATGCGCGTTGCGCGAGCGCGGCGCCGAGGATAACGCCGCAACGTGTTGCAGTGGCCGTGGATCGGCCGGCGACACCGCACGCGACAATCGACCGATGCTGACCTTCGACGTGCTCACCACCCAGGGACTGGCCCGCCGCGGCCGCATGACGCTGAACCACGGCGTCGTCGAGACACCGATCTTCATGCCCGTGGGAACCTACGGCACCGTCAAGGGCGTGATGCCGGGCGCGCTCGAGGAGATGGGCGCGCAGATCATCCTCGGCAACACCTTCCACCTGTGGATGCGCCCCGGGCTCGACGTGCTGGAGCAGTTCGGCGGCCTGCACCGCTTCGAACGGTGGAGCAAACCCATTCTGACGGACAGTGGCGGCTTTCAGGTCTGGAGCCTGGGCGACACCCGCAAGATCAGCGAGGAAGGCGTCAGGTTCTCGTCCCCGGTCAACGGCGACAAGCTGTTCATGACGCCCGAAGTCAGCATGCAGATCCAGCGCACGCTGAATTCCGACATCGTGATGCAGTTCGACGAGTGCACGCCGTACGACACGGCCGGGCACATCACCACCGAGCCCGAGGCGCGCCGCTCGATGGAGCTGAGCGCGCGCTGGGCGCGGCGCTGCGTCGACGAGTTCGCGCGCGGCGAGAACCCGAATGCGCTGTTCGGCATCGTGCAGGGCGGCATGTTCGAGGGTCTGCGCGACGAGTCGCTGGCCAGCCTGGTCGAGCTGAACCTGCCCGGCTACGCGATCGGCGGCCTGAGCGTCGGCGAGCCGAAGGAAGACATGCTGCGGGTGCTGCAGCACACCGCGCCGAAGCTGCCGGCGACCAAGCCGCGCTACCTGATGGGCGTCGGCACGCCGGAAGACCTGGTCGACGGTGTAGCTGCCGGCATCGACATGTTCGACTGCGTGATGCCGACACGCAACGCGCGCAACGGTCACCTGTTCACCCGCTTCGGTGACCTGCGGCTGCGCAACTCGCGCTACAAGAACGACGAAGCCCCGATCGACCCGACCTGCAGCTGCCAGGCCTGTGCCGGCGGGTTCAGCCGTGCCTACCTGCACCACCTGGAACGCTGCGGCGAGATGCTGGCGCCGATGCTCGCCAGCATCCACAACCTGCACTACTACCTGAACCTGATGCGCGAGATCCGCGAGGCGCTGGACGCGGGTCGTTTCGACGCGTTCGTGGCGCAGTTCAAGGCGGACCGGGCGCGCGGCATCGGCTAGCGTGCTGCGGCGTTGCATCGAGCGATGATCTGGCTCAGGCGCCTGCTGGGCGCGCTGCTCGCGCTCGTCATCCTCTTCGAGGAGTGGGGCTGGGAACCGCTGCGGCGGCTGATGGCGCGCATCGCACGGCTGCCGTTGCTGGCCGCGCTGGAGCGTCGCATCGCCACGCTGCCACCGCATGCCGCCCTGGTGGTCTTCTTCCTTCCGGCACTGGCCCTGCTGCCGGTCAAGCTGGGCGCGTTGTGGCTGATCGGGCAGGGGCACAAGCTGTTCGGCGTGCTGCTGATCCTGGGCGCCAAGGTCGTGGGCACCGCCGTGGTCGCGCACCTGTTTGCGCTGACCCAGCCTGCGCTGATGCGCCTGCCCTGGTTCGCGCGCTATTACACGCGGTGGTCAGGGTGGAAGGCCGCGCTGCTCGCACGGGTGCGCACTTCATGGGCCTGGCGTGCAGGGCGCGTCGTCAAGCGCCGCGTCGCTCGGCAGCTGCACCGGTTCACGGGCCCGCGCTGAGCGGGTCGATGGCAAGGCGCGTCTAGACTCGCGGCTGTTCCGCGCAGCCCATGTTCGATTCAGCCGCACTCCAAGCCGACATCGCCCGCCTCGCGCTCGGCGAACGCGCAGCATTGCGGCGCGTCTACGAAGCCACCAGTGCGCATCTGTTTGGCATTGCGCTCCGTATCTTGAACCGACGCGACCTCGCCGAGGACGTGCTTCAGGAGGCTTTCGTGAACGTATGGCACCACGCCGGCAGCTACCAGGCCAGCCAGGCCCAGCCCATGACCTGGCTGATCTCGATCGTGCGCAACAAGGCGCTCGACCACCTGCGCAGCAACCAGCGCCACGTGGCCGATTCGATCGATGCCGACGAAGACCCCGAGGCCCACCAGATCGCCGACGAGCGCCCGAACCCGATGCAGCTGATGATGCAGGCGGCCGAAACGATGGAGATACGCACCTGCATGGAATCGCTCGATGCATCGCCACGGCAATGCCTGGCGCTGGCCTACTACCACGGCATGTCGCAGTCCGAGATCGCCGAGCACATCACCGCGCCGATCGGCAGCGTGAAGGCCTGGGTGCGGCGCGGACTCGAGCGCCTCAAGAAGTGCCTCGCGCACTAGCCGCGCCGTCGATGCCGCTGCGATCACCATGAACTACAACCATCCCGAGCTGCTGGATCGACTGGCCGCCAGGTTCGCGCTGGGCACGCTCGGCGGCCCGGCCCGCAGGCGGTTCGTGCGGCTGTTGCGCGAACTGCCCGCAGCGCGCACGGCCCTGGTGGGCTGGGAGGAACGGTTGGCCGGTCTGGCGAGTTCGGTGCCGCATGTGACGCCGCCGGACCGGGTCTGGGAAGCGATCGATGCGCGCACTGCGCCGCGTGCGGCGGCAGCCGCGTCGAAGTCCGGCTGGCTGGCGCGGTTGTTCAAGCCGGCGATGGGCTTTGCCTTCGGTGCCGCGATGACGGCCAGCGTGGTGATGACGAACCCGGCGCTCTTCGTGTCTCTCGACCGGCTGGCCCAGGAGGAATAGGGTCTGCCGCAGAGCTACGTTGGACTGCTCACCGATGCCGGCAACCAGCCGACGCTGCTGGTCAGTTCGACCCGCCAGGGCACGCGCGTCAGCGTCAAGTTCCTGCGGCCGGTCGCGGTCCCGGCGGGCCGGGTGATCCAGGTCTGGGCGCTGCCGAAGGACGGCGCGCCGTTCCCGCTGGGCGTGGCTGCACCGGCCGATCCGCCGAAGAGCACCACATTCGAGATCTCTGGCAGCTCCGAGAAGCTGTTGTCCACCGTGCCCAGGCTGGCGGTGTCTTTCGAGCCCGCGCCCGTCACCGGTGCGACGCCGCCGACCGGCGAGTTCGTGCTCTCGGGTTTCTGCGTCAAGCTCTGGTAGGCCCGGGCCGCGTCCGCGGCGACACCGGCTTTCCCGATCTGGCGGGTGTTTTGCCCCTCCGCGCGACCCTGCGCCACCCAACCAGGGTTTCCACTTAGAAAAAAGTTTTCGCCGAACTGCCTCCGATCGGCGCATCCGTTCCGTAAGTGGGTTCAGGCGGCCACGAGGCCACCGCAACCCAAGCAACCCAACCCTTACGGAGATCATCATGAAAGCAACCCAGATCACCCTCGCTCTCGTCGCCGCCTTCGCCGCTGTCGCCGTGCAGGCGCAGTCGCTGACCAAGCCGGGAGTCGAGGCCGGAAACATCGATGCCCGCGGCACCGTCAACGGCGCGATCAACCAAGTCGGCGGGGGAACTCTCGTTCTGCTGAACGGCCGCGGCGGCCGCGACCTCGCCCCTGGCGGCGGCAGCATCATCAGCGGCGGCCAGAATGTGCGGGTGGGTGGCGTGGCCGGCATCGTCCAAGCCAGTCGCATCAACGCAAGCGGCACGGTCAATGGCGCGATCACGCAGTTGCGTGCCGGCGCGCTGGAGGGCGGAAACGAGCAACTGGTCTCGATCGGCTCGGTGTCGAACACCACGGCCAACAACGTCACCGCGACAGGCACCGTGACCGGCATCGTGCTGCAGTCGGGCGGCTCTGCAGCCTCCGGGTTCAATCTTCAGGCGTTGCAGGTCGGTGGCGTGGACGACGTCAAGGCCAACAACGTCAACGCCACCGGCACCTTGACCGGCACCGCCTCGCAAGTGTCGCTGGGCGCGCTGGCTGGCAACACCGAGCAAGTCGCGGTGATCGGCGGCGCACGGCGCGTCGACGCAGACAACCTCACGTTGAATGGCACGCTGCGCGGAGCTCTGACTCAAGTCGGTGCCAATGTGGCCTCGGGGTTCAACACGCAGGTGATCAACATCGGCGGTGCCCACAACGCGCGAGCGCGCAACGTCAACGCCAATGGCACTGTCAATGGAGTGGTGAACCAGATCGGCGGCAACGTCGGCGTGGATGGCAGTGTTCAGAGCGCGGTGGTCGGCGGCGTGCAGGGCGCGACGGTCAGCGGCAACGACGAAGCCAAGTGATCGCGCCGCTCAGCCGCACGTGACGCCTGCATCGCACCGGAGCCCGACCATGATCCCCACCCACACCACCGTCCTGACGCTGCTGCTCGCAGCCGCTCTCGGCAGTGCTCACGCCCAGGACCGCGGCGTCGACGCCAGCAACATCACCACCCGCAGCACCATCACCGGCAGCCTCACGCAGACGGCGGCGGGGCTGCCGGGGCAGTCGACGCAGCAGACGATCGCGATCGGCGGGGTGTCGGGCAAGGTCAACGCCAACGACATCAGCGCAACGGCCAACGTCGTCGGCGCGATCACGCAGGCCACCACCGGAGCCAGCCGCCAGAACATCGGCATCGGTTCGGTCCAGGGCAACGTGGATGCGCGCAACGTCACGGTGAATGGCACCGCCATCGGCGCGATCACGCAGAGCGGGCTGGGTCGCATCGACCAGCGCATCGGCATCGGCTCGGTGCAGGGCACGGTCAACGCACGCAACATCACCGCCACCGGTGTCACCGGCGGGCTGATCGCGCAGACCGGATCGGGCACCAGCGTCACCGACAAGCAGCTGATCCTGGTCGGCGGCGTCAGCGATGTCGACGGACGCAACCTGACGGCCACCGGTGCCGTCGGTGGCGTGGTCACCCAGACCTCGATCGGCGCGATCGGAGGCACCAACGTGCAGCAGCTGCTGGTGGGCAGCATCAACGACTCGCAGGTGCACAACGTCACCACCAACGGCGCGGTGCTCGGCTTCGTCACACAGGTGGCCGGCAGCGGGCTGGCCGGGAAAAACCTCCAGGTCATCAACGTCGGCAGCGTCAACAATTCATCGATTCGCGATGCGACGACGTTCGTGGTGGTCACCGGCAACCTCACCCAGCTCGGCGCCTCGGCCGGCAACAACAATACGCAGAAGATGATCCTCGGCGGTATCGACGGCCGCTGAAACAATCGAAGGAGAACGACCATGTCCCTTGCACTGATCCCCTCGCGTCTCGGCCTGCTGGCCCTGCTCGGTGCCTTCCTGACCTGTCAGGTGCAGGCCGGCGTGCCGGAAGTCGGCGACGACATCAACGCCCGCATCGCCCGCGCCAAGATCCAGCGCGGCGGTGTCGACGGTGGCACCAAGGTCAAGCCGGTCGACGCCTCGCAGCCCGCGGGTCGCGGCGGCGACGTGCTCGGCGACGGCTGCAACATCGCCATCGGCAACGTGTTCGAGCAGGCCAAGCCCGGCTTCGGCACCTCGGCACGCGCCCAGACCACCGTGGTGGTTCAGGGCGACGTGATCATGGCCAACAACCGCTGCAAGTAATTCAGCCCCACCCCCAGACGTCGGAGCGCGAGCGATGAACCCCACCTTCAAGCAACACGGGCTGATCGCCGCGCTGACCCTGGCCCTGGTCGGCTGCGCCGCGCCACCGAGCCGCCAGCAGGATGTCGCCACCGCCGCCAGCAGCCGCATCTCGACCACGCCGCAGCGCAACGTCACCGACTTCACCGATGGCCTGCGCTGCATGGACGAGACCTTCCTGCGCTACGGCACGCGCGATGTCACCGTGATCATGGAAGACCTGTCCGACTCGACCAAGAAGGTCAGCGCCGGCACGCGCGACATGATGATCTCGGCGATCTCCGACATGACCCGGCGCAGCCGCGCGATCCAGCTGAACACCTTCGGCCAGGACGCCAACAACGTGGTCGCCTTCCTGGCCAACGCCAAGCAGCGCGGACCGTTCGGCGCGGTGCCGCAGTTCAACATCCGGGGTTCGGTGTCGCAGCTCGACGAGAGCGTGCTTCGCCGGCAGAGCGATCTGGGCCTGGCGCTCGAACCGCTGCTGAGCGCCGGTGCCTCGCGCAGCCGGCAGTTCAACGTGCTCGGCTTCGACGTGAGCATGGTGCAGACGAGCAACCTCACGCTGCTGCCCGGCGTCTCGTCGAAGAACATCGTCGTCATTGCCAAGGAAGGCGATGCGCTCGACTCGCAGGCGACCATCAACAAGATCGGTATCAATTTCAGCACCAGCTTCCAGCGCACTGACGGCACCGCGCAGGCGCTGCGCAACATGGTCGAGATGTCCGCGATCGAGCTGTTCGGCCGGCTGCAGAAGCTGCCGTACTGGACCTGCCTGGGCGTGGGTCCCGACAACGCCGACATCAAGCGCGAGATGGAGGACTGGTTCATCGGCATGGAGCGCGGCGGCGAACTGGTGCCGTACTTCCAGGAGCAGTTGCGCAATCGCGGCTTCTATGACGGCCCGGTCGACGGCCAGATCTCGACCGGGCTGCGCGATGCCATCAAGGCCTACCGTCGTGCCTCCGGCTTCTCCGAGGTCGATTTCGTCGACCTGGCGTTCTTCAGCGATTTCCTGCACCGGCCGTTCCCGCCGCCGCCGGCGAAGCCGTTCGTGGCTGACGTCGTGCCGCCCGTGCAGCAGGCCGAAGTGGCGTTGCCGCCTGTGCCGCCGGCTGCACCCGTGAAGTCACCGGCGACTTCGGCTGTCGCAGGCAAGAAGACAACGCCTGATCCCGTCGCGCCGCAGGTGGCATCCGGCGATCGTCGACTGCTGCTGCTTCCGATCAAGGAGACCTTCGCGGTGGGCGAGGCGGTGGGCTTCCATGTGATCCCGTCGACCAGCGGCTACCTCTACTGCTACCACCAGGACGCCGGCGGCGCGATCCGACGCATCTTCCCGAACCGTTTCACGCGCGATCCGCGGGTCACCGCGAACCGGGCGCTGACGTTGCCGGGCCGCGCCGCGATGGAGTTGCGCGCGTCTGGTGGCGGTCAGGAATCGGTGGCCTGCTTCACCACGCCCAACGAGATCTACAACTCGCTGCCTGCGGCGCTGCGCTGGGGCGATTTCGATCCGCTGAGGCTGCAGTCCTTCGACGAGGTGGCGGCGGTGTTCACGCCGATCACCAAGGGCAGGCTGGCGCGTGCGGAGTTCCGGATCGTCACGCGCTGAGCGCCCGGATCGCCCGGCTCACCAGAACGCCCAGTTGCCGGTCATCACCACCCACACCCCGAGCAGGCCGTTGGTGACCGCGTGCGCGATCACCGGCACCCACAACTTGCCCGTGCGCCGGTACAGCCACGCGTAGGCGAGCCCCGCCACGATGGCGGCCAGCCACAGCGTGTGGGCGAGCATGAAGACGAAGGTCGACAGCACGATCGCGCGCAGGCCGACGAGCTGGGGCACGACGCCCTCGAAGATCTCGTTGTCGAACCAGCGCATCAGGAACGAGCGCCAGAACAGTTCCTCCATCACCGGCACGATCAGGGCCGCGCCGACCCACCGCACGATGATCAGCGGCCAGATCGGCTGTCCCTGCGCATCCAGTGGCGTGAACGTCGCCGTCGGCTGGCCGAGCTGCATCCACGGCGCGGCCAGGTTGATCCACAGACCGAACACCACCAGGCCGACTCCGACGCCCAGCAGGCATTCGCGCAGCGAAGGCAGAACCTGCCGCGAGAGCTCGCCGTACTCGCTCCACCAGGCTGCCAGCAGCGAACCGACCGCGACCACGGTGATGCCGTAGATCCAGCGCGGGTCGATGCCCCACGAGCCGTCCGCGGGCACCCCGCCGCGCAGCGCCAGCAGCCCCATGAAGACGGCGAAGGGGATCACGCGCACGCGTGCGGCGCGGCTCAGCGGCAGGGCCATGTCGAAAGCTCCTCGGGCTCGGGGGGGTGTGGTCGGGCGGCGCGCGCCGCTGCTCAGCGGTTCGGCGGGTTGATGCCGAGCGCGTGCAGCACCGCGTCGGTGTCCTGCCCCAGGGTCGGTGCGAGCCGGTCGATGCGACCCGGCGTCGCGCTGAGCTTGGGCACCACGCCCGGCACGTCGAGCGACAGGCCGTCGGCGGTGGTGATGCGCTCGATCATCCCGCGCGCGCGGTAGTGCGGGTCTTCGGCTATGTCCTTCGCGGTGTAGACACGTCCCACCGGAACCTGCGCAGCCTGCAGCGTGTCGAGCGCCTCGGCGACGCTGTGCGTCTGCGCCCAGGCGCCGATCGCCGCGTCGATCTCGTCCACGCGCGCGACGCGCCCCGCATTGGTCGCGAGGCCCGGGTCGAGTCCGAGGTCGTCGCGGTCGATGGCGTGCATCAGGCGCCGATAGATCGAGTCGCCGTTGCCTGCCACCAGCACCCAGCCATCGGTGCACGCATAGGTGTTGCTCGGCGCGATGCCAGGCAGCGCCGAGCCGGCCGGCGCGCGCACCGCGCCGAAGGCGCTGTATTCGGGCAGCAGGCTTTCCATGCAGTTGAAGACCGATTCGTACAGCGCCACGTCGACCACCTGGCCGATGCCCTTCGGCGCCTGCGGGCTCACCGTCGCATGCCGGTGCTGCAGCGCCATCAGGATGCCGATCACGCCGTGCAGCGCGGCCAGCGTGTCGCCTAGGCTGACGCCGCAACGCACCGGAACCCGACCGGGCTCGGCCGTCAGGTGGCGCAGGCCGCCCATCGCTTCGGCCACCGCCGCGAAGCCCGGCAGCTCGCGGTACGGGCCTGTCTGCCCGTAGCCGCTGATGCGGCACATGATCAGGCCCGGGTTGGTCTTCGACAGCTCGTCGTGACTCAGCCCCCACGCCTCTATCACGCCGGGCTTGAAGTTCTCGATCACGACATCGGCTTCGTCGATCAGTCGCCTGACGATCTCGCGCGAGTCCGGGTCCTTCAGGTCGAGTGCGACGCTCTGCTTGTTGCGCGACTGCACCTGCCACCACACGCTGGTGCCGTTGTGCAGCAGCCGCCACTGGCGCAGCGGGTCGCCGCCTGGCTTGCCGTCTGTGGCGGGCGGCTCGATCTTGATGACCTCGGCGCCGAAATCGGCCAGCGTCTTGGCGGCGAAGGGGCCGGCGATGAGTTGGCCGAGTTCGACGACCTTGAGCCCGGCCAGGGGTCCTAATGCAGAGGCAGCTTTCACGTTCAGGCGGCTTTCTGTTCCAGCAGGTAGTTGGCTCCGTCGTACTGGCCCAGCACCTCGGTCAGGTACGGCAGCACCGCGAGCAGCTCGTCGTGCAGCGTGTACGGCGGGTTGAGGATGAACATGCCGCTGCCCGCGAGCCCGAAGCCCTGCGAATCGGGCACCTGCACCGTCAGTCGCGCGTGCAGCCAGCCCTTCGGGGCCAGCCCTTCGAGGCGGCGCGGCAGCTGGGCGGCCTCGAGCTTGCTGACCTGCGGATACCAGACCATGTAGACGCCTTCCGGAAACCGCGTGATGGCCTCGCGCAACGACGCGATGACCTTCGAGTAGTCACCGTGGCCCTCGTAGCTCGGGTCCATCAGCACGACGGCGCGTCGTGAGGATGGCGGCACCTGGCTCTTCAGCCCGTCGAAGCCGTCGGTGTCCTTGACCTCCGCGCCTTTCACCTTGCCGAGGAAGGCCTCGAGGATGCGGTGATCGGTTGGGTGCAGCTCGTACAGGCGCAGCTGGTCCTGCGCGCGCAGCATCATCTGCGCAAACGCCGGCGAACCGGGGTACTGCTCGAGCCGGCCGTCGGGGTTGAACTGGCGCACCAGGGCCATGTAGTCGGCGACCGCCGGAGGCAGGTCGTCGCGGTCCCACAGGCGCGCGACGCCCTGCAGGTACTCGCCCTTCTTCTGCGCGTACTGGCCTTCGAGCGAATAGCCACCGGCACCGGCGTGCGTGTCGATCAATCGGTACGACTTGTCCTTCTGGTTCATGTAGCGCAGCACCAGGCACAGCGTGATGTGCTTGAGCACATCGGCGTGGTTGCCGGCGTGAAAGGCGTGACGGTAAGCGAGCATGCGGGAGTTTCCTGATCAATCGGGCAATGTAGCCGCTGCCCGGAAACGAGGTGTGCGCTGACCTCCCGCAGTTGACCGCTGTCAAGCGCGGGGGTGTCCTCGACCCCAGAATCCCGGTTTCACCTCGAAGGATTCGCATGACCAGCCTGTTCGACCCGATCCAGATCGGCGACATCGCCGCCGCCAACCGCATCGTGATGGCTCCGCTGACCCGCAATCGCGCGGCGGCCCACCAGGTACCGACGGACCTGATGGCCACCTACTACGCCCAGCGCGCCAGCGCCGGACTGATCATCGCCGAGGCAACACAGATCAGCGCCGAGGGCCAGGGCTACCTCGACACACCGGGGATCTACTCGCCCGAGCAGGTCGCCGGCTGGAAGAAGGTGACCGACGCGGTGCACGCCGCGGGCGGCAAGATCGTGCTGCAGCTGTGGCACGTCGGGCGCATCTCGCATGTTTCGCTGCTTCCTGGGGGCATGCCGCCGGTGTCTTCCACGGCGCGGGTCGCCCAGGCCAAGACGTTCACCAAGGAAGGCTTCGTCGACGTGTCGACGCCGCGCGCGCTGCGCAGCGACGAGCTGCCTCGGCTGGTGTCCGATTACCGCCATGCGGCGCGCTGCGCGGTGCAGGCCGGTTTCGACGGCGTCGAGGTCCACAGCGCCAACGGCTACCTGCTCGAGCAGTTCCTGCGCGACAGCATCAACGACCGGACCGATGCCTACGGCGGATCGATCGAGAACCGGGCCCGTCTGCTGATCGAGGTCATGCAGGCGGTCGTCGACGAGATCGGAGCCGCGCACACCGGAGTGCGGCTCAGCCCGGTGACCCCGTTCAACGATGCCGATCAGGACAGCAACGCGCAGGCCCTCTTCAATCATGTGCTGGAGCGCCTTGCGCCGCTGAAGCTGGCGTTCCTGCACGTGATCGAGGGCTCGACCGGCGGGCCGCGTGACAACGTGCCGTTCGACTACGAGGCCCTGCGTGCCCGCTACAAGCAGGGGCACCCGCAGGGTGCCTGGGTGCTCAACAACGGCTACAGCCGCCAGATGGCGCTCGATGCCGTGGCGCAGGGCCTGGCCGACGCGGTGGCCTTCGGTCGGCCGTTCATCAGCAATCCCGACCTGGTGCAGCGCCTGCGTGACGACGCGCCGCTGAACGCGATGAACCCGGACACGCTGTACGGTGGTGGCGCCGCGGGCTACACCGACTACCCGACGTTGGCGGCCTCGGCACGCTGATCTCGGTCGCGACGGGGCGGCACCGTGCCTGCGGTGCCGCCCTTGTTCTTTCGGGCGCCGGGCTCAGTCCCGCTGCGCCGACCGGCGCGCCCGGAACAGTTCGGTGATGCCCACCTCGCGCGGGCCGTGGATGAGCTCGAACGACTCGCCGGCCGACACCGTGCCGGGCGTGCGCACGGCCAGGTAGTAGCCGCACCAGGCGTTCGCGACCATCAGCTTGGCCGCGTGCTTGAAACCCATCGTCGCGTTGAACTTGAAGCACGGGAAGCGGGGCTCGCTGACCGCCAGTTCGCAGTTCGCGAAGCGCAGCACGTCACCCACGCAGACCTGGTTTTCCAGCAGACCGTCGAGGGTCAGGTTCTCGCCCATGAAGCCGTGCGGCAGCGTGTCGTTCCAGCCCGCGACGCCAGCCTGCGCGCGCACTGTCTGCCAGAAGGCGTAGTGCTCGATCGGGTAGGCGTAGATGGCCTTGCTCAGGCCGCCGTGCACCGACTGATCGGCCTGTTCGTCGCCTTCCAGCCCCAGCGGGCGCGCTTCGACCGGTCCGCTGACGCCGCGCTTGCCGATCGCGGTCAGGACCTCCCGGCCGTCGATGGTGATCGACCGGGCGGTGGAAACGTTGACGCTGAGTAAGTGCATGGTGGGAGGAAGTGCAGTGGAGGACAGATGTGCAGATGGCCAAGTGGAAACGCGGGCCGGCTCAGGGCGATACCGGGCGGTAGGCCGGCAGGGCAGCGATCGCCTGTCGTCCCGTCCGGCTCGACAGCCACTTCATGAACAGCCGGCCCGCCGGATGGTCGGCACGAAACGACCGCATCGCGTGCACCGGGACCCGCAGCAGCGGGTCGCCCTCGACCAGCACGCCGAAGTCTTTCCCCGGTCGCATCGTTCCGGCGGCAGCCGCCCAGACGCCGCGCTCGACCAGCGTGCACGCCCGGTTGGCACGCGCCGCGGCCAGCGCGCCCTGACCCGGTGACGATGGGCGGTACCACGGCGCTTGCGGGGCCACCTGGGCGGTGCGCCACAGCAGGGCCTCGAGCTCACGCGTACCGGAGCCCTCGGTTGCCCCGACAAACGGTGCGCCGGCCTGCGCCAGCCCGGACAGGGCCTGTGCAGCGAGCGCCCGGGCGTGCATCGCGTCGATTCCCGCGCGAAGCAGCGTGGGGCCGACGATCAGGAAGTCGGCTGTCGCGATCTGTCTTCGATCGCGCAGCAGGCCGAGCCGATCGAGCTCTTCCTCCGCACGGGGCGTGTTCAGCAGCGCCCCGTCATGCTCCCCGCGCTCGAGTGCGGCGAGCAGTTCGCGCGCCGGACCCGGCCACACACTGATGGCCACGCCGGTGTCACGACCGAAGCCGCGCTGCAGGCGGCCGGCCAGTCCCGAGTCGGCGAGTGCCTGATCGACCGCCAGCCGGAAAGGATCGTCCAGCGACCGGCGCTGCACTGCAGGTGTCAGCGCCGGCGCGGCGATGCCGGCAGCGGCAGCCGACATTCGTATCAGGGCGCGACGGCGGTTGTGCATGCGTGAGGAGTCTAGGCGGGGTGCATCCACCGTTTTTGAACGGGTGCATCAAGTCCGGTGAAACCAATTCCGGAAACGCTCTTCTACAGTACATGCACTGTGATCAGCCACGGCGTGCTCCGCGCCGATGCCATGAACCGAGCCAACCCGACCCGATACACCACCACCGCGATCGTGCTGCACTGGCTGCTCGCGCTGGCCATCCTGGGTTCGTTCAGCCTGGGCCTGTACATGGCGGACCTGCCGTTCACTCCTGCGCGGGTCAAGCTTTACAACTGGCACAAGTGGGCCGGGGTCACGATCCTGGCGCTGTCGGCTTTCAGGCTGCTGTGGCGCCTGGCGCACCGTCCTCCGCCCGATGTGCCGATGCCGGCGTGGCAGCGACACGCCTCGCATCTGACGCACCGCGCGCTCTATGTGCTCTTCTTCGCGGTTCCTCTGGTCGGCTGGGCCTACAGCTCGGCGGCCGGGTTTCCCATCGTGTGGTTCGGCGTGCTCCCGCTGCCCGATTTCGTGCCGGTCGACAAGGCGCTGGCCGAAGCCATCAAGCCGTTTCACGGCGCGCTCGCCTGGGCGCTGGTCGCGGTCGTCGTGCTGCATGTTGCCGGCGCGCTGAAGCATCAGTTCGTCGATCGGGACGGGCTGATCTCGCGCATGCTGCCGGGCCCCGCGCGTGGCTGACGCTGCGCTGCCGAGTCTTCACCTCAACGGACCACCTGTCATGAATCTGTTTCCTGTCGCTACGCTGTCGATGCTGGCCGGGCTGATGGCCTCGCCCGTGCAGGCGCAGCAGAAGGTCGTTCCCGCGCAAAGCGAGATCGGCTTCGTCTCCCGCCAGATGGGCGTTCCGGTGGACGGCAAGTTCCGCAAGTTCGACGCCCAGGTGGCGTTCGATCCGAAGCAGCCCGCCGCCGCGAAGATCGGCTTCACGATCGACCTGGCCAGCGCGTCCATCGGCACCGCCGAGACCGAGGCCGAGTTGCTCAAGCCGGACTGGTTCGACACACGGAAGTTTCCGCAAGCCACCTTCACGTCGACCACCGTGAAGCCGGCCGGCGCAGGCAGATTCGACGTGTCCGGCACGCTGAGCATCAAGGGAAGCAGCCAGTCGGTCTTGGTTCCGGTGACGCTGGCGCAGGCCGGTGCCACGACGACCGCGACCGGTGCCTTCACCTTGAAGCGGCTCGACTTCAAGATCGGCGCGGGCGACTGGGGCGACACTTCGATCGTCGCCAACGACGTCCAGGTGAAGTTCAAGTTGACGCTGACCGGCGTCGCCGCGCTGTGAACCCGCACGCAGGTTTCCTTTCCCCCGTTTCTCCCCAACAGCCTCCAGACAGGATCCCCTTCATGAAGACTTCCACCGTCGCCGTACTCGCCGCTGCCCTGCTTGCCAGCGGACTGGCACAGGCCGAAAGCGTGACCTACAGCGTCGAGCCCACGCACACCTACGTGACTTTCGAGGTGCGCCATTTCGGCACCTCGACCAACCGAGGCCGCTTCGACAAGAAGGAAGGCTCGATCACCATCGACCGTGCGGCCAAGACCGGCCAGGCCGAGATCACCATCGACATGACCTCGATCAGCACGGGCCTGGCGCTTTTCGACAAGCACCTGCGGGGCGAGAACTTCTTCAAGGCCGCCGAATTCCCGACGGCCAGGTTCGTCGGTGACAAGTTCACCTTCGACGGCGACAAGGTCACGGCCGTGTCCGGAACGCTGACCCTGCTCGGCAAGACGCAGCCGGTCACGCTGGCGGCCACCCACTTCAACTGCTACGAGAACCCCTTCGTGAAGCGCGAGGTGTGCGGCGGCGACTTCGAGACCACGATCCAGCGCAGCACCTACGGCATGACCTACGGCCTGCCGGGCATCCCGGACAGCATCAAGCTGCTGATCCAGGTCGAAGGCGTCAAGCAGTAAGCGCTTGATGGCTCCCCCACCGGGCTCCCCGCCCGGTCCGGGTCGCCCCGTTCGCGGGCGACCCGTCGCAGCGGCTCTTCGCTGCAGTGACTCCTGCCTTCCATTTCCGCCCAGCCGACCGGCCTGTGTTGCCGACTGCGCTCTTCTGTCAGCAGATGTCAGTGAGGCCTCGGCCCGGCATCGCTCGTGCACAGGATGACTCCGTAGCCAAAGTGCCGGTTGCCGCCGTGAATTGCGTCACGATTCGTCCGTAACAGGTGTTGCGGGGTGACGTTTCAGGGCTTTCATGCTCCCGGACAGTGACGGACATCACACCTTTTGTAAGCAGATGGAGGAGTCGCGATGCGCGCTCGAAACGAAGTGAAACCGCGCCACCCGCTCGGCGGCCGGCAGGTTCGATGGGCCACCGCGCTCATGGCCAGCGGGGCCTTGATCACGGCTGCGGGCGCCGCGGCCGCTGCCACCACCGTCACTGCCGCACCCAAGCCGCAATGGGTGAAGGTGACCGACGAGGGGGGCGCCTTCAATCTGGCCGACCCCAAGAAGGTTCGTTTCGGCGTGTCCGGCCGGTGGGTGCAGAAATCGCTCGCCGGCACCGTCGCCTGTACCAGCACGTTCTTCGGGCGCGACCCGGCGAAGGGTGTGGCGAAGCAGTGCCAGGTCTACAAGGTGGTAGCCGCCCCTGCTCCTGCACCCGCCCCCGCACCGAGCCCGGCGCCGTCGGGGCCACCGGCGGTCGACGCCGCAGTCCGCGATGCAGTGCGCCTCGCCACGCAGGCCAGCTTCGGCAACACCGAGGCACTGGCTGCAGAGATCCGGACCCAGGGCGCGTCCAAATGGATCGCGTCGCAGATGGCGCTGGCCACCTCGCGCTACACCAGCGGTGGCAACGGCACCGTGCATCAGAACACCAGCAACACGGGCTTCTGTGACAAGCCCGCCAACGCCGGGCCCAACTGCTGGCGCGACAATTTCTCGACCATCCCGCTGGTCTGGGATTTCTATCGCAACGCGATCTCGAAACCCGACCAGCTGCGCCAGCGCGTCGCCTTCGCGTTGCAGCAGATCGTGGTCGTCAGCGGCACCGAAGCCGATGGCACCTATGGCTTCCGCAGCTACCACAACACCCTGCTCGACAACGCCTTCGGCAACTACCGCCAGGTGCTGAAGAAGGTTGCGCTGTCGCCAGTGATGGGCGACTTCCTGAACAACGTCAACAACGACAAGTCGGCACCGAACGAGAACTTTGCCCGCGAGCTGCTGCAGCTGTTCGCGGTGGGCACCTGCCAGCTGAACACCGACGGCAGCCTGCGCGGTGGTGCCTGCGCACCCACCTACGACAACGACATGGTGCGCTCGTATGCCTACGCGCTGACCGGCTGGACCTATCCGGCGGGAGGTGCCACGCCGTGGGGTTGCTGGCCCAAGGGCACCAACTGCCGCTACTACGGCGGCGACATGGTGCCGGTGGAGGCGCGGCACGACACGGTCGCCCGCACCCTGATGTCAGGGGTTTCTCTGGCGGATGGGCACAAGGCGCCGGCGGCACTCGAGGCCGTTCTCGACAGCCTGATCGCGCACCCGAACACCGCCCCGTTCATCGGCAAGCAGCTCATTCAGCAACTCGTCAGCAGCAACCCGTCTGCGGCCTACGTGGCGCGCGTTTCGGCGGCCTTCACCTCGGGCAAGTACGCGAGCTTCGGGACCGGACAGCGCGGCGATCTCGCGGCCACCGTGGCTGCCGTTCTGCTTGATCCCGAAGCGCGCAGCTCCACCGTCATCGTCAACGGCGGCAAGCTGCGCGACCCGGTGCTGATGTTCACCAGCGTGCTGCGCGGCCTGAACGGCCAGAGCGACGGCGATGCACTGAGCTGGTGGTGGGGCGAGGAACTGCGCGAGCATGTCTTCCGTCCGCCGTCGGTGTTCAGCTTCTATCCGCCGGACTACCCGGTGGCGGGCACGGCGCTGGTGGGCCCGAGCTTCGGCATCCACAACGCCAACGCGGCGCTGCAGCGGCTGAACTACCTGACCTACCTGCTCGACTGGGGCGGCTCCGCGGCCGCTGCCGGCGTGCCCAACGCGATCGGCACCAAGGTCAACCTGACGGCATTCACAGCCGACGCCGCCGATGCGGGCAAGCTGGTCGATCGGCTGTCGGTGATCGCCACCGGTCAGCCATTGCCAACCGCGACGCGCGCCGAGATCATCAAGGCCGTGTCGTGGTGGACCGTGTCCACCGACAAGACCAACTGGCAGATCAACCGCGCCAAGATGGCGGCCTACCTGGTCTTCGCGACGCCGAGCTACCAGGTTCAGCGCTGAGCGCCTCGAAAGGAAAACTCATGAACCACACGACCTCATTCGATGCGCGCCGACGCTGGCTGCTGCAATCGGGCGCCAGTTGCGCCAGTGCCCTCGGCGTCGGCAGCCTCGGCAATCTGCTGCTGGGCGCGCGGCCCGCGCACGCCGCCGACTACAAGGCGCTGGTGTGCATCTTCCTGTACGGAGGCAACGATGGCCTGAACACCATCGTCCCTTCGGATGCCGCCCGCCATGCCCAGTACAGCGGCGTGCGCGGCGCGCTGGCGATTCCGCGCGACAGGCTGGTGGCCTTGCCCGGCACCGAGTTCGGCCTGCATCCGTCGCTGGCTGCGTTGTCCGCAGCCGCGGCCGCGGGCCACATCGCGCCGGTGTTCAACGTCGGTCCGCTCTATGCGCCGCTGACCAAGGCCCAGTACCGCGCAACGCCCAGCGGCGCGGCGCTGAAGCCCGATGGCCTGTTCTCTCATTCCGACCAGCAGGTGCTGTGGGAGACCGCGACCACCCATTCGCAGGAGCGCACCGGCTGGGGCGGTCGCGCATCGGCGGTGCTGGGTACGGTGAACCCGGTGATCTCCGTCGGTGGCAGCGCCCGCTTCGGGCTCACCACGCTGCAGTCGCCGCTGGTGCTGCCGGGGCCGGGAAGCACGTTCGGGGCTTACGGACTGCAGCCCGATGACCTGAAGTGGGCGCCGATGGCCGCGCGCAAGGCGGCCATCGATCTGATGTACGCGCAACCGCAGGACGCTGCGCTGGCCGACGCGTATTCGCGCATGCAGCGCGATGCATTCGCGATGTCGCAGCGCCTGGGAGCGCTGGTCAAGGTCGAGCCCGGCAAGGCAGGCTCCATTGCGGCGATCGACTCGGCCTTCGCGTCGATCACCGTCAGCGGGCGCATATCCAGCGGCCTCGGCCGGCAGCTGTACCAGGTGGCCAAGCTGATCGCGGGCAACGCGACGGTGCAGGGTGACCGCCAGATCTTCTTCGCGCAGGCAGGGGGCTTCGACACGCACGCCGGGCAGATCGCCGGAAGCGCCACCGAAGGCGAGCACGCCCGGCGCCTGCAGGAAGTCGGCGACGCGCTCGCAGCGTTCTACACCGCGATGAAGAACCTCGGCCTCGGCCAGTCGGTCACCGCCTTCACGCAAAGCGACTTCGGCCGAACGTTCAAGCCCAACAGCAGCAACGGCACCGACCACGCCTGGGGCAACCAGCACCTGGTGGTCGGTGGCGCGGTGCGCGGCGGCGCCACCTATGGCACCTACCCGCAACTGGTGCTGGGGGGCGACGACGATGTCGGCACCGAGTCCTGGGAGCAGCACGGCCGCTGGATACCGACGACTTCGGTCGATCAGTACGCGGCCACCTTGCTGGGCTGGTTCGGTGCCAGCGACGCGCAACTCGACGCCGCGCTGCCCAACCTGCGCAACTTCGGTACGCGAAGACGGCTCGGCTTCGTCTGACCGGTCGGCGGGTCCCGGGCGGTGGCGCTGCTACGGCGCCACCGTCTGCCGCACCGCGCGCTCCCAGCGGGCCATCAGTTCGGCAGCTCGCTCGCGCGGCAGCGTGGGCCTGAAGGTGCGCTCGGCCTGCCATTGCGCCGCCAGCGCATCCAGCCCGTCGAACAGGCCGCAGCTCAGGCCCGCCAGGTAGGCCGCGCCGAGCGCTGTCGTTTCGATCACCTTCGGACGCACCACCGGAATGCCCAGCAGGTCGGCCTGGAACTGCATCAGCAGGTTGTTGACGCAGGCGCCACCGTCGACGCGAAGTTCGGCCACCGGTGAGCCGCCGGCGGCCACCGCGTCGCGGCTCATGGCCTGCAGCAGCGCCGCGCTCTGGAACGCGATGCTTTCCAGCGCGGCGCGCGCAATGTGCGCAACCGAACTGCCGCGCGTCAGCCCGACGATCGCGCCGCGCGCCTCGGCTTGCCAGTACGGCGCACCGAGGCCGGTGAAGGCCGGCACGAACATCACGCCGCCGCTGTCGGGCACGCTCTCGGCGAGCGTTTGCACTTCCGCGCTGCCCTTGATCGCCTGCAGCCCGTCGCGCAGCCACTGCACCACTGCGCCGCCGATGAAGACGCTGCCCTCGAGGGCGAACTCGGGGACGTCGGTGGGCTGCGCCGCGCTGGTCGTGATCAGCCCGTTGGTGCTGGTCTGGAACTGCGTGCCGGTGTGCATCAGCATGAAGCATCCGGTGCCGTAGGTGTTCTTCGCGAGTCCGGCCTTGAAGCACGCCTGCCCGAACAATGCGCTCTGCTGGTCGCCCGCGACGCCGCCGATGGCGATGGGTGCGCCGAACAGGTCGGCCCGCGTGTGGCCGTAGACGTGGCTCGACGGATGCACCGCCGGCAGCACCTCGCGCGGGATGTCGAGCAGTGCGAGCAACTCGTCGTCCCACCGGTTGCCGTGCACATTCAGCATCAACGTGCGCGACGCGTTGCTGACGTCGGTGGCATGCACCGGCGTGTCCGCCGTGCCTTGCGTCAGGTGCCACATCAACCAGCTGTCGACGGTGCCGAAAGCCAGCTCGCCGGCCGCCGCCGCAGTGCGTGCACCGGGCACCTGGTCGAGGATCCACTTCAGCTTGGTGCCCGAGAAATAGGCGTCGAGCACCAGTCCGGTCCGGCGGCGAAACAGATCCTCGAGCCCGCGCTCGCGCAGCGCGATGCAGGTCGGTTCGGCACGCCGGTCCTGCCAGACGATCGCGTTGTGGATGGGCTCGCCGGTGCGTCGATTCCACACCACCGTGGTCTCGCGCTGGTTGGTGATGCCGATCGACGCGATGTCGCGCGCCGTCAGCCCGGCGGACTGCAGTACCTCGCGCGCGGTGGCGAGCTGCGTCGACCACAGCTCGAGCGGATCGTGCTCGACCCAGCCGGGCCGCGGGAAGATCTGCCGGAATTCGCGCTGCGCCATCGACACGATGTGTCCCTGCCGGTCGAACACGATGCTGCGCGAACTCGACGTGCCCTGGTCGAGCGCGAGGAGGTGGTCCGCGCCGCTCATGGTGCGCAGGTCACGCACTGCACGCCGGCCTCGCTCAGCAGCGCCGGAAACGGGGCCGGTGGGGCGGTGTCGGTGAACAGGCGATCGAGTTCCGAAAAACGCGCCAGCTCCACCATGGCCGGGCGGTTGAACTTGCTGTGATCGGCGGCGAGCCACACCTGCCGCGAGTGCGTCATGATGGCCCGCGCCACATTGACCTCGCGGTAGTCGAAGTCGCGCAGGGTGCCGTCGGCCTCGATGCCGGAGATGCCGATCAGCCCGATGTCGACCTTGAACTGGCGGATGAACTCGACCGTCACCTCGCCGACGATGCCGCGGTCGCGTGAGCGAACGACGCCGCCGGCGACGATCACCTCGCAGTCCGGGTTGTCGCTCAGGATCGCCGCCACGTTGAGGTTGTTGGTGATCACGCGCAGCCCCTTGTGGCGCAGCAGCTCGCGGGCGATCGCCTCGGTGGTGGTGCCGATGTTGATGATCAGCGAACAGCCCTCGGGCACTGCCTGCGCCACCGCGCGCGCAATGCGCAGCTTGGCCTGCTCGTTGAGCTGCTGACGCTGGCGGTAGGCGATGTTCTCGGTGGTCGATTCGGCCACCCGCACGCCGCCGTGAAAGCGCGCCAGCAGGCCCGCGTCGGCCAGCAGCGCGACATCCCGGCGCACCGTCTGCAAGGTCACTCCGAACTGCTCGGCCAGTGCGTCCACCGTCACGGAACCACGGGCACGGACTTCGTCGAGGACCTTCGATTGGCGGGGGTTGGGTGTCATGGGTGAGCGCGAGATGCGGCAAGGATCCGCGAAGCAGCTTATCCAAGACCACCGATTCGCCCATGCTCGATTTCCTGCTTGCGCGCTTTTCGTTTTCGGCTTAAAAAGAAAAAAGAAGAAAACAACCGAACAGAGACGAACATTTTTTGCGTTGACCCGGCACCGCCGCGGTCGCGCCCATCTCCCTGGAGCTTCCTTGACGCAGTCGCCGAACCTCGGTCCCATCGACGGGCCCGCCACGCTGTCCGCCGCCGGTTCGCCACGGTCGGCTTACGACGTGGTCGTGGTCGGCGGGGGCATCAACGGCGTCGGTATCGCGCGTGACCTGGCCGGACGCGGCCAGAAGGTGCTGCTGTGCGAGAAGGACGATCTCGCGTCGCACACCTCGTCTTCGTCGACCAAGCTGATCCACGGGGGTCTGCGCTACCTCGAGTACTACGAGTTTTCGCTGGTGCGCAAGGCGCTGGCCGAGCGGGAACTGCTGCTGCGCAGCGCTCCGCACATCATGTGGCCGCTGCGATTCGTGATGCCGCACGACCCCGGCATGCGACCGGTCTGGATGATCCGGGCAGGCCTGTTCCTGTACGACCATCTGGCGCGGCGCGAAGTGCTGGCCGGCTCACGAACCATCGACCTGCGCCGGCACCCTGCCGGGGCGCCCTTGAAGCGCGGCTTGCGCAAGGGCTTCGTCTATTCGGACGGATGGGTCGATGACGCGAGGCTGGTCGTGCTGAACGCGATCGATGCGGCCGAGCGCGGTGCCCGCGTGCTGACCCGCTGGCGCTGCGTCGATGCACGGCGCGGGGCCGAAGGCTGGCAACTGCGGCTGACCAGCACGGCCGGCGAGACGCTGGAAGTCGGTGCGCGGGCGCTGGTCAATGCCGCCGGGCCGTGGGCGGCGCAGTTCCTCAGCGAGCATGCTCACGCACCCAAGCCGAAATCACTGCGTCTGGTCAAGGGCAGCCACATCGTCGTGCACAAGCTCTTCGACCACGACCACGCCTACATCTTCCAGAACCCCGACAAGCGCATCATCTTCGCGATCCCGTACGAACGGGATTTCACATTGATCGGCACGACCGACGTCGAGCATCGCGGCCCCATTGGCGAAGCACGCATCGATGCGGCAGAAACGGACTACCTCTGCGAACAGGCCAGCCGGTATTTCGAGAAACCCGTGGTGCCGTCCGACGTCGTCTGGAGCTATTCCGGCGTGCGGCCGCTGCTCGACGACGACTCCGGCGATCCGTCGGCGGTGACGCGCGACTACGCGCTCGAGCTCGACACCGACGTGCCCGGCGCGGCGCTGCTGTCGGTGTGGGGCGGCAAGATCACGACCTTCCGCAAGCTGGCCGAAGAAGCGGTGGATCTGCTGGCCGCGCCGCTGCAGCTGCGGCACGGTCCGTGGACCGCCGCAGCCACGCTGCCCGGCGGTGACCTCAGCGTCTACATCGGTGCGCCGGTGCGCCCGGACACCGATTTCATGCGCTTCGTGCAGGCGCTCTCGCTGCGTTACCCGGACGTTCCGCCAGAGACCCTGTATCGCTGGGCTCGCTGCTACGGTTCGCGGGTGCCGCTGCTGGTGACCATGCAGGGCCTCGGCGCCGAGGTGGCTCCGGGCCTCTTCGAGGCCGAGCTCGTGTACCTGCATCTTCACGAGTGGGCGCGTTGCGCCGATGATGTGCTTTGGCGGCGCACCAAGCTCGGTCTGCATTACAGCGAAGCCCAGCGTGCCGCAGTGGCACGGTGGTGCGCTGACCACTGGGGCGCTCCGGGCGACGCCGCGATCCCTCATTCCGAACACGCAGAGACGCCATGCAGCTGACGCTTGAACACATCGAACAGCGGCAGGGCGCGCAGCGCCTGCTGTATCCGCTGCACTTGAGCCTGGTGCCTCGTGCCGTGACCGTGCTCCTCGGCGCGACGCAGGCCGGCAAGACCACGCTGATGCGCGTGATGGCCGGGCTCGACACGCCGAGCGCCGGGCGCGTGCTGGTCGATGGGCGCGACGTCACCGGTGTGCCGGTGCGTGACCGCAATGTCTCGATGGTCTACCAGCAGTTCATCAACTACCCGTCGATGACCGTGGCCGACAACATCGCCTCGCCGCTGAAGCTGCGTGGCGGGATGGATGCCGCGGCCATCAACCAGCG
>Ga0116157_10001295_pt1 | contig 25271 bp, 22 predicted proteins | sample AD_UKC048_MetaG_FD_89882 | JGI IMG/M metagenome (GOLD analysis project Ga0116157, IMG submission 89882) | Active sludge microbial communities of municipal wastewater-treating anaerobic digesters from USA - AD_UKC048_MetaG | ecosystem: Engineered > Bioreactor > Anaerobic > Digestate | place: USA... | reverse complement strand
TGGCAGCATCATCAGTTGTCGCCACTTTTGCTGGTTTGTTGGCGCGGTTTGCACTCAGAGATACATCCACTGAGGGCAGTTTTACATCTTCGCCGCGCTCGCGGCTTTCCACATAATTAATTGCATCGGTTACGGCTTGTACAACTTTGTTGCGAATTTCTTGAATATCCTGCGGTGACATAAAAAAAGTCATATCCACATCGTGGCGAATATAGCGAGGAGGCATGCGGTTGAGTGCTACGCAGGCGACATCGGCCAGAAAATCTCTATCGCCTTCTTGCACGCGGGTACTCTGCTCAAAAATCTCCTCCAGAACTAAACGCTCGTAATAGTTGTGGATGAAATCTATTTCATCATATGCATCAAGGCTGTAATTGCGGGAGTTGGTCAGCATGGTCATCTCTCTTATTCATGGGCAATAGCAGGGGAAATCACTAATGGGAATGGTCTTGAAGAGTATAGACGGGCTTTTGCGTTTGAGTAGGCGTGGCTGAAATCAGTATCTTTGCTTAGGCATTAGCGCTTATTGCGGGTTAAATCGCGAATGATAAAGCGCGCCGGATTAAGTGCATTGGCGAGGTCGCGGGGCACCGGGGCGTGCTCGTCATTGATCTGAGCCGCCAAAAGCTCGGCGCAAAGTGGTGTGTATGCCAAACCGCGTGCACCGTGGCCAATGTTAATGTAAAGCCCACGCCAATAGCTGCCGCTGGTGGTGATCCCAGCGCGGGCATTTTTGCGCAGTGGTGCGAAATCTTCGACTAGCTTATCAACCAATGGCAAAGCGCCTACGCAGGGCAGGTAGTCGGGCAGCGAGCAGCGAAAGGCGACGCGGCCTTCTAAACTTTCTGCATTTGCATCCACTTCGAACGCGGGTAGATGTTCGCGCAGATTGTCCAAGTTGGTTTGGTGATCGCTGGTTCGCGTTGCGGTTTCGGTATCTTTTAAGTTGAAAGTTGCACCGGTACAGAAAGCGCCAGCTTGCGCGGGGCTAATGTAGCCTTCGGCACAGACAACAGTTTTAAGTGCAGCAGCGGTAGCTTCTTGAGGGATGTAAGAGACTTGCCCGCGAATAGATTTAATCGGTAGATGATTGGCTTGCTCAAAGTTCAGGGCGTCTTTTGCGCTGGCGATAATCACCAAAGGTGCGCACTGCGTCTCTCCTTTATCTGATTGCACTTGCCAGTTATTTTCAATGCATTTGAGCTGGTTAACATGAAAATCATATTCAACCTGAATATTTGGGTGATCGACTAAATGCGCGCAAAGTTTACGCGGGTCAATCCAGCCAGCCTGCGAGAAAAACAATCCGCTTTGCGTGAGCGAAATTCCTGCTAGCTTACTAGCGGTTTGGGTGGAAACAAATTCAACCAGCTGATCGGCATGAGCAAACTTAGCTTTTAATAGCTCGTGCAAATCTGCTTCGGCATTTTTGTACGCGAGCTGCAAAACGCCGCATTGGTCGCCAATGGTTCCCCACAAGGGGCGATAAAAATTTACGGCGTATTGCAAGCTCGCCAAATTAAATGCGGCTTGTGCTTCGGCTAAGGGCGATAGTTTTGCGTAGAGCACGCCTTGCGGATTACCCGAGCCTTCTTGTGCCAGCGCCGCGTGGCGTTCCAAAATGGTTACGTTCCAACCGCGTTCGGCGAGAGCTCGCGCGGAGTGACATCCCGCTAAACCGCCACCAATAATTAGCGCACGTTTTTCGCTAGATTCAATGTTATTTCCATTGATGGTCCAAGGCACTGGGTAGGGTGAAAAGCTGCCTCTGTAGCGATAATCATCAGGGTTAAGTGGTTCGAGTTCTGCTGCGAAATGCGCTTTTACCATCTCGCGCTTACGCCCAAAACCGGCGACTTTTTGAATCGCAAAGCCAGCATTTTTTAAACCGTTTTTGACAATAGCAGCAGCACTAAAGGTGGCTGCCGTTGTTTCAGGTTTACTTAAATTGTGAATGCAATTGAAAAGTTCATCGCTCCACATCTGCGGGTTTTTAGAGGGTGCGAAACCATCCAAAAACCATGCATCAACTTTTGCACCGCTGCGCATATATAAAGGATGAGTGCTTGCTAGCAATTTGGTGAAACCCTGCGCGGCATCGTCAATAATCAACGTGAGTTTGATGCGACCATTCATAAAATTCAGGCGATGAAAACCTGTGCCTACAAATACGGGATAGCTTTCAATAAGTTGATCTGCCAAATGTTTAAGTTCAGGCCAGAGCGCAAGCGCGCGGGTCAAATCGATTTTGTTGAGTGGAAACTTTTCAACGGTTACAAAATGTAGTTGTGCAGATTGGGGTGCAGTTGTTAACCACAAATCCCACGCCGCTAAAAAATTTAGGCCAGAGCCGAAGCCTGTTTCGGCAATAGTGAAATGATGGGATTCTGCGAGTGCTGCCCATCGCTCAAGCAACTGGTTATGTTTTAAAAATACGTGGCGGGTTTCTTCTAACCCGTTGGCTTTAGAGAAATACACATCGCCAAATACACTGGATAGCGGCTGGCCATCGGTATCCCAATCAAGAGTGGCAATTTCAATGGGGTTTGTGTTGGAAGGTGGTGATGATTTCATGAATGGCGCGGTACTAAAGTGATTAGATGGCGATTTTGCCACAAATAGTGTGCACAGTTTTAGATAAAGAGTGTGCGGTTTCATTAAAGAGTATGCCGCCTGTAAATCTGCCTGTTATGATTCGCTCAACTTTCTGGAGACTTGTCTATGACTGACCCTATTTGTTTGGCCCGCAGCGGTACCCAAGATCTTGTTTTGTTACCTGCGTTGGCGAATCGCCACGGCTTAATAACCGGCGCTACTGGCACCGGTAAAACCGTTACCCTGCAAAAACTCGCTGAATCTTTCGCTGCCTTAGGTGTGCCGGTTTTTATGGCAGATGTTAAGGGCGATTTATCCGGCATAGGCGCAGCTGGTGTTTTATCGGAAAAGCTGAAAGCCGCTATCGCAGAACGTGGCACGCTGGTGCCTGAGCCTGTCGCCAATACGCCGGTATTTTGGGATTTATGGGGCAAGTCGGGCCACCCAGTACGGGCGACGATTTCAGATATGGGGCCAGTGCTTTTAGCGCGTTTATTTAACCTAAACGATACTCAAGCGGGTGTCTTGCAATTGGTGTTTAAGATCGCTGATGACAATGGCTTGCTCTTGTTGGATTTAAAAGATCTGCGTGCCATGCTCAATTTTGTGGGTGAAAACGCCAAACAATTTACTACCTCTTACGGCAATATTTCAGCGGCATCGATAGGCGCAATTCAGCGCGCATTGATGGCGCTGGAGCAAGAGGGGGGTGACGGTTTTTTCGGCGAGCCCATGCTCAATATTCAAGATTTGATTCAAACCGATGCGCAAGGCAGAGGCGTCATTAATATTTTGGCGGCCGATAAACTCATGCTATCGCCAAAGGTTTACGCCACATTTTTACTATGGTTGCTGTCGGAGCTATTTGAGCAACTCCCTGAGGTGGGTGATCTCGCCAAGCCAAAATTAGTGTTCTTTTTTGATGAAGCCCATTTGTTGTTCACCGATGCACCGCCTGCTTTGGTGGAAAAAGTAGAGCAAGTGGTAAGGCTGATTCGCTCAAAAGGTGTAGGCATTTATTTCGTCACCCAAAACCCCTTGGATATTCCGGATTCTATTCTTGGTCAGTTGGGCAACCGCGTTCAGCATGCCTTACGCGCATTCACACCACGCGACCAAAAAGCCGTAAAAACTGCTGCGCAAACGCTGCGTGCAAATCCCGCGTTTGATGTTGAAGCCGCGATTACAGAACTAGGTGTGGGTGAAGCGCTAATATCTTTGCTGGATGAAAAAGGTCGGCCCACCATTGTTGAGCGTGCGTTTATCAATTTGCCAGGCTCACGCTTAGGCCCGCTCACATCCGAGGAGCGCAGTGCACATATCGCTAACTCTTTAGTCGCTGGAATTTATGAGGCAGCTGAAGATCGCGAATCGGCCTTTGAGTATATACAAGCCAAGACTGCGCAAGCTGATGTGCCAAATTTGTCTGCAACAAGTCGTCGTGCAGAATCAAATGACGAAACAGATGCTCCCAGCAAACCCGTCTTCGGTGGATTGAACGATATTTTATTTGGCTCAACCGGGCCACGCGGTGGGCAGCGCGATGGAATGGCCCAAATTGCCGCTAAAACCGTGGCGCGAACGATTGCCAGCGAAGTAGGCCGTCAAATTATTCGTGGGGTATTGGGGTCGATTCTGGGAGGAGGAAGATCTAGGCGATAGGAATTGAGGCTAATTGGTGGCACTTAGGTGCTGTAAATTTACTTTTTGCGGCAGAGCACAACCAAAATATTGATGCGAATTAAATTGCGTAAATCAATGGAGTCCGACTCCATTGATGCGACCCCATCGATTGTTGATTTATTCTTTGCGGTACACTCTATCAAAATCTAGGGTGTCGGGTCTGGTGCGCGGTTCTTCAGCGCCCTCGGAGCTCAAATAAAGTTTATTCCCATTGAGATAAAAGATGTCGTAGGTTTTGACATCAAATGGTGCTCCGTTGTGTCTGTTAATTTGGATGTTAATTTCCGTCACAACCTCGCCAGTGGACGACGTGAATGTCTTACCAATAACAAATTTGCCGGAGGCGGTGGGATTGGGCGCGTGTACAAAAGGGGTAAGGCACTTGGAGTCCTCGTAAACTTTGATGTTGGAGCTAACCTTATCTCCCTCGAAGGTTAATCTCACGGTATCGTATAGCGTATCAGGCTCACCTGGATTCTCCATCGCACAATCTCTAAACCATACGCCGTTCAGTGGACTCGACGCGGTTCCGGAACTGCTGCTCGTGCTTGCAGTGGATGAAATACTGTAACCGCAGGCCGTTAAAAACACGGTGGAAAAGATTACCGGTAAAATTGAATTTTTCATGTGATTTCCCTCCAAGTAAATTGATTCGCCGCAGTGATAGCGAAGCCGCGTTTTTTGGGCGCTGCTACCCAGCGAAATGCGGGCGCTATTCTAGCGGTGCGTGCATGCACCAGCAATCAAATCGCGAAAATTACGTCTATGGAACTGGTGTCATGGACTCTTTCTTGAGAAAACTACAACGAGTTAGCAAATAAGTTACTGGTTGGGTGTTGAGACCCATTCCGGGGGATGGGAGGGCGAGAGGTGAAAGATTAAGATGTCACCAAAGGGGAAAATGTCAGCGTAATTGCTGGCTTTTTCATATCCCAAACTCCCCTCGAATCTGCGCACACCAGACTTCTATTCGTTCAGCAGTTTTGCTGAATTCATTCTCCTCATCCAAGGCTAAGCCAACAAATTTACTGCCATCAGGTGTGAGTGCTTTGGATGCTTCGTACTCATAACCCTCAGTAGGCCAATAACCGCAGGGAATAGCCCCGCGAGCGACAACTTTGCTGTGCAGGTAACCCACTGCATCTTGGAACCATTCGGGGTAGCCGATTTGATCGCCAAGGCCGTAGATGGCCACTTTCTTACCGGTGAAATCCACTTCGCTAATGTCATCCCAAATTTCTTCCCAATCCTCCTGCAATTCGCCGTAGTCCCATGTAGGGATGCCGAGGATCAGGTAATCGTAAAACTCGGCGGTAATAATCGGTGTTTCATTAATGTTGAAAATATCGACTAAGTCTTCACCGAGTTGCGCGCGAATTTTTTCGCCGGCCATTTCGGTGTAGCAGGTGGAGCTGCCGTAGAACAGGCCAATCGGTGCTGGGTTATTAATAGGTACGGTCATATTAAGGTTGCCCATTCTTTCGCCCAGTCGCGGGTTAGGGTTTCGGGGTTGTCGCCGCTGCAAGCATCCAAGACTAGCGGCTCGCCAATGCGTACTGCACCCAAGTCGGCAAAGGCTTCATCAAGCATGCGGCCTGCATCATTAAAGGTGCTGTAGCTGCTATCAGCAAGGTTTATTACGCCATAGCGCTTGCCAGCGACGCGCGGATAGTCGCGGGTAATATGCAGGTAAATAGGTTGAATGTTATCCGGTAGTTCACCTGAGCCAGTATTGGAATGGCAGAGCAGCAGAATTTCATCGGCAGAGCGGGTGAGATCTTCAGCTCGGGCGTAGGTATTGAGGCTGACTTCGTGGTCAAGGTCGCGCAGTTGCTCGGCAGCGATTTCGGCTACTTGCTCTGCGCCGCCGTAAACACTGCCGATCAGAATTTGAATAGATGCCATGACAAAAACTCACTTACTGGAATGGCGCGCATCATAGTGGTTTTGTGCGCGAAGCTAAACTCATCGTCCTTCTATATTAATGTCAATTTAGGGCTTCGATACGTCCAGTGCACCGGTATAACCCAACTGCCGCCAAGCTTCAAACACCATCACCGCGACTGAGTTAGAGAGATTCATACTGCGGCTATTCGGCATCATAGGAATTCGCAAAACCTGATCTTGCGGGAGCGATTCACGAATGCTAGCCGGTAAGCCGCGAGTTTCTGGCCCAAAGAGCAAATAATCGTCACTTTGGAATTGAGTATCACTATGGCAGCGGGTGCCTTTAGTGCTCAAAGCGAATATTCGGCTGGGTCGCTGTTTGGCCAAAAAATCTTCCCATCCTTTATATAACTTAAGGTCTTGCGCCTCGGCGTAATCCAGGCCTGCTCGATTAACGCTCTTTTCGTCTAATTTAAAACCTAATGGCTCTATAAGATGAAGTTGGCAGCCGGTATTGGCAGCTAAACGTATGATATTACCGGTATTAGGCGGGATTTCTGGTTCAAACAAAACAATATGAAACATTTGGCGTTTTTACCTTTTATGGTCTAAGGTCATGATTAAGGTTATGTTTATACTCTCAATTATAAAGAAGAGTTATTAGGCAATTATAAAGAAGAGTTATTAGGTGGTACGCGTTTTAACTGCTAAATCCACCCAAGAAAATCTTACTCCCCTTTGATACTCAGCGTTAAGAGGCACTCGCTTGAACTGGTTTAGTGCAAAATCGCGAACAAATGAAGTGATCGGTGTTGAATTCTCCTCCGAAGGCGTTGCGTTTGCTCATATAAAGCGAACGCCAACCCAACAGCCTCTGTTAAATTATTCTGAATTTATTCCTGTGGATAGCAGTGTAAGCGCAGCGGATATATTGCGCGCGCGTTTAGCTAAACTCGGTTTACAAAAAGTGCCCTGCAATATTGTGATGAGTAGCGGTACTTACCAAATGTTGCTGGGCGAAGCACCCAAGGTTCCTCAGGAGGAGCTTGCTGAAGCCTTGCGTTGGCGAGTAAAAGATTTAATTCAATTCCCTATTGCCGATGCAGTTCTAGATGCCTTTTTGTTGCCAGAAGATAGCGCCCGCGGCGCGAGCCGTATGGCTTACGCCGTAGTTGCGCAACGCAATAATGTCGTACAGCTTATCACCCGCGCCAAAGAGGCAAATCTGGCACTTCAGGCGATTGATATTCCCGAGTTAGTATTACGCAATCTGGCGCAATCTTGCTGCGATACTAAACGCGGCATCGCTTTAGTTAAATTAGGGCAAGGCGGTGGCAGCCTGCAAATTATTCGCGATGGTAATGTGTATTTATCGCGTCAGTTCTCACTCGCGTATAACGCTGGTTTGTTAGATGACTTACCGGGTGATGCCTTAGTGCTAGAGTTGCAGCGCTCGTTAGATTATTTTGAACGCCAAATGCGTCAGACCCCGCCGAGCCATGTCTATATCTGCGGTGAAAATGTTACTGCCGATAAGCTCACGCCTGAAATTCGCAATAGTCTCGCGGTTAAGATCGAATTGTTTAATGTTGAGGCCGGTGTGCAATTAGGTAAAGATGCGCAAGAGCACAGCCTGTCATTGTGTTTGTTGGCTCTGGGCGCAGCACTGCGTGAAGATGCGGTGGGGGCAGCCTAATGCAGCAGATCAATTTATATTTGCCCGAGTTTCGCCCCAATCGTGAACCCCTGCGCGCTATACATATGTTGTGGGGTGCTTTGGTCTTACTCATTTTGTTAATAGGTTTCTCAGTTTATTCCAATCATCAGCGCGGCATCTTGCAACAGCAGTTGCTTGTAGAGCAAAAGGCGCAAGAAACACTGCAGGCGCAATTAAAAGTACTAACAGCTCAAAAGCCTGCGCAAGCCAGTGCTGATTTAGATTTAAAAATTACTCAGCTGCAAAAAAATGTGCAGCGCCACCAGCAAATTCTGGCAATGATTTCAAGTCAAGACTTGGGTAATGACAAGGGATTTTCGGCGCAGCTCAATGCGTTAGCGCAAGCTTCATTAAATACCATTTCGGTTCAAAGCTTTTCATTGCAGCGCGGTGGTAAGTATGCGGAGATAACCGGATTGACTCGCAGTGCAGATCAAATTCCCTTTTATTTGCAACGCTTGCGCAAAGACCCCAGCTTCTCTGAGGTGGGTTTTGGCGTACTCAATATAGAGCGCGATAAAGAACAGGGCGGTTTGTTGAAGTTTAGTTTGGCCAAAGCCAAAGATGATAAAAATACTCCAGCAGGAGGCGCACGCTAATGTTTGAGTCTCTAAAGCTAGATGCGTTGATTCAGCTACAAGAAAAAATTGATGCGCGTGTTATACGTGAGCGCGCGCTTATCTTTTTCACCGCATTGGCCTTTGTGTTTATGTTGTGGAATTTAGTGGTGCAGTCTTCCATTGATAAAAAAACACAAGAGGCTCGCACTCAGCTCGATCTATTGGCTACACAGCGCACAGCTTTGCAAACACAAATTGCGGCTGCAACACAAAGTCTATTAAACGATCCTGACAAACAAAAGAAAGCGCAAATAACGCAATTGCAAACGGATATTAGTGGGCTTGAAAATCAGCTCCAAAGCGTTTCGCAAAATTTGATTAAGGCAGATCAGTTGCCGCAGGCTTTGCAGGAGGTGTTGGAAAAAACCTCACAGCTCACACTCTTGGAAGTTAAAACCTTACCGGCAAAAGAGCTGCAATTTGTTGCTTTAACAACGGCCAATAATGCACAGCCAGCGCCTGTGAGTGAAGAAACAAGTGCAGGCGTGTTTCAGCACGTGGTTGAGTTGCGGGTATCCGGTAGCTATAGCCAAGTGGTACAACTTTTGGTTGCATTGGAACGCTTACCTTGGCGCTTTTACTGGCAGGATTTGAATTACAGTGTTGATCAATATCCTAATGCAGAAGTTATCTTGCGGGTTTACACGCTGAGTTCAGAAGAGGGGCTTTTCGGTGTTTAAATTCTCTCAAATAATAGCTTTGTGCTTATTGATATTCGCTGTACAGGCGTATGCACAAACGCCCGACCCAACAAAACCGCTTAATTTTGTCGCTGCTAGCGGTACTGCTGGTAGCGCTGAAGAAACCATTAAACTGACCAGTATTTTAATTTCCAGCGACAGAAAGGTTGCGATTATTAATGGTCAAGTATTGCAGGAAGGTCATTCCTTAAAGGGTGTGGGTGCACAGGTTAAAAAAATTGATACTGATGCAGTAACCCTGCAACAAAACGGAAAAGTCTGGCGTGTGCCGTTAAATAGCACGATTATTCGCAAATAATTGTTTTTCGGAGTATGGCTATGCCATTAGAAAAAAATAGAGTTTCGGTCCGCTATGCATTTGTGTCGCTCGCGTGCATGGCCATGCTGTTAACTAATAGCTGCTCAAATAATGGCAATAAAAAAATTGCCGTAGAAAATGAGATGACCGCAATTGTGGCTGAGCAAGCAGAGCGCAATAAAAAAGCTGTTGTGCCCGACGAGGTGACAAAAGCACTTTTAGATAACAACACCGTTAAAACTGGCAGTGGTAAAAAAGTGACCGAGCGTTTTGATGTGTCGGTGCGCGCCGTATCTGCTAAAGATTTTTTCTTAGGTTTGGTGAATGGCACCGGTGTTAACGTGGTAGTTCACCCAGAAGTAACAGGAACTATCTCTCTCGATTTAAAAGATGTCACCATTGGCGATGTGTTGCGGGTAACTCGTGATATTTATGGTTATGAATACAAACAAGATCGCGGTATTTACACCATTTATGCAAATGCGCTGAGAACCCAAGTATTTCATATCAACTATTTAGATGTTCGGCGCGTAGGTGTATCAGATACCGCTGTGCTAGTAGGGCGTGCGCAATCCAGTGGCCAAAATAGCGGTGGAGGCAATAGCGGTGGTGGTTCAGGCGGCAGCTCGGGTAGCAGCGGCGATACAGCGAATTTATTGGGTATGTTGGAGTCTGCCGAGAAAAATAAATCCTCGGGCGGCGGTGGCCAAGGCATTACTCCGGGTTCTCGTGTTCAAACGTTAAATCACACAGATTTCTGGTCAAGTTTACAGAGTACTGTTACGTCAATTATTGGCGGTGAAAGTGCAAGCCGCTCTGTGACCATATCGCCTCAAGCGGGGATGATTGTGGTGAAAGCCTTACCGAGTGAATTAAGCGCTGTACGTGAGTTTTTAGAACGTTCAGAGTTGAGTGTAAAACGTCAGGTTATTTTAGAAGCAAAAATTTTGGAAGTTCGTTTAAGCGAAGGGTTTGAAGCGGGCGTTAATTGGAGCGCAATCAGCGGTCAATTAACGAATGCGCAAAATATAGCGGATGGTTTTTCTATCAATAACGATGGTAGCACCGCACTAGTAAACGAATACAGATCATTGACTTACAATAATCCTTATTATGATGCAGATGGTGTATTACAAAATTTAGCTATTCCTGGCCGTGAAGCTATAGGCGGCACATTCTCTTCTTTATTGCGTGTGCAAGATATTACAAAAGTTCTCTCGCTTTTGGAAACTCAGGGTTCGGTGCAAGTCTTATCTAGCCCCCGTGTATCCACAGTAAATAATCAGAAAGCAGTAATTCGAGTTGGTTCAGATGAATACTTTGTAACAGGTATCTCTAACAACACTACCTCAAATGCTACATCAGTTTCTAGCACACCTAATATTGAGCTCTCACCTTTTTTCAGCGGTATTGCGTTAGATGTAACCCCGCAAATTGCTGAAGATGGCGAAGTGGTTTTACATATTCACCCTGTGGTGAGTGATGTTACTGATCAGCAAAAAAACTTCACTGTAGGTGATCAGAGTTTTTCTTTGCCTTTGGCTCTACGCGGTATTCGCGAATCAGACAGTATAGTAAAAGCTAAAAATGGCCAAGTGATTGTGCTGGGCGGTTTGATGCAAGAAAGCAAAAACAAAGTCGATGGCAAGCGTCCGCTGTTGGGCGATATCCCTTTGGTGAATAGTTTGTTCCGCACCAGAAATAAAGCTAGTTCAAAAACTGAGTTGGTTATTCTGTTGCGCCCAATCGTTGTTGATAGCGACACTTGGCAGAATCAGTTAGAACAAAGCGAAACACGTATTCAAAAGATTGGCGATGAATATAGAAAACAGTAAACATTCGTTTTACTAGCAGGATAATTGTTATTTGAGGTTTTTATGTACCGTCAGCACTTTGGATTAGTGGAGCATCCGTTTTCGCTGACGCCTGACACGCAGTTTTTCTTTAATAGTCAGAGTCACCGCGAAGTGCTGAGCACGCTTTTGTTGGCGCTGCGTCACAGTGAAGGCTTTATCAAAATTGTCGGCGAAGTTGGCACGGGCAAAACCTTGCTTAGCCGAAAATTATTGGCCAGCCTCGGTGACAATTTTCTTACCGCTTATATTCCCAACCCTTATTTAACCCCCGAAGAGCTTAAATGGTTTTTGGCTGAAGAGATTGGCATTGCCTACTCGCCCGAAATGCCTTCCTACCAGTTGTTGCGCGAAATTAATCAGCGGCTGGTCGATTTGGCGCAGCAAAAAAGGCAAGTGGTACTTGTTGTAGACGAAGCTCAAGCAATGCCGCGTGAAACCATCGAGGCATTGCGGCTATTGACCAATTTAGAAACGGAAAAAAATAAGCTCTTGCAGGTGGTTTTAATTGGTCAACCAGAACTAGATGATTTGTTAAACCGACCTGATTTACGTCAGCTTAAACAGCGCATTGTCTTCTCAGAATATTTGCAGGGAATACCTCGTAAAAGTTTAGCGGATTATATTTCTTACAGGCTTAGCTCGGCGGGATATCGTGGCGCCAATTTATTTTCACGTTCGGCGCTTGCCTTGCTTTATCGAGCCTCTGGTGGTGTACCGCGTTTAATTAATGTTATTTCGCACAAAGCCATGCTTGCCGCTTACGGTGAGAAAAGTGGAAAAGTAACGCGCAGCCATATGGCTAGAGCTATTGCAGATACTAGAGAAAGCCGCTCAATTGGGCGTGTATTAGCAAAACAAAATCTTTGGTTGTGGCCTGCAGTTGCAGTGTTAGCGGCTGCTTCTGCGCTGTTGATTCCTGGTTTTCTAGGAATTAGCTTATGAGCTTGCTTAACGATATGTTGCGCGACTTATCGCAGCGGCAGCCAGTGCTTGATGGCGCAGAAGGCTACGATGAGCAGCTGTTGCAAGCATCTTCTATTACCTCTAAAAAACAGCATGCCTGGATAAAATTAAGTATTTTTTTTGTTATCGTTTTTATTACTGTGTTGGGCATTAGTTACGCCACTAAAAAGCTATCAGTTATTCACGGGGCTGATTCCCTTGAATCCCAAAAAATGCCCATTCCGTATAAGCAAAGTGAAAATTCTTCTGTCTCAATTTCTTCGAACGACGCTATTTTATCTCGCATTGATAATGCCGCAACATCATTTGTTACAACGCAAGTGTCAGACCAGACAGCCAGTTTAGTTTTGCAAAATCACATTAGAGATTTATTACAGCAAGCGGAACGAGCAATGGTGATGGAAAGATTAACCACCCCCGTTGAAGATAACGCCTATGCTTATTATCAGAAAATTCTTAGTATGAGTGTCGATAACATTGATGCAAAAGAAGGCTTGGATAAGATTGCCCAGCGCTATCTCACCAAAGCGCAAGAGCAGTCTCAATTAGGTAACCTTTCGCAGGCAGAGGCTCTGCTTCAGCGCGCAAGGTTTGTGTCTGCGCGCTTTGTAGATGCACACACCGTTGAATTCAGTGAGCTAAGTAATCAAACCGCCGCCGTGCAGGCTACACAACAATCAATTGAGGCGCCCGTAATCGCTCAGCCTGCGCACACAGAAACAATTAAACCTTTTGTGGTTGCAGAGGTCGTTGCGAAAGATGCTGTGTCTAAAGAGACGCCTTTAGTTTCTGTTGTGCCCAATGCAAGCTGGAAAGATGAACAGCTCGCGCGACATGCACAAGAGCTTATTCAAAAAGGTAAACAGACTGAAGCGCAAACATTGTTAAAAAACTTTGTGGCTAGCGAACAAAAACCTGCATTGTCTGCTGCATTACTGGCGGAAATTTATATTCAACAAGCTAATACAGCGGCAGCAGATATTATTCTTGAGAAAACCAATTATCTTGCAGTAGATGTAAAATCAAAACTAAAAGCGCAAGTCTTAAGCTTACAAGGTGATGATGCACAAGCCATTGCTGTATTGGAAAAGAATTTATCAGAAGCGGATGTGAACGAAGGTTATAGATCACTATTGGCAAGCCTTTACCATAAAACAGCAAATTACCCTCAGTCCATCCTCAGTTATCAGCGTTTAATGAGTACCTTTGGTGAAAAGCCCGCTTATTGGTTGGGTTTGGCACTCGCTTACGATGGCTTATCTCAGTCTAAAAATGCTTTGCAAGCCTATTTGCGCTTGCGTGAGTTTCCACAGCTACAAGATCAAGTAAAACAATATACAGATCAACGAATTTCTGCGTTGCGCAGTCAGTGAGAAAAACATGTTAAATACATCGGCACCTAAGCGTATTCGTATTGGCGACTTACTCGTCGAAAAAAATATGATTACCGAAACTCAATTAGCTCATGCGTTGCAAGAGCAAAAATTGAGTGGTCGTAAGCTGGGGAATCAACTGGTTGATTTGGGTTATGTTGATGAAAATGAATTGCTCAACCTTTTATCCACGCAATTGCAAATCCCCTTCGTGCAACTAAAGCAATTTCGGTTTGATAAAGATTTAGTACAAACCTTACCTGAAACCAGTGCGCGTCGTTATCGTGTGATGGTATTGCGTGAAGATTTTGACGGCTTACTGCTCGGTATGGCTGACCCTACCGATATTTTCTGTTTGGATGAGTTGCAGCGAATTCTACAAAAAAATCTCAAACCAGCGGTAGTGCGTGAGTCTGAGTTGTTGGATATTTTGGATATTGCCTACAGTCATGCCAGCGAAATTGCTTCATTGGCGGGAGAGCTAGAAGAGGAGCTGCAAGAGTCTGCCGTTGATTTTGATGACTTTATTGCCGACTCTATCGATAGTGATGCCCCAGTAGTTAAGCTGCTGCAAAAAATATTTGAAGAGGCGCTTACCAACAAGGCTTCAGATATTCATATCGAACCCGATGAAAAAGTGTTGCGCATTCGCAACCGTATTGACGGTGAACTGATTGAGCAAGTGATGAACGAAAAGCGGATCGCCTCTGCTCTGGTGGTTCGTATTAAATTGATGGCAAGTTTGGATATTTCCGAAAAACGTTTGCCCCAAGATGGTCGCTTTAACTTAAAAATAAAACATCACAATATTGATGTACGTTTATCCACCATGCCAGTTCAGTTTGGCGAATCTGTGGTGATGCGTTTGTTGGATCACACTGGCGGTGTACGTAGTTTAGATAGTGTAGGTATGCCGCCAAATTTAGTGACGCGTTTTCGCAAAGTCATTACGCGCCCTCACGGTTTGGTGTTGGTCACGGGTCCAACAGGTAGTGGTAAAACTACTACGCTTTATGGCGCCTTATCTGAACTCAATACACCGCAGAAAAAAATTATTACGGTTGAAGATCCTGTTGAATATAGGTTGCCGCGTATTAGCCAAGTTCAATTGCATGAAAAGATTGGTTTGACCTTTAGTAGTGTTTTGCGTGCAACTTTGCGGCAGGACCCGGATATTTTGTTGGTGGGTGAGATTCGCGATGCGGAATCTGCCGAAATTGCATTGCGTGCGTCTATGACGGGCCACTTGGTGCTATCCACACTTCACACCAATGATGCAATTAGTTCTGCATTGCGTTTGTTAGATATCGGAGTAGATGGCTATTTGGTGGCAACTGCATTAAAAGCGGTAGTGGCACAGCGACTGGTGCGTCGCATTTGTTCTAGTTGTATTCAAAATCATACCCCGGATGCTAACGAGCTACAGTTGTTGGCAAGTATTTCAAAAGACAAAGACTTTAGCCAACATCAATTTAAACACGGCACCGGTTGCCCGCACTGTAATAACACAGGCTATCGTGGTCGCATTGGCGTATTTGAAATGTTAGAGCTGGATGCACCTATGGCAGAAGCTTTACGAAAATCGGATATTAATGGTTTTTCAAAGGCAGCCAATCAAGCACCAAATTTTAAAACCTTAAGCCAAGCTGCATTGGAGTATGCGGAGCAGGGCATAACGACACTGGATGAAGTTATGAGTATTACTGCGCAAATTGAAGAACTGGTCTAATTGCTTTTTTGTCGCCTTACGGCTTTTGTTCAATTCTCTGGCGTTGAAATTTTATGGCTATATATCAATTTAAGGGTCGCAATATTGAGGGTCGCCTCGTTAACGGCCAAGTGGACGCTGCCAATACCGATGCAGCCGCTAATCAATTGTTAGGGCGAGGAATTACGCCTGTTGCTATGGAAGAGTTGTTGGTTAAGTTGTCGCTGGGTGAGAAGTTTGAACGCGCTACTAACCGCGGTAAGGTTGACGATGTTGAATTGATTATGTTCGCTCGTCAAATGTATACCATTTCAAAATCGGGTATTCCTCTGGTGAAGGGTTTGCGCGGTCTTTCGGCCTCATTGCGTAATTATACGTTTCAACAGGCGTTAAACGATATTGTTGAACGTTTAGAAACAGGTGTAGAACTTTCAACGGCTATGCGTTCACATCCCAAGATATTTAATAATTTGTTTGTCAGTATGGTGAGTGTGGGTGAGAATTCCGGGCGTTTGGATTTGATTTTTCAGCAGCTCAGTGAATATATGGAACGCGATCTGAATACTAACAAAAGTATTAAAACGGCTTTGCGCTACCCGACTTTTGTATTAATTGCTATTAGTATTGCAATGGGAATTATTAATGTAAAAGTCATACCTGCGTTCGCAGGGATGTTTGCAGGATTTGGCGCACAGCTACCTATGCCAACGCGTATTTTAATCGGTATTTCAGATTTTTTTGTAGCCTATTGGGTTTATATGCTGGTGATTATTGTGGGGGCTTATCTGTGGTTTACGAACTACATAAAAACGCATGATGGTAGCCGCTGGTGGGGGCAGAAAAAATTGGGTTTGATTATTGTGGGAGATATTATTGAGCGCGCTTCGCTGGCGCGTTACTCACGCTCATTTGGATTAATGTTGGCTGCAGGTTTACCTATTTCAAATGCGTTGGAGTTGTGTGCTCGTGCAATTGATAACAATTATTTGGGCGATAAAATTCGCGGCATTCGTGCAGGTATAGAGCGGGGCGAAGGTCTGTATCAAACACATCTTGTTAGTGGCATGTTTACACCTTTGGTGTTGCAAATGATTTCAGTGGGTGAAGAAAGCGGGCAGGTGGATACGCTCTTGGCAGAAGTGGCAGAATTTTATGAGCGCGAAGTAGAGTACGATACTAAATTGCTTGGTGACCGAATTGAACCCTTGATGATTATTGTTATGGCTGGTTTTGTGACGGTGCTAGCTCTCGGGATTTTCTTGCCCATGTGGGATATGTACGCTATTCAAAAATAACGGAAAGCCAATTTAACATTCACTGCGATACACATGGATTTTCACAATGAAAAAAATGCTGGGTTTTACTAGCTTTGAATTTTATTTTGTGATGTCTGTTATCGGCATAATCGTGTTAGTTGCTATGCAGCGCTATTTGCAATTGGCAGAGGAAACCAAACGCTTAAGTTTTGAAGTGGTTGCCAAACACTTTAACGCGTCGGTGTACAACTATCATGCTCGCTGGATTATGGCGCAACAACAAACGAAAACATTTCGGTTGGAATTGGATGGATTGGACATTCAGTTTTCACCTCAAGGCTGGGCGTTAGCGGTTATCAACAATAATACAAAAATATCTGACACATCCCTCGCGAACTGTTTAAGCCTTTGGAATAACCTACTACAAAATCCGCCCTCTATTTCCTATGATGGCGGCGACCCTTACGGCTCAAGGGTCTATCATTTAAAAGTATTGCCCGAAGGTGGCTGTCGATTCGAGTTAACTACTGATCACCCCAAGGAGTTCTATTTTGACTATATGCCTTTTTCAGGCAAGGTTATATCTCACTCACAACCTATTACGAAAAATAACTAAGGTTTTTATTTTAATAACTGGCAACCTAGCATTTATCGACTATATTCAAGGCATCAAGCAACTTATTTCGCGGAGTTTTTTTGCCTCGGCGAAGCAAGGATGAGATTTCAAAGTGCTCTTGTAAAAGAACTTTCGGTAATTAGAGCCCTTGTAAACGTTAAATTTAATCGTACAACACACTATCTGTTTGGAGTCTTGCTATGAAAACTCAACAATCTGGTTTCACACTGATTGAACTTATTGCTGTAATCGTAATTTTAGGCATTTTGGCGGCCACGGCTTTGCCGAAATTTGTGGACATGTCGGGTGCGGCGAGACAAGCAGCAGTGGATGGCGTGGCAGCTAACCTTGGGAGTGCAATGGCATTAAACTATGCTGCAGGTGTTTCAGCAGCAGCAGGTATTGTTGGGGGACCAACGCCGATTGTTGTGGATAATTGTGATGATGGGGCCTCATTATTAGTAGGGGGTGCACTGCCTGCCCAAGGCGGAACCTATGCTATTACTGCAGCCGCCATAGCAGCTCCGATAGGAACTGCGGTGACCTGTACGCTTACCTTGACGACGGGTACCGTGACAACTAACGCTACCTTCCAAGGAATTGCTGTTCCTTAATATTAATAATGCGTGAATTCTATGCAGAGACGCGAGCGAGGTTTTACCCTTATTGAATTGATAACTGTGATGATTTTAGTCGGTATCATTTCTGTAACTTTGTTTTCTCGTCTCGGCAGTGTAAATAGTGCAAATATCCAAGCAGGCCGCGATGATCTCATCGCGGCCTTATTTTTTGCGCAACAAACGGCAATGGCGCGCAGTAATATTCAACTCGTACTATCTACCAATTCAGTTAGCGTTACAGAAAACGGCACCCCCATAAAGGTTCATGCGCAAGGTTATCCTTTGGCTCTACCTTCCGGGGTAACAGTAACGCCCATGACGTTGAGTTACGATAAGCTTGGGCGCACTACAGCTGCAACTATAGCGCTAAGTGCAACAGGCGGTTTAAGTGCGAGCATTACGCTTGAAGCGAGCGGCTATGCACACTAATTTTTTTAAATATTCTGGAAAAAAGCAATTTCAACAGGGTGTAAGCCTGATTGAGATGATTGTGTTTATTATTGTGGTAGGTATTGCAAGCAGTGCGCTTTTTGCTACTTATAATTACAGCCTTTTACACAATACAGACCCGCTCATTCAAGTGCGTGCATTGGAGTTGGCGCAGGCAAAATTGGATGAAGTACTGGCCCTTAAATACGACGCCAATACGCCAACTGGAGGAATTCCTGCTTGCGATACGCCCACTGGCGTGGCTTGTGATAATTCACCTGATGCTAATGTAAACGATGTAGATGATTTTCACGGTACAAGTGATACGCCCTATACAGGTTATACCCGCAACGTGACCGTAGTCGCTGCAAACGATTTAAAACTTATCACCGTGACGGTTGTGGCGCCTAGAAATCTCACGATTACCCTTGCTGCTTACAAGGCAAATTTTTAATGTTGCGCCTTGCTGTTTTTAAAAATTGTGCTTTTAAAAATTCCCTAGGCGGATTTACGCTGATTGAAATGATCGCCGTTATTGTGATTTTATCAATTTTGGCTGCTATGGGTGGAGCCTTGGTCGTTGAGTCCACTAAATCTTATCAGTCCTCGCAAACCCGCACTCGTTTGGTGAACACTGGCCGACAAGCTATTGAACGCATGTCGCGCCAATTGCGTATTGCATTGCCTTATAGCGTAAGACTCACGAATTCAAATCAATGCATTGAATTTATGCCTATTGCGAGTGGTGGGAGTTACCTTGGATTAAAAAATTCCGATGATACTTATTCGGGGTATGTCCCAGACTTAATCAACGGCGGTGCTGCACTTGCTAGCCTTGATGTATCGCCTCACTCAATAGAATTTGGTACGGCTCAGTTTGTTAGTATTGGGGCTATGGCGGCTAACGAGGTTTATGGAGTAAACCCCGGTTCTCGTGCAGTTTTAGCGTCTCGCTCTAGTACTCAGTTAACGCTTTCTGCCGCAAAAGTTTGGCAGCGCAACTCCCTAAACAAACGCTTTTATTTGTTGAATAATCCGCAAGCGTTTTGTGTTGTTAACAACGAGCTGCGTTTTTACGATAATCAGGATGCGACTGCTGTGGCTGACCCAGAAGTGACTCTCTCTTCCACTTACAGTTTACTGGCGGATAATGTGACGGCAGCAACGCCCTTTGCCTTAACGGCTGGCAGTGAAAATCGTAATACTATTGTGCAAATTAATATTGCTTTTGCTCACAAGGTTGAGTCTGTGACCTTTAATCATTCGGTAATGATTCGCAATGTCCCTTAAATTAATTAACTGCAAGGCATTGCCAAAACAGCAGCAGGGTTTTTTATTGCCCTTGGCTATTTTTATTGTGGTAGTTATGGGGGTATTTGCGTTGGTACTTTCGCGTAATACGATTCAGGCCACCACATCCTCAGTACAAGAAGCAATTTCTACTCAGACATTTTATGCTGCTGAGAGTGGTGCGCAGCGTGGTATGCAGGTTTTGTTTTTAGATAAAACCCAAGCACTCACTCGGCAAGCTGTAGATGGCCGATGCGCTGTTCTCAATGCAACTTATACCTACACAGTACCGGGTTTAAATAATTGTTCGGCAGTGGTTGCCTGTACCTGTCGGTATCAAAACGCAGCTGCCTGTGCACCGGCGGCTGCAGCAAATTATACGGCGGCTGCGCCAGCCGAGAATCTCACCAGCTTTTATAACATTACCAGTACCGCAACTTGCGGGTCTGGTAATTTGCGAGCAGAGCGCGTTATTGAAGCGGGTTCATTTTTAAAGCAGGAATAATTTATCCAAGCAGAAAAGTGCTGCGAGATATACATCATGAAAGTTCCGCGAGTCTACGTTCAGTTTTTATTGCGCTTGCTTTTTCTAAGCGTTTGTTGTGTTTTATCGGCTGAAAAAAGTTGGGCGGTTGCCTGTAACGCTATATTTACTAATGGCATTCAGGCTACAGGTGCATCGGGCAATATTAATTTAAGTTACCACTCCATTCTTACTGGCGGAAACGCAACCTTGGCAACGAGAACCTTAACGGATAATAGCTCTTGGGTTGCTTGTAGTGGTTCCAGTTGTGCAGCCAGTGGAGCTGCTGCCACAACATCTACAGTGGCATTTTTGGCTGGCTCTGCATCTGCCGCAAATGTCAGTATTGGCTATCAAGGCTCACAAACCGTTACGACTGGCGATTTTGGTACGGTGAGTGTTGGGCAAGAGGGGACGCTTAGATTCAACACTGCAAGTGGCATCTATAAAACCAAAGCTTTGACGACGAACTTTAAATCTATTCTTGAATTGCAATCAGGCGACTATTGGATTAATGGCAATTTAACCCTTGGGCAGGAGACTATTTTAAAGCGTATTGCGACATCGGGTTCTACGCGCATTTTTGTTAATGGCAATGTCACTACAGGTTTTAAAGTTGCCACTCAAAACTTTAGCTCTGGCCAATTGTTGATTTATTCAACGGGCAGTTTTACCACTGATAACGAAACCAATTTAAGCGCGTTTATTTACGCCGGTGGCAATGTCAGTTTAGATTTCAAAACTGTGATCAATGGCGGTGTTTCTGGTGCAAATTTCACCGCATCTGGCAATGAAGTCGCAATCAATTATCAGCCTTCGGCACTTACAACTGCAGACTTTGCTCCCTTTTGTAGTGGTGCCGCACCTGCTCCCGTTTTATTGGGCGCATGGAGAATGGATCAACTCTCGTGGAATGGCACTGCTGGCGAGGTGTTAGACAGCAGCGGTCAGAATAATCATGGCCGTGCTCGAATAGCCGCTGGTTCCACAGCCTTACCGTCTACTACCTCTGGGTCACCAGCCTACATTAGTGGCGCACAGAGTACTTGCCGCTATGGACAGTTTGACGGTACTGCTAATAGTGTGACTCGCACCCATGGCTATGTGGAGTTATCCGGTTTCCCAACATTACCTAACGGCTTTACTTTTGCTGCATGGATTCGTTCATCGAATGCCAGTGCCCAACATCAACGGATTTTGGTACGTGATGATGCGCAAAATGGATGGGGTTTAAGCTTGGCCGATGGCACGGGACAACCTAAGTTGCGTTTCTTTGCGCGCAATATTAACAATAATGGCGCGGTGACAGGGCAGGGTAGCAACCCGAGCTGTGGTGTTTTTTGTATCGATACCAATGCAGTGATTAATAGTAATACGTGGTATTACGTTGCGTCAGTGGTTGATACCACTGCGAAAACTATAACCCTCTATGTGTATAACGCGAGTGGGGTATTACAGGCAAAAACTACCGGCGCCTATTCAGGCACTTGGACTGATGGCACAGGCACCGCCGCAATCGGTGGTGAATCCTCGGCCTCGTCAGAGGGGCAGCAAACCTCTTGGCATTTTTTGGGCAATATCGATGAGGTAAATATTTATTCTGGTGCGCTCACGCAAACGAGTATCGAAAGCCTTTTACCAAGCGTTCGTACCTGCCCAGCACCGGATCATTATGAATTAGTAATGTCGGCCAACAATCTGACGTGCTTGGGGGCGGATGTTACGGTGCGTGCCTGCGCAGATAGCGTATCGCCCTGTACCAATATCGACTATACCGTTAACAGCAATGTGACCCTTGCGACTAACGCAGGTTCGCTCACTACCACGACCTTGCCCTTAGTCTCTGGAAGCGCGACCGCTAAGTTGTTTTACCCCGCAGCCATCGATGGCGCAACAGCCGCAGTCACACTTTCAGGTGAGGCAACACTTGCCACTAATTCGCGTAAATGTTGTTTGGGCGGCACCTGCTCGGTGAGTAATAGCTGTACGACTACTTTTAAGGCTGCGGGTCTTATATTCCCCAATAGTGCAACCGGCACTAGCGATAACATTGCCAATCAAACCGCAGGGACGACTAGTGCGGCGGGTACGGCTTATGTGAGAGCTTTGCAAACTAATACAACCACAGGCGCTTGTATGGCGCGATTTACGTCGCCGCAAACGGTGAAAATGGCCTACAAATGCGTGAACCCCACTACTTGTATTGGCGGCCAAACGCTTACTTTAAATGGTGTTGGGGTACCAGCGAATGCTAATAGCGTTGCAACTAACTCGATTGTTTATGGCGATGTGAATTTGAATTTTGATGCTAACGGATCTGCCGGTATTCCTATAAATTATTCTGATGCTGGGCAGGTGCAGCTCTTAGCACAAATTATTAAAACTCAAACGGCCACTGATCCCGCTATTACGCTAACGGGCGATAGTAATTTATTTGTGGTCAAGCCTTATACGCTGTTCCCGAGCATAACTTCTAATCCTGCAACGAGTGCTACGGGTACAGGGTTCTTATCGGCAGGCACAAATTTCCAAGTTAAGGTAGAGGCAAGAAACTCAGTAGGAGCTCTTACGCCGAATTTTGGTAAAGAGGGAACGCCAGAGACAATTGATTTAAAAAATTTAGCACTTGTTTACCCCAGCGGTGGAACTGCTACAGCGCTTTCATTGGGTGCTGGCTTTACGGCGACTACGCCCGTAGGTACCTTCGTTAATAATACGGTGAGTTGGAAACAGGTAGGCAGTTTTACGGTTCAAGCGCGCTTGGCTGATAACGACTATTTGGGCGCAGGCGATTTGGCTAGTATTACCACCAGCCCAACAATAGGCCGAATTTACCCTGACCATTTTCGCTTGGTAAACCCAGTATTAGCGAACAAATGTGGCAGCTTTACCTATATGAGTCAGCCTATGAATATGACTTATATCTTGCAGGCTGAGGCTACCGATGGAACTGTCTTAAGTAATTATGGTGGCAATTACACAACTGTTTTACCTACCTATGTGGCTGAGAATGCGGATGCTGGGGTTAATGTAGGTTCTCGTTTCGCGCCGGGTGTTTCACCCACTTGGACTGCTGGAGTATTCAATCTTGCGAGTACAGCGGCTAGTTTTTCGCGGCAAACGCCCCTTTTCGCACCAGATGGCCCTTTTAGTGATTTAAAAATTGGCTTAGTGATGAATGACACGCTTGACCTCAGAAAACTGCAAGCCATGGATATGAATGCACTGACAACGGGTGTTTGTGGCGCTGCCTGTGATGCTAAGTTGGTCGGTTCTTCATTGAATATGCGCTATGGTCGTTTACGTTTAGACGATGCCTTCGGCCCCGAAACTCATCCGTTGTTGGTAAATTTTGCAACCGAGTATTGGACTGGTAATTACTTTGCAGTCAATGCGAATGATTCATGCACCCAAGTTCCTCGCACGGCCATTACTTATCCTGCGGGAGCTATATCTACCGATGCGAATCGCACAGTTAGCCTAACTGGCGGCTCGACTCAAGGAACTTATAGCACCATCAATTCAACCCACGTACTCTTTGGTGTTAGCTCACCCCCTGGTACGGCGGGCCAACAATTCACCTCGCCCAATGGAGGCACCGGCAGATTTGTGGTGGGTGTAAATTTAACAGATTTGCCTTGGCTGCGGTTTGATTGGAATCAGGATGGCGATTACTCTGATGTCAGCTTACCCAATGCTTCCTTTGAGTTCGGATCCTATCGCGGCAATGACCGCCTTATTTATTGGCGTGAACGTTTGCAGTAAGAACAGTAATCTGGAGTAGGCGCAGTATTCAGAAACATAAAATAAGTAAGCTCGTTATTCTTTGGGACAAAAAAACAAATGAATAAGATCGTTCCGTTTCGCCCCACTAAGTTTTGCCTGCAGCTAATAAAACCATGCAGCTACATTGGCTTATGGCTGAGTTTGTTTTTTGTTTTTAGCGCACAAGCGGCTACTTATAGTTTAACCAGCGGCAGCTATCCTCCCTGTAATACCAGTTGGAGCGTCAGTGGTACAACCTATACCTGCACAGGTAATGGTCGTGTCACCCTGGCCAGCGGAGATATATTAACTGCCAACACAGCCATTAATATCGTTGCAAATAATGGCTTTTCGCTAAATAACAACACTCTAGGTTCAGTCTCGGCCAATATTAATTTAACGTCTTCCTATGGAACCATTGTGTCTGTCGGCACCAATACTCTCTATGGGTTTTTACAGGGCGGCAGCGGGGCTATCACACTGGTTGGCAGTACGGTTTCTGGTGCAATTACCTCCAGCGCTAACATCAATTTAACTGGAGGTGGTGTTGCGGGTTTAGTGACTAGCACCAGCAACACTATCACCACGAATAACACTAATTTGTCGGGGGGTGCAAGAGCACAGTCGGGCATGAATATTAGTGGAGGTGTTCTCGCGGGCGCTTTCACCATGACATCAAATAACCCCGCTACCTTTACCAGCGTCATTATGACCAGTGGCAGTATTTCAGGCGCTAGTACAGTCAGTATTACCGGCAGTAAGTTGGGTTCATCCTCCTCTGCGGTATCTGTAACGTCTACCAGTGGTGCTGTAAGCCTCAGTTCAACGACGGTGTACGGCAATTTAACCGCCCCCAATTATTCAACTGTCAATGTTGCTTCTGGGAGCTTAGTTGCGGGCAATTGCGTGCCAAACTCCACTCCTGCTAACTCCTGTAATGCGGTTCCCGCCTGTACCACAGGTTTAGTGGGCGGCTTAGCTGGCAACTATTTTAGCAACATGACTTTAGCTGGTAGCCCTGCAGGTACTCGTATTGATAGCAGTGTTAACTTTGACTGGGGAACGGGTTCTGCGGGGGTTTCAGGTATAGGGGCAGACAGTTTCTCCGTGCGATGGAATGGATCTTTACGTGCGCCGACTACAGGGGCATATCAATTTCAAACGGAGTCTGACGATGGGGTGCGTTTGTGGGTTAATAATGTATTAGTAATTGATAACTGGGGTGACCATGCAGTAACCACCAATAACAGTTCCAGTGTTAATTTGGTCGCTGGCCAATCTTATCCTGTTAGGCTGGAGTTTTACGAAAATGGCGGCTCGGCTGTTATGAAATTGAATTGGAGCCAGCCAACTAACAGTGCCTTTACTGCG
>Ga0116157_10001294_pt1 | contig 25286 bp, 22 predicted proteins | sample AD_UKC048_MetaG_FD_89882 | JGI IMG/M metagenome (GOLD analysis project Ga0116157, IMG submission 89882) | Active sludge microbial communities of municipal wastewater-treating anaerobic digesters from USA - AD_UKC048_MetaG | ecosystem: Engineered > Bioreactor > Anaerobic > Digestate | place: USA... | reverse complement strand
AGCACCCTGAAGGGGCGATCGCGCAGGGCTTCCCGGATCGCGCCGAAGGCGGGAGCGTCGGAGACGCCGCCCGAGGCGTACTTCCGCTCGTTAATGGCGAAGACCGGCACGAGCATGGCTATCACCGCAACCGCGCCGAGCAGGCCGGTCGCGGTCCTGAACGCTGCCAGCGGCGTCGCGCCGCCGGCGACGAGCGCGTCCTTGATCGCGTAGACGGCGTTACCCGACGCGAAACCGACCGCCCAGGTTACCGAGGTCAGGGCCGCGAGTAGGAGGCGATCCTTGGAGTCGGCGCCGAGTTCGGCTATGAGCGCGTTGTACGGCATCACGTACATCGTCAGGAAGACCGTGCCCAAGAGGGCCGTGCCGAACAGCCAGGCCACGTTGAGACCGGAGACGCCGGCTACCGGCGGCCAGAACTGGGCCAGGGCCATCGCGACGGCCGGGACGGCGCCGATGGCCATGAAGGTGCGCCGGCGGCCGAGGCGCGAGCGCGAGCGGTCGGACAGACCGGCTATCAGCGGGTCGTTCACGCCGTCGAAGAGGCGGGCGGCGAAGGCGGCCAGCCCGACGACGGTCAGGAGCCCGAGCAGGGCGCCGCGCGGCACGAAAGCCGGGATGCCTTCGCCGCCGTTCTCCGGGGGCACGTAGAAATACGCGAGCAGGTTATTGGCCAGGAAGGTCGTCAGGCTCCAGCCGAGCTGGCCCACCGAGAACACGAGCTTGAGCGCCAGGCTCATGCGCGGCCGAGGGATGGCCGTCGCGGGGCCGGCCTCGACCATCGGCGAGGTATCGTCTCTCATGTGTCCTCCGATCCGGTTTCGAGTACTCTCGACGACGCGTCGAGTACTCTCGACGACGCGTCGAGTACTCTCGACGACGCGTCGAGTACTCTCGACGACGCGTCGAGTACTCTCGACGCGATGAGCCCGGCGTACCAGCGGCCCGAGTCCTTCACGGTACGGGCCTGCGTGCCGTAGTCGACGTGTACCAGGCCGAAGCGCTTGGCGTTGCTCTCGGCCCACTCGAAGTTGTCGGTCAGGCTCCAGACGAAGGCGCCGCGCAGGTCCGATCCGGCCTCGATGGCCGAGCGCATCGCGGCGAGCGCGTCGCGCAGGTAGCGGACGCGCCTCGTGTCGCCGACCCTGGCCCGGCCCGTAGCCGCGTCCGTCTCGACCGAGTCGCTCCAGGCCGAGCCGAACTCGGTGACGATGACCGGCGGGTTCCCGTAGCGGCCGCGCAGCTCGGCCAGGATCTCGACGAGCCCCCGGTGGTAGACCTCCCAGCCCATCGCGGTCCTATCGTCGCTCTCGGGCAGCTCGCGCGGCTCCTTGCCGGTCACGTCCGCCCGGATGAACGGCACGAGCGGAGCGTTGCGCGCCTTTTCCCGACTGTAGTAGTTCAGGCCGACGAAATCGAGCGGCGTCGAGATGGTTTCGAAGTCGCCGTCCCTGACAGGCGGCCTGAGTAGCCCCCTCGTCACGAGGGCGGGATAGCGCCCGAGCAGGATTGGGTCGAAGCTGACGCCGTTCATGAACGCGTTGGCTCGGGCGGCGGCCTTCTCGTCCGCCTCGGTATCGCGTAGGGGATGCACCGGCGTCCAGCTGAGGGCTATGCCGACCCGGGCGCCGGCGGCCTCCGAGCGTATGGCGGAGACGGCCCGGCCATGGGCCAGTAGCTGATGATGGACGACCTGAAGGTAGGCCAGGGGACTCTTGACGCCCGGTGCGTGGGTACCGAAGAGGTGGCCAAAACACGCGTACTCGAAGGGCTCGTTGATGGTGATCCAATCCTTGACCCGGTCGCCGAGCGCGCGAGCGACGATACCGGCGTAGTCCTCGAAGCGGGCGGCCGTATCGCGGTCCCTGAAGCCGCCCGAGTCGCGCTGGAGCGCCAAGGGCAGATCCCAGTGGAACAGCGTCGGGAAGGGCCGCACGTCCCGCTCCAGGAGGCCGTCGACGAGGCGCGAGTAGAAGTCCAGGCCCGCCCGATTCGGTTCACCGCGGCCGTCCGGCTGGATCCGCGGCCACGACACCGAGAAGCGGTACGCGTCGAGCCCGAGCTCGCCGGCTATGGCGACATCGTCGGCCCATCTGGCGTAATGGTCGCAGGCTGTCGCGGCATCGGAACGCAGGCGCTCCCGGCCCGGCCTCGCTATGAAGGCGTCCCAGACGGACGGGCCGCGGCCGTCGCGGTCGAGGCTTCCCTCGATCTGGAACGCCGACGATGAAGCCCCGAACAAAAAGCCGTCACTGAACCGATCCATACGCCGATACTCCTCGTCATCAAGCTGACGCTAGGCTACCATGCGTTGACTGACCAGTCAATCATCAGAATGAGGCTATCGTAGCATGGCGACGACGGCGTCGGTCATACGGTCGGGAGCGGCCTCGGCCAGCCCCGTGCCGACGAACAGCTCGAGCTTGGCGCGTTCGAGCCCGCTGGCGCGGCTCTTCATCAGCTGGGCGGCCAGCGCGTCGAGGAGGTAGGCGGCCGCGCCGTCGTCGATCCCCTGGTCGATCTCGCCGGAAGCCTTGCCACGGGCGACGACGCGGCGCCATCGCTCGGTCGAGTCGCGCTCGAGCGGCAGGATGGCGTCGGCGAAGCGGGCGTTCTCGACGAGCGATAGGGACAGCCAGAGCGATATGAGTTCGGGCTCGGCGCTCGCCTCGTCCCAGGCGCTCCTGAAGACGGTGCGGACCGTCGCGGCGAAGCCTGCCCCTTCGTCGTCCGACGCCGCGAAGCGCTCGGCCTGCAGGCTCATGCCCCGGGCGATGACCGCGCGGATCATATCGTCCTTGGTCGGGAAATAGCTGAACATGGAGCCATGGGAGACGCCGGCCTCGGCGGCGACGTCCGCCATTCTCGCGCCGCCGATGCCGTCGCGGCCGAGCACGCGCGAGGCGGCCCGGAGGATGCGCTCGCGCTTCTCCGAGGGAATGTTCTCGAAGGTGGCGGTATGATACCGGATTGCCATGGGGCGAGTATCGTCGCAAGCGGCCTGAGCGGTCAAGGCGCGGTCAGTGTTACGAACCTTATTGGTGGATACGCGTAAGGACTTGGTGCTATAGTCGCTAACCAATCAGAGAGGTAGCGATGGAACGGATGCGAGCGGCCGGGATCGACGGCGGGGCTGTCGAATTCAGGGAGGTATGCTGGAGCTGCCGCAGGCCCAAGGCGCTGTGTCTGTGTCCGTCCGAGCCGCCGATGCCTACGCGGACCCGCGTCGTCCTCCTCATGCACCCGATGGAATGGAAGCATGAGAAGTGCACGACCGGCAGGCTGACCTGCCTGAACCTACGGAACAGCGAGATCATACCGGGCCTACGCTTCGGGGACGATCCACGGTACCGGGCCCTGGTCGACGACCCGGCCAACTTCCCCGTGTTGCTCTACCCCGGCAAGGACGCTTTCGACCTATCCTCGGGCGGCTTCCCCGCGGCCGAGCTGGGCGACCGCCGCCTGGTCGTGTTCCTGATCGACTCGACCTGGGCCTGCGCCAAGGCCATACTCCGCGAGAGCCCCTGCCTCCGCGCCCTACCCTGCGTCAAGTTCACGCCCACCGTCCCAAGCCGCTACGTCATTAAACGCCAGCCCGACCCCCTGTGCCTGTCGACGATAGAGGCGACGCACGAGCTGCTCCTGGCGCTGGAAAACGCCGGGCTCGACGCGTACCCCGACAAGGAGCGCCTGCTGCGGTCGTTCTTCGCGATGCGCGACTACCAGCTCGAGCGCATAGCCGACGACCGTAACCCGCGGCGCAAGAAGAAGTGGGACCGCCCTAGCTGACGAGGAGGCTCTCCACCTGCGCGTCATACAGGCGCCTGTAGACGCCGCCGGCGGCCACCAGGTCGTCGTGCCGGCCCTGTTCGACGACACCGTCCTCGGTCAGCACGAGTATGCGCGCGGCGTGGCGTATCGTCGCCAGGCGGTGCGCGATGATGAACGTGGTGCGGCCTCGGGACAGCCGGTCGAGCGACTCGCGTATGGCCAGCTCGCTCATCGTGTCGAGCGAGCTCGTCGCCTCGTCGAGTATCAGGATAGGCGGATCCTTGAGGAACATGCGGGCTATCGAGATGCGCTGCTTCTGGCCGCCTGACAGCTTGACGCCGCGCTCGCCGACCAGCGTATCCAGGCCCAGGGGGAGGGAGCGTATGAATTCGAGCGCGTTGGCCGCGGCCGCGGCGGCCTCGACCTCCTCGTCGCTCGCGCCCAGGCGGCCGTAGGCGATGTTGTCCCGGACGCTGCCGGAGAACAGGAACACGTCCTGCTGCACGAGGCCGACCGCCTGCCTGAGCGAGGCTATCGTCGCCTCCCGTACGTCCAGCCCGTCGACCGTGATCGAGCCCTCCTCGATGTCGTAGAAGCGTGGTATCAGCGAGCAGAGCGTCGTCTTACCCGCGCCAGAAGGGCCGACAATCGCGACCGTCTCGCCGGCTGCCACGCGCAGATCGACGCGTTCCAGCACCCGCTCGAGGCCGTCGCCGTAGCGGAAGCTCACCTCCCGGAACTCGACGTCGCCGCGGACGCTCGCCAGCTCTATCGCGCCGGGGGCGTCGACGATGGTCGGCTTCGTGTCGACTATCTCGAGGAAGCGCCCGAAGCCGGCCGCGCCCTCCTGGAACTGCTCCATCGAGCGCACGAGCACCTCGATGGGCTGGAAGAAGCGCGCCACGTAGAGCGCGAAGGCCACGTAGGCGCCGACGCTGACGGAGCCGCGCCAGGCGGCATAGCCGCCGGCGACGAGCACGATGACCAGCCCGAGGTTGGACAGGAACGACACGCCGGTGTTGAACACGCCGATATGGAAGACCGACTCTATCCTCGAGCTTCTGAACGTGGCGTTGCCGTCGTCGAAACGGGCGCGCTCGTAGTCCTCGTTGCCGAAGGCCCGCACGACGCGCACGCCCGAGACGCTCTCCTCGATGTGCTCATTGATGACGGCCATCGTCTCCTTGTTGCGGCGGAACGCGCGGCGGAAGCGCGCGCGGAAGGTAGACGAGAACAGGACCTGGGCCGGCACGATCGCGAAGACCACGAGCGCCAGGCGCCAGTCTATGGCGAGCATCACGACGAGCGAGCCTATGAGCCTCACGCCGGCCATGATCAGGTCCTCGGGCAGGTGGTGCGATATCTCGGCCAAGTCGAACAGGTCGCCGACGATGCGCGACATGATCTGGCCGGTCTTCGTATCGTCGAAAAAGCGCGTGTCGAGGGTATGCAGGTGGCGGTAGATGTCGCGCCGGAGGTCGTGCTGGATGTTCACGCCGAGCACGTGGCCGTAGTAGCCGAGGATGAACTCGAGCCCGGCGCGGACGGCGTACAGCGCTACGAGCAACAGGCCGAAGCGCGCGAGGCCGGCCATGTCGCCGGCCGGTACGATCACGTCGACGACGCGCCGCGTGGCCGCCGGGAAGACGAGATCGGCCAGCCCGAGCCCCAGGGCGCAGGCCAGGTCGAGGGCCAGGAGGCCCAGATAGGGCTTGTAGTACGGGAGGAAACGCTTGAGCATGATACGACATGGTAGCGGTTCGGGAGCCTTCGTGTATACTGGAACGCATGATTCTATCTGAACCGTCCGCCCCGACGGCCGACGACCTGCGCGAGCGCGAGAAGGAGCTGGACTTCTTCTATTCGCTCGCGGCGCTCCTGTCCAAGCCGGGCCTCGACGCCGACGAGGCGGCCGCAGGCTGCGCGCGGCTCTTCGCGGCGGCGATGGGCCGGCCCGAGGCGGCCCGCGTGGTCGTCAGGCTCGGCGATCGGACGGCGACGTACGCTGGCGAGGGCGCGCCGTCCGACTCGCCCGACTCGTCCGACTCGCACGACTCCGACGGCCCTTCGCCCGATGCCATGGCGGCACTCGCCGGCTCGCGCCTCGCCTGCGGCGTCGAGGCGAGCTACCCGGGCGGGGAGCAAGCGTTCTCCGAGCGCGAGCGCTCGCTGTGCTCGTCGACGGCGGCCCTCCTGGCCGTGGCCGCCGAGCGCCTGGAAGCCGACGAGCGGGAGCGCCTCGGCCGTTCGGAGCTGGAGCGGAAGAATGCCGCCCTGTCCGAGCTCCTATCGAGGATCGAGCTCGAGAAGGCCGGTATCAGGTCCGCGATGCGCTCCGCGTTCGAAGAGCGCGTCTCGCCACTCGTGGCCGGGCTCGCCGGCGTCGCGGCGGCTTCGGGCAGGCGGGAGGAGGCGGCCAGGCTCGAGGCCAGGATACGCAGGGAGCTCGATGTGATGCTGTCCCGCGGCGCGCCCCTGGCCGACGATCCACGCATGCGACTGAGCGTACGAGAGCTCGAGGTATGCGACCTCGTCGCCTCGGGGCTGTCGAGCAAGGAGATAGCCGAGCTGCTATCGATAGCCGCTTCGACTGTCGAACGCCACCGACACAACGCTAGGCGCAAGCTCGGCATGCCGGCCAGGGAGGGTAGCCTCTCGACGGCGATAGCGCGCAACGATAGAGACTTGTAGCATTATATACAAGTTATATACTCGTTATACCAATCTTGCCCCTCGTCTGATTCAGTCGTATCCTCTACCTGAACCGATACCTATCGTTTCCATCACCTCCCCCGGAGCATCACCGTGAACGACACATGCATCCTCCTCGGGCTTCCGGACTATCGGAAGCTATCCGGCGTCGTCGCGGCCATGAAGGCCAATCGACGACTGCGCGACCTCCACCTGAAGCGCCTCGAGAACGAGCTGTCGACGGCCGACGTCGTCGAGCCCGATGACCTGCCCGGCGACGTGGTCTCGATCGGCTCCTCGGCCACGGTCATCGACGTCGACACGGGAGAGCGCTTCACCACCAGGCTCGTCTTCCCCGCCGAGCTCGACGGCACGAGCGCCACCGCGAGCGTCCTGTCCCCGCTCGGTGTGGCCATCATCGGCGAGCGGGTCGGCGCGAACGTCTCCTGCGTCTCGCCGTCCGGCACCAAACGCTTCGTCGTGGAGGCGGTCGCCCGAGCGGAGCGATGAGCCGAGCGCTCCCCTCGCGCCACTTCGGCGTCGCCGAGGCGGCGAGCGAGGACGCCTTGGCCGCCCTGCGCGCCGAGGTGCCCGACGCCTACACCATAGTCCGTTCCCGCTTCGAGGCCGTCGACGGCATGAGGGCCGCGCTCGAGCGCTTGCCCCCGACGGCGGCAGCCAGCCGGCTCGGCTCGGAGCCGAGGACGGAGGATTCGCTGATCGCGGAGCTACTACGCGGCGACAGGGGCGACCGCCTGCTCTACCTGCCCTCTCGGGCCGTGTTCAGGCGCTCGGTCGTCGCGGCCGAAGCCCAGGCGCTGGCCGCCCTGGCCCGGGCCTGCGCCGGGGCCGGCATCCGCGGGGAACGCCTCGCCGCAGCTCAGGAGCTAGCCACGAGGGCCGTGCTGGCGCTGATGGCCGAGGACGCCTACCTGGACATCCTCGACGGCTCGGCGCCGGAGGACGCCAGGCGCTCGGCCGCCTCTCGGCTCATATCGCTCTGGGACTCCGACCTGGACGGCGGCCTCGACGACTCGACGGAGGCCCTCGTGGCCGTCTGGACCTCCCGCAAGTCATGTCGGCCGGTGTTCGGCACGCTCCTCGGCTCGAGCGAGCTCGTCGGCCTCTCCATGAGCCTCGACGGGCGCTGGTTCGCCTTCGCCGGCGATCGCTTCTCCGACCCGGGCGTCTATCAGGCGCTAGCTGAATTCCTGTTCGGCCTGAGCCACGAGGAACTCGTGGCCTGCACGGCGCATATCGACGCGAACGGCCCCCAGGACGCGGCGGGGATCGACGCCCTGTTCGGCGGGGTCCGCGAGTACCCCGAACCGGCGAGCGCCGACCCGCGCGACCTATACCGCTTCTACGAGGCCAGGCGCCAGGCGGCCAAACGCCGCGAGGCCTCCGGGGCCGCGGGTCCCAGGTCGACACTCGAGGGCGAGTATCTGCTCTGGGCGATAGATAGGCGCGCGTAAGGACAGGCCGGGCTAGCCTTGGGCCGCGCCTTTCCCTGCTCTATTTGACAATCTGCCCGCCCGCTCGGTATTTTGATCGCTATAACCTACGAACTATCGCGCGCGCCTACGCGACGCCCGATGCGTTCGAGCGACCGAAGGAGCCCCTATGAGCGCAGGAATAGAGTTGACCTCCAAGAATTTCACGGCCGAGGTCGAGCAGTCGACGATACCGGTACTCGTCGACTTCTGGGCCGAGTGGTGCATGCCGTGCCGGATGATAGGCCCGCACATCGACGACCTGGCCAAGACCTACGCCGGTCGGCTCAAGGTCGGCAAGGTCAACGTCGACAACGAGGCCGAGCTCGCCGGCAAGTTCAACATCATTTCGATCCCTACCTTGATGGTCTTCAAGGACGGCAAGGTCGTGCGCCAGCAGCCTGGCGCCCTGCCCAAGCAGGCCATCGAGAAGCTGTTCGCCGATCAGCTCTGATCGTCCGTCGGGCTGCGGCCCGCGGACGCGCCGCGCCTTCGCCGAAGGAGAGAGTTTCTTCCGACAGTAACTTGATTCTTTTTCCGGCCCATGGTAGCGTGCCCTCATGGTTTCAGGACGATCAGTTCCAACCTACTCCCCTTCCCCCTCCCACCAGTATTTTTATAGCCGTTATACCGCATAGGGCTCCATCGCGGCGCGGCCGGGCGGGGAGCCCGTAGGGTTCCCGGCCGCCGCCCCGCGAGCTCCGCTTCGCGAGCGATGCTCCGATAGCCGCGCCGCTATCGACGACGGGGCGCCCCCGGTTGTATCCTTCCGTCGCGGGCGCCGTCGCGATCGGGGGCCAGGGCAAACCGAACGACGACTATATTAGGTACGATCACGGCCGGCCCAGCCGGCGGAAGGTAGACATCATGAAGGATCTGAAGCTGACCGGAGTCCGGCCCGACGGGGCGAGGACCGTGGTCGAGGTCGGCGGCATACGCATAGGCGACGGCTTCACCGTCATCGCGGGACCATGCGCCGTGGAGTCCGAGGACCAGCTCCTGCGCACGGCCGTAGCGATCAAGGAAGCGGGAGCGACGATGCTCCGCGGCGGCGCCTTCAAGCCGCGCACCTCGCCGTACGCGTTCCAGGGACTCGGCCTCAAGGGGCTCAAGATCCTGGACAAGGCGAGGCGCGAGACGGGCCTGCCCATCGTCACCGAGGTGATAGACACCCGCGACGTCAGCTGGGTCGGCGAATACGCCGACGTGCTCCAGATCGGCGCCAGGAACATGCAGAATTTCTCGCTGCTGCGCGAGGCGGGCAAGTCCGGCCGGCCGATACTCCTCAAGCGCGGCATGTACTCGACCCTCGAGGAATGGCTTAACTGCGCCGAGTACATCCTGGCCGAGGGCAACCCGGACGTCATCCTCTGCGAACGGGGCATCCGCAGCTTCGAAACCTATACGCGCAATACCCTCGACCTGTCCATCGTTCCGTCGGTCAAGGCGACGAGCCATCTGCCGATCATAGTCGACCCGTCGCACGGCACCGGCGTGCTCGGCCTGATCGAACCGATGAGCCTGGCCGCCGTCGCCGCGGGGGCCGACGGGCTCGAGATAGAAGTGCATATCGATCCGCCCACGGCCCTGAGCGATAAGGCTCAGCAGCTGTCGCCCGAGGCCTTCAAGCGGCTGATGCGCAAGATAGCGACGATGCGGCGGACGATGGACGAGCTGGCCGCGGAGGACGGGCGATGACCGCGCCGGAGATACGCTTCGGCCCCGCCGTCGGCCTCGGCTCGCTCGCCGAGCCGGCGACGACGGTCGTCGTCGCGGACGCCCTGACCTCCGGCCTCATGCCGCCCGGCTTCGACCCCGGGCGCGTCGTGATCGTGGAGCGCGGCGAGTCGGCCAAGAGCCTATCGTCGCTCGAGGCCGTGTACGCGCGCTTCCTGGAGCTGGGCGTCGAGCGCGACTGGACCGTGGTCGGGCTCGGCGGCGGCAGCGTCTCGGACCTGGCGGGCCTGGCCGCGTCCACCTGGATGCGCGGCGTCGACTTCGGTTTCGTGCCGACGACGCTGCTCGCGATGGTCGACGCCTCGGTCGGCGGCAAGAACGGCGTCGACTTCCGCGGTTACAAGAACCTGATAGGCTGCTTCTCCCAGCCGCGCTTCGTGCTCGTCGACACGAGCCTGCTCGACGGGCTGCCTGACGACGAGCTGGCCCGCGGCTTCGTCGAGGCCATCAAGCACGGCGTCATCGCAGGCGGCGAGCACTACGCCGCCGTGGGGCGGGCGGTCGACCGACGCGGCCGGATCAGGCGCGGGGAGCTCGGCGAGGTCGTCAGGCTGTCGGTCGAGCTCAAGTCGGCCTTCGTCGAAGCCGACGCGCTCGAGCTCGGCGAGCGGCGCAAGCTGAACCTCGGACACAGCTTCGGGCACGGCGTCGAGTCGGTCACCGGGTTGCCCCACGGAGCGGCCGTCGCCGCCGGTCTGGCGACGGCGCTCAGGCTGGCCGTCGAGCTCGGCGGCTCCAGCGACGACGCCGACGAGGTCATCGGCCTCCTCGAGCGGCTCGGCCTGCCGACCGGGCTCGAGGCCGCCAGGCGCTCCTCGGTCGAGAGCCGCGACCTGTCGCCGTCGAGCTTCCGCGAGGCCGTGGCCGAAGCGCTCGGCGCCGATAAGAAGCTGTCGGGCGGCTTGATGCGCTTCGCGCTGCCGCTCGCGATCGGGAACGTGGAGATGCACGCCATACCGCTCGAGGAACTCAGGGCGTTCGCCAGGAGGGCGCCGTGAACGCGATCGGTACCCTGTTCCGCGTCCAGCTCTTCGGAGAGTCCCACGGGCCGGCCGTCGGCGTGGTCGTCGACGGGATCCCGGCCGGCCTGTCGCTCGGCCCGGCCGACTTCGAGCCGGACCTGGAGAGGCGTAGGGCCGGCGCGCCCGGCACGACGCCACGAGCCGAGCCCGACATCCCGGAGCTGCTGTCCGGCGTCTACCAGGGCAGGACGACCGGCACGCCGCTCTGCGCGATCTTCAGGAACGCCGACGCGAGGCCCGCCGACTACGACCGCTTCTCGGACATGCCGAGGCCCGGCCACGCCGACCTGGTCTCGAGGATACGCTACTCGGGCTACGCCGACCCACGGGGCTCGGGACACTTCTCGGGCAGGCTGACGCTCGCCCTCGTCGCTGCCGGCGTCGTGGCCAAGAAGGCCCTGCCCGGCGTATCGTTCGGCGCGCGCGTCATCGAAGCCGACGGCCGGGTCGACATCGACGCCGCGATAGCCGAGGCCGCGGCCGACGGCGACTCGGTCGGCGCCGTCGTCGAGCTACGCGCGTCCGGGCTACGGGCCGGCCTCGGCGAACCATTCTTCGGCGCGCTGGAGTCGCTGGCCGCGGCGGCCCTGTTCGCGGTGCCCGGCGTACGCGGCGTAGAATTCGGCGACGGCTTCGCCGCGGCCCGCATGCGAGGCTCCGAGCATAACGACCCCATCGTCGCCCCGGACGGGGCCATGTCCAAGAACGGCTCAGGCGGCGTCAACGGCGGCATATCGAACGGCAACGAGCTGGTCGTCCGCGTCGCGATGAAGCCGGCCTCGACCATAGCCAAGCCTCAGCGCACCTGGAACTTCGCTACGGGAGCCATGGACGAGTTGTCGGCGCCGGGCAGGCACGACGCCTGTATCGCGCTCCGCGGCGCCGTGGCCCTCGAGGCGGCCCTCGCCGTCGTCCTGGCCGACCTCGAGCTCCAGGCGCTCGCCCGAGGAGCCTCGCTACCGAACGGAGGAATACCATCATGACCCTCGAATCGCTCAGGCGGGACATAGACCGCATCGACGCCCGCATCCTGTCCCTGCTCGACGAGAGGCTCGAGAAAGGCCTCTTGACGCGCCGCCACAAGAGCGGCTCGCTCGACTCCGGCCGCGAGGCGGAGGTGCTCGGGCGCGTGTCCGCCCGCTCGCGCTGCCTGGCGGACGAGGCCTTCACCACGGGGCTGTATCGACGCATCATGGACGAGAGCAAGGCCATCCAGGACCGAAGGCTCTCGCTGATAGGCTTCCAGGGTATGCACGGCGCCTACGGCGAGGCGGCGGCGAGAGCCTGGGCCCCCGAGGCGGCGACCATGCCTTTCGGGGAGTTCTCCCAGGTCTTCGACGCCGTGCTGGCCGGCGACGTCGACTACGGCATCGTACCGGTCGAGAACACCCTCGGCGGCGTCGTCGGCCAGGTCAACTCGATACTGGTGACGACCGAGCTGCGCGTCGCCGGCGCCGTCGACATGGCCGTCAGCCACTGCCTGCTGGCGCCGCCCGGGGCCGACCACCGCGAGCTGCGCACGGTCTACTCCCACGGCCAGGCCCTGTCGCAGTGCCGGCGCTTCATCGAGCGCAACGGCCTCGAGGGCGTCGACTGGTTCGACACCGCAGGCGCCGCCCGCATGATAGCCGAGGAACGTCCGAAGGGCGCGGCGGCCATAGCCAGCCGCTTCGCCGCCGAACTCTACGGGCTCGAGATCATCAAGGACGGCATCCAGGACTCGCCGAACAATCGCACGCGCTTCTTCGTGCTCGCCAAGGAGGCTCGCCAAGCCACGAACGGACCGGCCGACGGCGACCACGGCAGAGCCGGCGACGACGGCAGAGCCGGCGACCACGGCAAAGCCGGCGACCACGGCAGAGCCGGCGACGATGGCAGAGCCGGCGACAAGTGCTCGGCCGTCTTCTTCGCCGACGACAAGGCCGGAGCCCTGTTCGCCGTGCTCGAGGTGTTCGCCGAAGCGGGCATCAACCTGACGCGCATCGAGTCGGTACCGACCGAGCCCGGCGACTACGCCATCTTCATCGACTTCGCTGGCTCCGACCGCGACGAAGCGGTGATCAAGGCGCTCGACCGCGCCGGCGGCCTGTCGCGAGGCTTCAGGTTGCTCGGCTGCTACGCCGAGAGGAGGCTGTAGCGTGCGCGTCGCGATACTCGGCGCCGGCAAGATGGGCGCCTGGCTGATACGTTCCCTCGCGGCCGCCGGCCACGAGCTGGCGGCCTACGACCCGTCACCCGGTCGCCTGGGGGCGGCGACCGCCGGCGTCGTCGGCTCGGCCACCGGGAAGCCCGTCGAGGCCGCCGACGACGTCCGCGCCCTGGCGGCCTTCGGGCCGGAGCTGCTCGTCAACTGCGCGCCGCTCGGCCTGACGACGGAGGCCTTCGACGCCGTGACGCCCCATCTGGACGAGGCCTGCGCGCTGTCCGACATAGCCTCGGTCAAGACCGGCCTCGCGTCATGGTACGCCTCGTCGGGCCGGCCCTTCTCGTCGTCCCACCCGATGTTCGGCCCGACCTACGCCGACGGCTCGAACCTGAGCGAGCAGAGCGCGGTGATCATCGCCGAGTCGAGCGACGACGGCAAAGCCTTCTGGAAGTCGTTCTACGGATCCTTCGGCATCCGGGTCTTCGAGGAGAGCTTCGACGGGCACGACCGGACGGTCGCCTACTCGCTGGGCACGCCCTTCGCCTCGACGATGGTCTTCGCCGCCTGCATGAAGCGCCTCGACGCGCCCGGCACCAACTTCCGCAAGCACCTGGACATCGCGCGCGGCCTACTCGCTGAGGACGACCGCCTGCTCGCCGAGATCATGTTCAACCCGTACACGATACGGCGCCTGGAGCTGATCAACTCCCAGCTGGCCTACCTGACCCATATCATCAAGGACCGCGACCACGAGGAGATGGGCAAGTTCCTGGACAAGCTGCGAGGCAACCTCGGCGAGGCTCCCGACGGCCCGGCCGGGTACGCCGCCGCGCCGCCGACTAGGCCCTGATCGAGTCGAGCGCCCCGTAGAAGCCCGGCCAGCTCTTGGACACGCACTCGGCGGCGTCGATGGCCACCGGGCCCGAGCCGGCGAGGGCGGCCACGGCGGCGGCCATCGCTATACGGTGGTCGCCTCGCGACGATACCGTCCCGGCGCCCAGGCGGCCGTCGCCCAGGCCGACCACGGTCAGCTCGTCGCCGCTCGCCGCCACCTCGAGCCCGAGCCGGCCGAACTCCTCCGACAGCGCGGCGGCCCGGTCGCTCTCCTTGCCGCGCAGCCTGGCGGCCCCGGTCAGCCGGCTCGTCCCTCGGCAACGCGAGGCCAGGGCGACGAGCGGCGGGAACAGGTCGGGGCAATCGGTCGCGTCGAAGTCGAAGCCGAGGAGGGCGCCGCCGCCGACCCGATAGCCCCCGGGTACGCGCTCGAGCTCTGCCCCGGCCGCCTCGAGCGCCGTGACGATGGCGCGGTCAGGCTGGCTCGAGCCATGCCTCAGCCCGACCACCTCGAGGTCGCCGCGGCCGGCGACGGCTCCGGCGACCAGCATGAAGGCAGCGCCGCTCCAGTCCCCCTCGACCTCGTACTCGGCCGCCCGGTACGGCGTTCCGGCTATCCGTATCTCGGTCCCGTCGCGCTCGGCCTCGGCGCCGAAGGCGCGCATCACCTCGAAGGTCAGCTCGACGTAGCCTCCGCTCGCGAGCCGCTCGACCGACACCGTCGACTCACCGCCGGCCATGGCCAGGGCCATCACGAGTCCGGTGACGAACTGCGAGCTCGCCGAGCCGTCGACCCGTACGCGGCCCGGCCGGAGCGGCCCGCGCAGCCTGACCGGCGGCAGCCCGCCGCTCGTCGAGCAGCGCACGCCGAGGGCCTCGAGGGCGTCGGCGACCATCGCAACCGAGCGCGAGGCCAGGGAGCCCTCGGCCCGCAGCTCCACGTCGACCGGCAGCAGGGCCGCGATAGCCGAGAACATGCGCAGGCACAGGCCCGACTCGCCGCAGGAGGCGACGACGATTCCGGGGGCGGCCGAAAGGCCGCCCCGCACGACGACCCGGTCGTCGTAGCGCGTGACCGAGGCGCCGAGGGCCTCGGCTACGCGGCAGGCGGCGATCGCGTCGGCGCAGAGGCTCGGGTTCGTTATGGTCGAGACCCCGTCGGCCATGGCGGCGCAGGCTACGGCGCGCTGCATGGCGCTCTTGGACGGCGGGGCGACGACGCGCCCGGCCACCATGGACGGGCTAACGGAGCGCTTCACGGATGGCCTCCGCCAGCATGGCCGGGCGCATGCCGTCCGACTGGACGGCTATCGCGGCGCATTCATCGTACCAGGCCCTCCTGCGCTCATAGAGACGACGGAGCCCAGCCTCGACATCGCCGGACAGGAGCGGCCGGCCTGAACCGAGACTTCGGGCAGCGGCCGCCGCCGGATCCACCTTGATCCAGACGGTGACGAAGCGCTCACGAAGGACGGAACGGTTCTCGGGTAGCTCGACGGTGCCGCCGCCGGTGGCCAGCACCACGGGCTCGCCAGCGGCGACGCCAGCGGCAACGTGCTCGAGGGCCACGCGCTCCCGCCGCCGGAAGCCGTCCTCTCCCTCGTCCTCGAACAGGGCCGGGATCGACCGCCCGGCTTCCCGTTCGACGCGCTCGTCCAGGTCGACGAAGGGCATGCCGAGCAAGTCGGCCAGGAGGACACCGGAACTGGTCTTGCCGGAGGCCGGCAGGCCCACGAGGGCGACGCCAAGCTCCCGATACGATCGTTTCTCCATGCCGCATCTTATCCGGCGCGAGTCCCGTCGGTCTAGGCCGTGCCCCGGCTCAAGGCGCGTAGACCTCGTCGGCATTGGCGGAGCCGAGCGAAGCGCCCTTGGTCGGAACGACGTGCCAGTCGGCGCCCGAGTCGCTGTCGCCCGACGACGATGAGCGGCAGACGCTGCGGGTGCTCGTCGTGCCCGCCGACCTGGCGCAGTCCTCCGGCCTGGGCGGATCGGAACCGACCCAGGCTCCTGCCGCGACGACCGCCGCGACCCGGTCGCGCAGGGCCGCAGACCCGAAGCCGCCGTAGGCGGTATCGGAATCGGCGAAACGCTCGCTGTAGGGCACCGCGTCGAGCATGGCGCCATGAGGCGACGAACAGAGGGCGACCACGCCGTTCTTGCCGGGCAGGGCGCCGTCGCCGCCGCGGCACCAGAGGTCCCAGGCTGAAGCGCTCGCGTCGAGGCCAGCCGACTCGTCCTTGGCCGTCGACTCGTCGACCTCGCCGGCCACGCCCTGAGGCTTCAGGTGCAGCACGACGTAGTCTCCGACGGCCACGGCGAGCGGCGGGAACACGTAGCGGCAGGCGTAGTCCATCGGCGAGCCGACGAAGAAGGCCAGACCGGCGCAGTCGCCGCCCCGCGCCACGTAGAACTCGACCGCGTCCGGGTGGGTCGCCGAGCCCTCGGTAACGAGCTCGTTGATCAGCATGGCCGGTGGGTCCGGATTGTGGCCCCAGTACGGCAGCGCGAAGCCGGACAGGTTGCCCGCCGCGTCGGCGACGACGCCGGACACCGAGTAGGCCACGCCCGGCGCCTGGGCGCCGTCGAGCAGCACCCTGACTGAACGGCCGTCTTCGCCCAAGGCGACCGACGCCACCGCCGGCCCTGGATACGAGACGAAGCCGGGTTCGGCCCCGGCGATGTCCTCGTCGAAGCCGATCGATACTTCGGACGGGCCGATGGGCCCCCAGGACGCCACGGCCGGCGGCCGGAGGTCGTCGGCCGAGAACCGTTCCAGCGCCGGCTCCGGTACGCACGAGGCCAGGAACGACAGCCCGGCGACGGCGCCCGCGACGCGATGCGCGATATGAACCATAATGATCCTCCCGTCGACCATCTACGCCGTAAGGATCGCCCGCGCTTGCATCCAGTATCGAATTGTCTGATAGTCATAGCGGTCGCTTGTACAAGTCATATGCTATCGACGATAGGATGGCCATGAGAACGATCAAGAGCAAGATGCTCGTCTATCTGATGAGTTCCGCCTTCATAGTGATCTCGGCGGGGCTCGCCTTCCTCGGATACCGTATCGTCGGCCTGCTCAACGACTACGCCTACCAGGCGGCGGCCCAGCATGCCCGAGAAGGCGCGGCCCTCGTCGAGGATAGCTTCAAGCCCGCGGGCGAGACGCTCAGGGTGACGGCCCGCCTCCTCGAGGTGCTCAAGGCCGAGGGTCGGACCGACCGCGAGCTGCTCCAGCCGGTCTTCCTCGAGACGCTGCGCCTGCACGAATCCCTCGTCGCGCTATGGGTTCTGTTCGAGCCGGACGCCTGGGACGGACGCGACGCGGAGTTCGCGAACACAGGCGGCTACGACGAGCTCGGCAACTACGCCGTCTGGGCCCATCGCGACGGCTCCGGCGAGACCGTGGTCTCCATTGACGCCTGGGGATCGGATAGCTACGAGGAGGACTACTACGCAGGCCCGATGGCCGCCGGAGGCCTCTGGTACTCCGAGCCCTACGACGAGGAGCTGGAGGACGGCGTGTCCGTCTCCATGATGACCCTCGCCGCGCCCATCCGCGGGCCCGCTGGCGAGGCCATGGGCGTCGTCGGCATGGACTTCCCGATATCCTTCCTGAACGGCATCCTCGAGACGGTCGACGAGCGGAGCGGCGGCTACTCGTCGCTGGCCACCTACGAGGGGCTGATCCTGGCGGACACCCTGTTCGACGCGTCCGGCTCGTATCTTTCGGACGCCCAGTCGGCCGACACGGTCTCGGCGGCCTCCGCCATGCTATCGGGCGACGAGTCGGCGGTTCCCTTCGTCGAGGCGGAGCTGCGCGGCGACAGGACCCTGCAGATGCTCGCCTCGGTCTCGGTCGGCGAGGGACTCGCGCCGTGGCTGTACATCGTATCCATCTCCAAGGCCCTGATCCTGAAGACACCCGCCCAGGTCAGCGTCTTCCTGCTCATCGTGCTGGTATCCGTGCTACTCGTGGAGGGGGCGCTGATCGTAGCCATCTCGGGCAGGATCAGCCGGCCGCTGGTCGAGCTACGCAACACCTTCGAGATAATAGCGACGGGCGACCTACGCCCGGAGCTACACATCCGTAACCGCGACGAGACGGGCCAGCTGGCCAGCGGTTTCAACAAGCTGACCCTCACCCTGAGCGAGCTGCTCGGCGGGCTCAAGGGCGACGTCGGCCGGCTGGCCGACAGCGCCACCACGCTCGTCGAGGAGATGCGCAGGACCGGCGGCTCCTTCGACGACACCGAGGCAGCGATACGCAGCGTCACCGAGCGCGGCGACGACGTCGCCCGGGCCATCGAGAAGGCGAACGCGTCGGTCAGGCGCATCGTCGCGAGCATACGCAGCCTCGAGCGAAGCTCCAAGGCCGAGTCGGCCATGATCCAGGAGTCGGTTTCGGCGATAGAAGCCATGCTGGCCAGGATAGAGAAGGTGACCGACAGCGTCATCAAGGCCAACGAGTACTACGGCGCGCTCAACGAGACCTCCGGCGTCGGGGCCACCCTGCTCGCCGACGTCATCCAGAAGATCAAGCTGGTCTACGGCCAGTCCGAGACCCTCCTGGAGACGAACAGCATCATCGCCGGCATCGCCGCCGAGACGAACCTCCTGGCGATGAACGCCGCCATCGAGGCGGCCCACGCCGGCGAGTCGGGCAAGGGCTTCGCGGTCGTGGCGGACGAGATACGCAAGCTGTCGGCGAGCACGAGCGAGCAGTCGCAGAGTATCAAGGGAATGCTCGCCGAGGTGGCCGGCACGATAGGCGATATTGCCGAGTCGTCCCGCGAGGCGGGGTCGAACTTCGACGGCATACGCGACCTGATACGCACGGTCACGAGGCTCGAGGAGGAGATCAGGCAGGCGATGGAGGAGCAGAACGCCGGCTCCAACCGCATCCTATCGTCCCTCGACTCGATGAAACAGGCGTCCAGGGCGATGGATGGCGAGGCCGAGGCCGTCGCCGACATAGCGGGCCAGATATCGCTCGAGACCGAGGCCCTGACCCGCTACTCGACGAATATCCAGGAGAGCATCTCGGGCGTCGGGACCTGCGCGGCCAGCATCCGCCAGGCGGTGGCCAAGGCCGAGGAGCTGACGACGATGAACAAGGCGAGCATCGACCGCATGGACGAGCGGCTCGGGGTGTTCAGGCTCAAGGGCGAAGCGGACGAGCCGGCCTAGTCTCGGCCCACGCCCTTCCATACGGCCGGGTCCTCCTGGCCGAGGCGCCAGAACGCTACCGCCCGGACGCCCGAGTCGCGGTAGAGCCGCATCCGCTCGAGCAGGGATTCGGCGTCGTCGTAGTACACGTCGACGTTGACCGTCTCCTGGTACCGGACGCGCGGGATGCCGCTCTCGCGGAAGAACACGCCGATGCCCTTTTCCGCAATCAGCTCCTCGACCGCCGAGTACTTGAGCGCCCGGTTCGTACGCCGGTCTCCCCAGGCCCGGCCGTAGAACGGCAGCCCCATCACGAGCCGATCGACCGGCACGACGGAACGGGCATAGGCGGCCACGGACCGGCACCAGTCCATGGAAGCCACCGGCCCCGGCTCGCTCGTGCTCCAGTGCTCGTCGTAGGCCATCACGACGATACGGTCGGCGACGGCCGCTAGCCTGGCGTAGCCGAGCGCGTCTCCGGCTGCGGACAGCCTGGCCGGGACCGCGACGCTCAGGATCCTGGGGCCGAGGCCCGCCTTGAGCTGCCCGAGGAAGGTCACGAAGTTATCGCGGTCTCTGACCGGTATCGCCTCGAAGTCTATCTGCACGCCGTCGAAGGGCTCGGCCGCCGCGACGATGGCGTCGACGAGGGCCGCCCGTATCGGGAAGGCCGGGTCGAGGCAGAAGTGCGTCAGCGAGTAGCTGCCTATCTCGGCCACCACGAGGTGTTTCCGCCCAGGGAACGACGATACCGACGCGGCCGGCGGCACCCCGACGAGCTCGCCGTACGCGTTGATCTCCGCGCTGAATAGGCACAGGTCGGTAATAGGCAGGCCGGCGCCGAGGAAACGCTCCTCGCCGCGCATCAGATAGGCCCAGACCTCGCGGAAGGCTACCCCGCCGGCCCCCGCTCCTCCGGCCAGGGGCTGGGCGCCCGCCGCGACCGCCGACAGGCCGAGAGCGCAGAGGGCCAGCGCGCGGAGCCCCGTGGCGATCGATCCCCTCACGGCCGCCCTACTCGGCCCAGGCGGAGAAGTCGGAGAACGAACCGCCGGCGCCGAGGGTCCGTAGCGACACGGTGGCGCCCGAGTCACGGCCGAAGAAGGTCTTGTAGACGATGCGCAGGACGCCATCGACGGAGACGGCGATGAATTCGGCAGCGGGGTCGTAGAGTACCTCGACCGTGCGCCAAGCCTCGATGCCGTCGGACAGTTCCGCGTCGAACATGCGCTCCATCACCACGTCGTCGTCGGATCGGTACAGTTGCAGGTAGGTGGCGTCGTCGCCGCGGGCCGCCCGGTCGCGCGTGAACCACACGAGAAGGCTCCGCCCCTCGCCGTAGCCGTGGCGCTTCTTCACGTCCTCGACATAGAGGTGCAGACCGACGCCGACCCAGCCGTCGCCGGTCGAGCGCGCCTTGAAGCGGTACAGCGTGGCGGCCTGGCCCTGGGCCAGCGGCATCTCCAGCCGGGAGAAGTACTGCTTCGGGTCGGTCTGGCTCGCGACCTGGCCGGCTAGCTTCCAGGCCCCCATCCGCGCCACCGAGCCGTCGAAGCCCGAGCGCAGCGATCTGGTAAAGCGAGACGAGTCGATGGCCCAGCCGGACAGGTAGCCGCCGGACGGCGCTGGCCTCGCTACGGTGGACGGCCCAGGCGTCACGGCCGGGACCGGAGCTGCTACGATGGCTCCGCTCGCCTTGGCGTCGGCCAGGGCCCGCTCGAGCTCGGCCTTCGTTTCATCGAGGATGCGCTCGGTGGCCAGGCGCATCGCGTCGGAGGCGTCGCGCGTGGCGACCGCCGCGTCCCTCGTCGCTACGGCCGCGTCGCGCTCGGCGCTCAGCTCGGCCACCCTCGCCTCCAGGGCGGCTATCGTCGCGGCCGAGGCCTCACCGCCGTCGTCACGAACGGGGGCGGCCGTGGGCGCTACGGTTGCGACGGGCGCCGCCCGCTCGGTCGACTCGTAAAGCTTTGACTCGGCCTCGGCCAGCGCGGCCCTCGCCTCGGCGAGCTCGGAGTCGAGCGAGGCGATGCGCGCGTCCAGCTCGGCGACGCTCGCGTCCCGTTCGACGAGCAGGGCGTCCTTCTCGGCCAGCGACGCGTCTTTTTCAGCTATCGTCGCGTCCTTCTCCGCGAGCGAGGCGTCCTTCTCGGATAGCAACGCGTCTTTCTCGGCCAGTAGCGCGTCCTTCTCGATCAGCGCGGCACCGAGCGCGTCGTCGTCCAGCTCGACGAGGGCCAGGCGGGCCTCGGCGTCGGCCAACCTGGCGCCCTCTTCGGCTAATTGGGCCCCGATGGCGTCCAATCGGGCGTCCGCATCGGCCAATTCGGCTTCCTTGGCGGCCAGCTCGGCTTCCTTGGCGGCCAGCTCGGCTTCAAGCCGCTCTAGCTCCGACTCCAGCTCTCCCGTGCGCAGTCTATAGTACTCGGCCTCGTCGGCCGCCTGGGCGAGCGCTAGGTTTTCGGCGCGTAGCTCGTTGATCTCCTCGTAGAGGGAGTCGCGCTCGGCGAGTAGCCGCATGATCTCCGCCATGAGCGCTTCCTCGGCCTCGCCGGCTTCGGCTATCGGCTCCACGGCCGGTTCGGCTATCGGCTCGGCTATCGGCTCGGCCCCCGCCTCGGGTACAGGCTCCGCGGCCGGCTCGGCTATCGGCTCCGCGGCCGGCTCGGCTATCGGCTCCGCGGCCGGCTCGACTATCGGCTCCGCTATCGGCTCGGCTATCGGCTCGGCCCCCGCCTCGGGTACAGGCTCCGCGGCCGGCTCCGGCACGGCGTCCGTGGCCAGCGACTCGAGAGCCTCGTCCCCCGTAGGGGCCTCGTCGCCGGCATCATCGCCCGTATCGTCGGGGCTCAGGCCGAAGATATCGTAGGCGCTCTGGACGGAAGCCTCTCCGCCAGAACCTGAGTCCTGAGCCCACACGACCCCGAGGGCGACGATGCCGAAGGCGGCGATGCCCAGGGCGAGGATATACGAACGACGATTGCGCATGAGTCGGCTCCTCTCGGGACGGGCGGACCCTCGCGGGATGCCCCTGCTTCAGTATCGGCCTGGAACGCCCCGTCGTTTAGCCGCTATCCTAGGTTCCGGGACCGCTACCTCGGGGACCGCTTCATCGGGTACCGCCTGCGGATAATCGACGAGATACGGACTGAAGGGGGCATCGCCCAGATCGAGCGTCCATGGTAGGATGGCGGGCGGAGGACGGAACATGAACATCCTGATAGCCAACGACCACGGCGCGGTCGAGCTCAAGACGGCCATCGTCGCAGCCCTCGCCGCCAAGGGGCACCGGGTCGAGAACCTCGGCGTCGACACGGGTGACTCGGTGGATTATCCGGACATGGCGAAGCTGGCGGCCGAGCGATACCTGGCCGGCGGCTTCGACTTCGGCATCCTGTGCTGCGGCTCCGGCATTGGCATCTCGATAGCCGCGAACAAGGTCGACGGCATACGCTGCGCCCAGGTCTTCGACCTGTACACCGCCGAGATGTGCAAGCGCCACAACGACGCCAACTTCATCGCGTTCGGCGGCCGAGTCGAGTACGCCGTGCCGGTCGTCGACATGATAGAGCGCTACATGGCTACCGAGTTCGAGGGCGGACGCCACCGGAGGCGCGTCGACAAGCTGTGCCGCTAGGCCGAGAAGCCCGGGTACCTCGCCGTGAGCTCGCGGAGCACGATGTCGAGGGTTCCCTGTACGTGGGCCCTGGCCACGCGCTCCGCCTCGCCGGCGTCGCGGTCGGCTATGGCAGCGAGCAGGGCCGCGTGCTGCTCGTCGACCAGCCTGTCGGCTTCGGCGGAGAATACGACCGGCACGCTGAGGTCCCAGTAATTCATCTTGGTCTGCGCGTGCAGCGCGGCCAGCGTCCCGTTGCCCGACGCCTCGAGTATCAGCCCATGGAAGGCGTCGTTCAGCGCGTGGAGCCTGCCCGGCTCGCGGTCGCCTTCGAGCATCGCGGAGGCCAGCTCGCGCAGCGACGCGAGCTGCCTCTCGTCACGCCGCTGGCTGGCCAGCCGGGCGGCGTAGCCCTCGATGGCCACGCGGCACTCGAGCCTGGAGCGCACTTCCCCGGGCTCGTTCTCGCGTACCACCCAGCCCCGCTCGCGCCTCACGAAGCCTTCCTGCTCCAGCCGCAGGAGGGCCTCGCGCACCGGCGTCCGCGAGACGTCGAGCCTGACGGCCAGCTCGCTCTCGACGAGGCGGACGTTCGGCCTGAGCTCGGCGCTCACGATGGCGTCTCGGATGCGGGCGTAGACCGCGTCGGTCAAGGCCCCGGGGCCGGATCGGTTCGATGGTCGCATGGTCACGCAGTATACCAACCGCGGCCCAGCCGCGCTACGGCGTCAAGGCGGCGTCGTCGGGCGGAGCTTGCGCTCGCCTATGGGCGGCGCTATGCTTTCGGGATGACCATAAACGATTTCATAGCGTTGGACTGGGCCGAGACCGAGGGCCCGCTCATCGAACCGCCGCCCTTCTCGCCGGTCGTCGCCGACCCGAGCTTCCTGTTCCCCGAGGAGACCCCGGGCGGCGACTGGGAACTGTTCGCCCACTCGGCCTGGGGCGTGCGCCGCTACTCGTCAGCCGACGGGCTATCGTGGCGCAGGCGCCGCCTCGTCGTGGCTAACGCGATGCGGCCCTTCGTCCGCGCCATCGGCGGCGGGTTTCTCCTCTACGTCGAGCGATACCGTCCGCTCGCCCTGCCCCTGACCGCCTTGCCCGGCCGGCGGCGGTGGAGTTCGGCCATAGCGGTTTCGGCCTCTACCGACCTCGACTCCTGGTCGACGCCCAGAACCCTGCTCGAGCCCACCCTGGACTGGATGCGCGACGAACGGCTCGGCGAGTCGGCGTCGAACCCCTGCCTGACGAACGACGGAGACGAGTGGCGCCTGTACTTCTCCGCGTCGCTGGCCTGGATAGAGGACTGCGGCTTCTGCGAGCCCAGGAACATAGGCCTGGCCGTCGGGCCGTCGCCGACCGGACCCTTCGAGCCGGCGCGGGAGCCGGTCATCGAGCCGGCCCCCGGGGACCTCGCCGCCGGCTCGATCAAGGCCATACGGATGGACGACGGCTGGATAGGGCTTCAGAACCGCCTCTACGTTGACGCCGAAGGCCGCTCGCGCTCGGCCATCTTCGCGCTGCGCTCCGAAGACGGACGCTCCTGGCTGCCGGCGATGGACGAGCCGCTCCTGGCGCCGAAGCCGGGCTGGGCCTCGTCCCACGTCTACGCCTGCGACTGTCGTTTCCGCGAGGCCGACGGACTGTGGTACCTGTACTTCAACGCGCGCGACGGCTGGAGGATACGCGACGGCCGAGAGCGCATAGGCCGCGTCGTCGGCAAACCGCGCGAGGCCTAAAAAAACGCCGGCCGGGAAGCGTTCCCGGCCGGCTTCGGTCATATAGCCAGACGATTACTTCGACGAAGCGGCGCTGGCGCCGGCTATCCGGCCGAAGACCATGATGTCGGCGATGGCGTTGCCGCCTAGGCGGTTACCGGCGTGGATACCGCCGGTGACCTCGCCGGCGGCGTAGAAGCCGGGGATGGCCTTGCCGGACGCATCGAGGACGCGGGCGGACGCGTCGATCGCGAGGCCGCCCATCGTGTGATGGACCGACGGCGAACGGATCGTCGCGTAGAACGGCGGCTTGACCAGCGGAGCGCCGAAGTTGCGCTTGCCGAAGTCGGGGTCGGTTCCGGAGGCGATATAGCCGTTATACTTGGCTATCTCCGCCTGGAGGCTACCCGCGGGCATGCCGAGCTGCTCCTCGAGGCCGGCCAGGGTGTCGGCCTTGTACACGTCGTGGTTCCTGATCAGGGTGTCGACGTCGTCGCCCCAGCCGTTCTTCGAACCTGGCTGCGGATTGCCGGCCGAGTCCTGGTCGCAGATGATATAGAAGATACCGTCGGTCTGCTTGAGGGCAGCGGAGGCGAGCACGTCACGCTCGGCGTACTCGTTGACGAAGCGCTTACCCTGCTTGTTGACGAAGACCTGAGTCTCGGCGCTACCCCAGAGCCCTCCGGAGAGGGCGCCGGAGACCGGGTGGGACGAGGGCATCAGCTGGATGAAGCCCATGCCGACCAGTTTGGCGCCGGCCTTCTCGCCCATGACGATGCCGTCGCCGGTGGCGTCGGCCGTATTGGTCGTCGGCATCGACAGCGGCATGGACGGCCAGTACGTGTTGTACTTGGCGCGCATCTCGGGATTGGCCCCGAAGCCGCCCGTGGCCATCACGACGCCCTTGGACGCCCGGAGTACGACCGGCGCGCCGTCGGCCTTGGTAGCCTTGACGCCGACGACCCGGCCTTTCTCGACGAGGAGTTCCTCGGCCTTGGTCTCCAGCATGATCTCCACGCCGAGCTTGGCCGCGGTCTCCGACAGGACGGTCACGTAGCCGGTGCCCACCGGCTTGGTATTGCTGTGGGT
>Ga0116157_10001281_pt1 | contig 25426 bp, 34 predicted proteins | sample AD_UKC048_MetaG_FD_89882 | JGI IMG/M metagenome (GOLD analysis project Ga0116157, IMG submission 89882) | Active sludge microbial communities of municipal wastewater-treating anaerobic digesters from USA - AD_UKC048_MetaG | ecosystem: Engineered > Bioreactor > Anaerobic > Digestate | place: USA... | reverse complement strand
TGTAGATAAAACAACTGATAAAATTGATTATCTTGAAGTTGAAAAAGATAGATTTTGTAAAAAATGTAATAAGTTAGTTGGATATTGGAGCTACGGTCATTGGCTTCCATAATTACCGCTAACGAATATGTATAAACAATTTATATAAATTAAGTTACATTCATTGATCAAAACTTTAAAAAAGATGGGAAATATGAAATTTGGGTGACAACAGGTATAACATCATATGATTATAAAGATAAAAAAATAAAATATGGTTTTGAATATCTATTTGGTGTTAATTATAAAACATTTGAAGAATATTTAGAAGCTGATGCAAATTGGTATAAAAAAAACAGCTTCTATACATTTGCTAAAATACGAAACGAAAAGTTTGCAATAGAATTTAAAAATTGTATATAACGGTCGTAAACATTAATTTATAAACCAAAAAAATAAGTTTGATATTTATATTAAATAGCCAATTCTAATGTAGAATTTATTTTTGGAATATTTTCAATGCCTATAATTTCAAAATCGTTAATATTATAATCGTAAAAATTTTTATTTTCTTTTAATATAATTATAGGTTGAATATTTAATGAATTTTTATTTAAAATTTCTTCTAATGCATCAAAATGTCTATCATAAATATGTAAATTTTCAACAAAATGACAAAATTTACCTGGTTTATATCCTAAATGACCACAAACCATCATTTGAAGTACAACGTATTGAATTTTATTGATATAACCAGCCATGATATAATCATTTGACCTTTGTATTAAAGTTAAATCTAAAATTAAATTATTATTATTTTCTCTAACAGACCAAATAGTTTCATATGCACAAGGATATAATCCAGAAGTTTCATTAAAATCATCATATTGATACATATTTATTATATGTCTTCTACTAAATGGCTCTTTTTCTAGTCCATTTAATAAATTATTCATTAAATTATATTTTTTTATAGTTGCACCATACCTTTGCCCAATATTTAAATTTCCAATATCCCATTCATCCCACCAATTTATACCCATTTGATGTGCAATATCTAAAGAACTAGTTTGCTTTTGATAAATCCACATTATTTCTTTAATACCAGTTTTTATTGCAGTATTTCTTAATGTTGGTATAGGAAATTCCCCTTTATTTATATCATATTCTTCAAATACTTGTGTTATAAATTTTGTATGCGCTGGTGTTTCATCTTTATATTTTGGTCTTGGATTTTTATCCCAACAACCTTCATTTAAAATTTTTTTTAAATTTTCTTTATAATAAAAATCTGCTTTATTCATTATTTATTTTTCTTAATTTAAATTTCAAATTACCATTTCTGTCTGTAAAATTCTCAAATGCTGTTAAATTTTTCATTTTTAGTTTTTAGTATTATATACAAATTAAAAATTCATATAGATTGACTCAGAAACTATAGAATTTTTACTTTTACCTATAACCCTTCTAAATGAAGAATTACCAGATACAATATATTCGTGGTTTTTATAATTTATAGGTATATCTACTGTATAATTTTTACCATTTTCAATCTTACCATCATAAGATAAAATATATGTGAAATTATTGTTATTTATCCATTCAAAAAATAATTGATTGTTAAAATTTCCATAATACATACTTTTAGTAGAATTATAAGGTGGATCTAAACAAAAAAAATCATCTTTTGATAAATTTTTATAATTTTCAAAAGAACAATGTTCAAAAGTAACGTTGTTATTATTTAATAATTCAGATGCATTTAATACAATATTATTAAAAGATTTAATATTAATACCAGGTCTACTAAAATGACACGAATTATTAAATTCACCTTTATTATTATATCTTGGCATCCCATTTGTTGTAGTTCTCATAATAAACATAAAATCAATAGGATCATGTTCTACGTTATATTTTTTTCTAATTAATTCAAAATAATTTTTTCTGTGTTGTTCATTTGATAAATTAAATTCTTTCCAATGTTTACTATAACCATCTATCAATTTTTGAGGCTCTTTTATTATATAATTCCATAAATTTATTAAGTCTTTATTTATATCTGAACACTTAAATGAACCAAAATTGTTTTTTTCTTCTCTATTTAATAATTCAATTAAAACAGAAGCAGAACCACAAAAGGGTTCATTATAAGTGTTAAAAAATTTATTTGGTATTTTATCACAAATTATTTTTGCTTGTGATCTTTTAGATCCACTCCATTTGATGATTTGCTTATTCATTTAAAGTTACAATTTTTGAAAAAAATGAGTACGTCCAGTCAATGTTTATTTTAAATCCCCTTTATTATTAATGTGTAAGATTATTTTTTAACATAATTGATAATTTTTTATATATAGATAAGAAAAATTATTTTGTTTTTATGAAATTTAATACCGAAATATTTATCGAAAAATCAAAATTAATACACGGAGATAAATATGATTATTCATTAACTATTTACAAAAATAATAAAAGCAAAGTTAAAATAAGATGTCCAATTCATGGTATTTTTGAACAAACAGCTTATTGTCATTATTATTTTAAACAAGGTTGTCCAGAATGTAAACCTAATAAGCAATACACTACAGATGAATTTGTACAGAAATGTAAAAAAATTCATGGCGATAAATATAATTATTCATTAGTTAGTTATAAAAATGCATACACTAAAGTTGATATTATTTGTGAAAAACATGGAATTTTTTCAGTAAGACCATCAGATCATTTAAATGGTGTTTCGTGTAGCTTATGTAGCTTAGGTTTTATAAAAAATAATAAAATTTCAACTGAAGAATTCATAATAAAAGCAAATAAAGTTCATAATAATATGTATAATTATTCAAAAACTATTTATAAAAATTCAAGAAGTAAATTAATTATAACTTGTAAAGAACATGGTGATTTTCTACAAAAAGCTGAAAGCCATTTAAGAGGTAGAGGTTGTCCAAATTGCATTAAAAGCACTGGTGAAAATAAAATTGAATCTTATTTAACAAATAATAATATTTTACTCGAAAAACAAAAAAAATTTGAAAGTTGTAAAAATGTTTTGAATTTATCTTTTGATTTTTATCTACCAGATTATAATATATGTATAGAATATGATGGAATTCAGCATTTTGAACCAGTAAAATATTTTGGAGGATTAAAAGAATTAATTAATCGCCAAAAATTAGATAAAATAAAAAATGAATATTGCCAGAATAACAACATTCATTTAATCAGAATTAACTATAAAGAAAATATAGAAGAAAAACTAGATCAAGAATTAATTAATTTTTTAAATAGCTCTGCTCTTTTTTGATTTGCTATACTTATTTCATAATTATCTCTAACATATTCAAATAAATTTTCTCCATGTTCTTTAATTTTATCTGGATTTTCAACATACCATTTCATAATTTCATACCATTTTTTAGATGAGTTTGATTCGTTTTCATCAACATAAAATCCTTTTTGTTTACCATCTTTTTCACCTTCAATATCATCAATAGTATATGGACCATATTTGCTACATATAATTGGACAATGATGCGAACCAGCTTCAACAACCTTAAGTTGTGATTTAACTTGGTTAAAGATGTTATTATTTTTAAGTGGAGCTAATACTACATCCGCTTCATTATACATAGTACCATATAATAATATCGGTTTTGTCCATCTACGTTGGTAAAATTCATCTTTATATTCTTCTTTAAATCCATAGTTATCTCTACCATTATCATCAGCGGTTCTTAACCAATTACTATAATCTGCATTATTTCTTGTCCATTTACCATTATTATTAAAAATAGATTCGAAAAAACTCCAAGTGCTTCTTCTAGGATCATCTTTTTTCATCCCTTGCGGGGTATTCATTCTTAAATCATATCCACATAAATACATTTGTGCTTTATCAAGAAATGTTTTTTCTAAATTTTCAAAAGATGGTTTCAATAACCTTAAATCAACCAAATGTGTTATACCACCTCCCCATAAAAATCTTATTTTGTCTGAAGATTTTTTATTTGAAACCCATTGCTGTTCTTTTAAATTTACAGAGTTAGGTATAATTTCCACATTAGAATTAAAAGGTCTGATTTTTTCAGCTAAAAATTCTGTAGTAGTTGTGACTGCATCTACTTCCCTAAGTTGATTTTCAACCATTGATTGTGCGTTTTGCATTTTCCACATTTTATAATTAGGATGTGAATTTGTGAGAACCCAATAATCATCTATGTCAAATACTATTTTTATATTATGTTTTTTTAATATATTGAAAAATTCCTCCTTATATTCTGGTTTAGAAAAAGGAATGCCTTTATTAAATACAATTATATTATATTGTGATAAAAAATTCTCATCACCTAAAGGTAATGTCATATCCATAAATAACCTCATATTTATTTCTATATCGGGGTGGTTGAATGAGGAATAGGGAGAAAGAAGACGCCAATAGCCGACACCATCTGTATCGGAATTAAGAATTAAAACCTTGATTTTATCCATTTATTTTCATTATTTTTAAAAAATTGTTGATATTGATGACGTTGGATCAACAATTTTTAATATATATAATATATAAAAAAAAATAATAAAGTTTATGTTAATAACAAAGGAAGTTAAAGTATATAATGATATTGTGACTATAGAAAACTTATCTATAAATAGTCATAAATTAGTAGAAGTTAAATGTGATAATTGCGGTAATATTAAAAAAATTAAATATCAATTATTTAATAAACTAACAAAAAATAATACTAAAGATTATTATTGCAATAATAAGGAATGTATTAATAAATCTAGACAAATTGCTATACAGGAAAAATATGGTTTTAATAATGTTTTTCAACTTAATGATATTAAAGATAAAATTAAAGAAACTAATTTAGAAAAATATGGCGTGAAAAATCCGCAACAAAATAAAGAGATAAAAGAAAAAACTGAAAAGACTAATTTAGAAAAATATGGTGTTAAAAACCCTTTTCAATCCGAAATATTTAAAGATAAGTTAGTTAAAACTAATATTAAGAAGTATGGAGTAAAATATCCTTCTCAATCAGAAGAAATAAAAGAAAAAATGTATTCAACATCTATAAAAAATTATGGTTTTAAATATCCTACACAAAATAGAGAGCATTTATATAAAAGATTTAATGTGGGCTATAGAATTGAATATATTGATGGATTATCATGTCAAGGTGGTTATGAAAAAGATTTCATATTAAAATTTAAAGACAAAGTTAGAATAGAGAATGGTTTATCAATAGAATATTATTATAATGGCGAAAAGAAGGTATATCATTCGGATTATTATTTACCAGATTTTAATTTAGTTGTAGAAATTAAATCTACATATTGGTATGAGCTGAATAAAGAATTATGCTTAGCAAAAGAGGAATATACCAGGAAGAAATATAATTATTTGATGATTCTTGATAAAAAATATGAAGAATTTAACTTTTTTATTTGATAAAATATTTTTATATTTGTATTCATTAAAATTTAATGTTATGAAAAAGTTTCGTTATTTGTCAATTTTTTTATATGTAGTATTGATGGTAGTTCTCTTTACTTCTTGTGCTGATGTTACCAACATTCAGTCTTGTGTGACTGTTGAACCATATGGTTTTTTGGGTGGATTATGGCACGGTCTTATTGCTCCATTTTCCTTCATTGGTAGTTTATTTAGTGATAATATCGCTATATATGCTGTCAATAATACTGGTGGATGGTATGATTTTGGTTTTGTACTTGGTTCTGGTATTTTGTTTGGTGGTGGATCAAGTGTATCGAAATAAAAAAGAATGTATGACTTTTTTATAAATCACATGAAAAAATTCTTAGATTTTTTAAAATTTTCATTAACTAGTCCTTTTGTTCTTTATAGATATAAATATTTGTATTTAGATAAGAACTCTAATTTTTTAGAGTATATTGAAAAAATTGCAATGCAGGTTGCAGAAAAAGAGGATTTATTTGTTAGATTTGTTAAATTTGATGATTTAAACAAAGATGAATTAGATGAAAACCAAAAGGCTGTTGGTATATTTAAATATTTAGAAAAAGATAATCAAGAATTGATGAACCAATATTTCTCTATTTTAGATGAATTTAAGAATAAAAAACTTGAAATATCTGATAATCTTAAATATCCTAGAATTGAATTAACTGAGAAATATAATGTTTTTGTAATGATACATGAATTAGGACATTATTTTATTTATAAAAATGACCAAATTCAGAGTGAAGATGGTGCAAACGCTTATATTGAAGAATTTTTTAAAAATAATTTACCTGATTTTTTTTCTTGGATTTTTCAGATTGATATAAGAGTTAGAACAAATAAAGAGCTGAAGTTTTCAGAGTATCAAAGTTATCTTTATTACAAGGAATATAAATCTTGGATTAAAAATTATAAAGAATTAAAATAAACAAAAATAATTTTTTAATATATAAGAAATATGAAGTAGATTAAATTAATAACGGTAACAAGACGGGATTTAAGCCCGGGTGCACAATCTGTGCAATCTTCGCATGCTTTAGTACAATTTATCTTTGAGTATCCAGAAATTTCTTTAAATTGGTTCAAAGATCTTATTTAGTTCAATTATCAGTAGAGAATGAAGAACAACTTTAACACCTTATCTACAAATTGCAAAAATTCAATATCAAATATTCTATTTTTCGGGAACCTGATTTAGAGAATCAGATTACAGCAATTGCTATTGAGCCTTCTGATAAAATTAGAAGGTTAATATCTCATTTACCATTAATGTTAAAGGAATATAAAAATTTTAAAGAAATGGAGGTATGTTATGTCTGATATTATTGTTAAAATTGAAAGATCAAATGGTGAAATTTTTTATAAGTGTGATACATTTTGGTCTTTAAGTAAGACAAAAAAAGAAGCTAAAATTCATAATTTAATAGATAATGATATTGAAGATCATTTACTTAAAACTGGTAATTATGTATATAAACTTCAATATGATGAAAATGAAAATATATTTAAATTAATTGATATAAAAAGGAAACAAAAATTAGAACAAATAAATAAAAGAATAGAGGAAGATTATGCTTAATCAGGTTGATAAGAATTTAATTTATAAAAAATTAAAAGAGCTGAAGATCGATTATTAAAAGAATCTTTAAAAGTTGTTAGAGAATTAAAATTAAAAAATTTAAATAGACATGAAAAAAGTTGAAGATGTAGTAAAAATTCCTAGTTATGTGGAGCATAAAGTAGAAAAGTTTCAAACTGAGGATGGTAGAAAATTTAATACTGAGAAAGAAGCATTATCACACGAAGAAAATTTAAATAAAAAGAAATTTTTAGAAAGCAAATATAAAATTAAATCTGTTGATGAATATGATTATGGACTTGATTATAATGATGTTCAAAGTTGTAAATTAATTTATATCGAGGAGATGAATGATGAAACTAAAGAAGATTTATCTTGGTTATATCCATATTTAAAATATGAACCACTAACTTTAGAAAATTTTAAAAATGGTTGGAATTTTTTCACAGAAACCCAATATGATTCTAATTGTTATGGAGTTTGGAGTGGCTATGATTTATATATTGATAATGTGAATAATATTATAAAAAATAAAATGGAAGAGTTAGAAAGGTTAAAAGAATATGAAAACTAAAGATTTAATAAAAAAATTACAAGAAGAAGATCCATCGGGTGAATCTAATGTTTACATACCAGAAATTGGTATTCCATATGGAGTACATTCAGAACCAGGATATTGGGATGGATCATTTTCTTATATAGATGATGATGGTAATTATGTTACAACAACAGAAGGAAGTAAAGTTATTATTGATTGTATGGATATTGCTTTATATGTTGAATCTAGGTTTAATTTAAATGTTAAGTGGGAAGATATTAAAGAAAAATTCAGATTTAAGTTAGGTTATCTTAATGATGAGCATAATCAGCAAGTGATTAATGGAATATTAAACACTGCTAAAGAAGAGTTTGATCAAATAAAAGAAATTAATGAACGACTTTATAATAACTCTTTAAAAGAAATGATAGAGAACGCTGAAAAAGGTTGGAAATGGTTTCAGAATAAAGAAGTTGAGAATGATAAAAAGAGATATACATACTATGGATGGATTGTTATTGATGAAAATAAAAAGGAAGATAGTAGTAATGTACATATGACACAACCTGTTTTATTTTCCGGTTTGTGGGAAAAGGTTGATAATAATAAACGAGAAGGATATTATGAATGGATTTACAAAAAATAAGAAAGGAGGATACAATGCCATAAAGTTTTCGTGGTATTTTTGAACAAGTTTAAACATAACGACTTGTAAATAAAAGTTATGTAAAAAATTATAAACAAAAATAAAATAAAATATTATGGAAACTTTAATACTTATGATACTTGTTATATCTGCGGTGTTTTTATTATTTTTAGCATTCAGCATTATTCTTTTTATAAAAATAATAAAAGATAAAAAGAAAATAAAATATAGAAACGTTGGTATTATCTTAACGTTATTCTATATAATTTTTATTTGTTTTATAGTATTTTATACTATTAATGGTATTCCATATAATTCAGATGTTAGCAAAACTGAAATTGAATATAGTTTTGATGATTATAACAAGGTTATCAAAATAAAAACTATTTCAGAGCCTGAAGAAATAACTCGTGAATATACACAAATTGCAGATTTATATAGCATTACTGATACTACACAGTTTTATTGTGTTTATTTTTATAATGTATTTGGTAAAAATATTAGTTCTAAAATTATTACAACTGAAGAATTAAAGAAATATAAATAAATTTTTTTTGTTTAAATTAATTTTATTATTTTTGTATTGATAAAGAATTGTTAAATATTGAAAATTTATAAGGAAGAAAAAGGCGATTTTTATAAGAAATAATTTTTTTTGAAGAATGTTTCTTATATTTGTAAAAGTGATTGAGCGCTATCTTTGAGAAGGATCTTCTTCAAAATGGCTACAATTTCAAAAATAAAAGTAAAGGAATTTGAAACACTTAATTATCAAGATATGAAAACTTTAAATAGAATTATGAACCTTCGCAACTCACTGAAACCTTTATTGGTTTTATGCAGTGTTATAGGGCGTTTTTTATACAACCCTATTTACGGAGGACGTAAGAGCCTATATGGTGCAGGAGTATTCCCATTTTGGATTTACATTAAATACTTTGGGAAGCCAGTTTATAAAAAAGTAAGAAAAATTGGTGCAAATACATATTTTAGCCTAATGGCAGCAAATATACTCGGTAGCCTTGCGCACGTAAATTTTTTTATAAACGGAACTGCGAGTACGATACTTTGGTTTATAGGCTCTTTGATATTGTTTTCGGGGATTTTATTTGGAATACATAAGTTAAAAAGGTGATTTTTTCAGTTAGAGTCTGGAATTGATTTATACCTGGAAAGTTGCAAATAAAGGTGATTTTTTCAGTTAATTAGTGACTTCTTTGGTTTTTAATTTCTTTTTTAGGTCTTCTAACTCCATCAACCACATTTCTGTTTCTGATTTTTCCATGACTTTTTCAATTTGTAATTTTATCTTATCATATGAATTTTTTAATTCTTCTAATTTTTCTTTTGATAAACTTATTAGAGAAATATTAATTAAATAATCATAACTATCTTTATACATTTCAATACTTTTCGATTCTATTTGTTTGATAATAATATCTTTTGTTTTATTTTCAAAAACTATTTCTTTTTTCAGCACACAATTAATAAATTTCATTTTATTTACTAAATATTTTTTTTCTTCTTCAAATTTATTAAGTATGTTTTGCTTCCTTAACTCATAGTATTTTATTCTTAATTCAATAAACTTATCTATTATTTCATATTGATCTTTATATGAATATATTTTTCCATTTTCGTCAAAAAGATTCATATTACTCATACTAATATAAGACTCTAAATTAAATTTCTTAATTATAATATCATCGGTTAAAGTATTGAATATTTCTTCTGGTAATGTTATAATTATATTTACATTTTCATCTGTACAATATTTATCGTAATCTTTAATATATTTTTCCTCAAGCAATTTATCTAAAAATTCATAATATTTTTCATTCCAAGTCATTATTGGTAATTCTAAAATATTTAATTTATTGTTAGGTAGAAATTTAAAAATACCTCTTGATATATATCTATTGTTATCTTTATCTTCTATAATTTCACCTTTAAAACCTTTATACCAAGGTTTTAATAATGAAGTTTTTTTAACTTTGAGTTTATTTTCTATATACGTTATTATTTCGGTTGGATTAAATTGTGGTATATATGACGACCATCCAGTACCAATACCATCGGAACCATTTACTAATACCATTGGTATAATTGGTGTATAATATTTAGGTTCAACATGATATCCATCATCAATTAAATATTCTAATATTTCATCATCTTGTTGTTTGAAAATATCTCTGGTTAAGGATGCTAATTTTGTAAAGATATATCTACTTGCGGATGCGTCTTTACCACCTTTAAGTCTAGTTCCAAATTCCCCGTTTGGTTCTAATAAATTAATATTATTAGAGCCAACAAAATTTTGCGCCATTCCAATTATTGAACCTTCTAATGATTGTGGACCATGATGATATGCTGCTTGCTCTAAGATAGAACCCATTAATAGCTCAACTTTAACCTCATCTTTAAAATTTCTTTTAAATAGAGTATAAATGATTTTTCTTTGAGATGGTTTAAATCCATCCATAATTGAAGGAATTGATCTGATGTTATCAGACATACTAAATTCAATAAATTCATTATTGAAGAAAGAATCGTATGTTTGTTTAATTTTAAATTTATCTAATTCAATACCAGGTTTATATGATAATAACCATTCTTTTCTATTTTCAACTCTTTTTTTATTAAATACCAGATCAATTAAATCTCTTTCTTTTTGAATATCAGAGGAATTAAATTTAATCAAATGCTTATTTAGGTCATTAAAAAACAATTTAGATTCATGTGGTTCGATTGTACCCAATCCTTTATAAAATTTTGAAAACCAACCATTTTCATTTTTATCCAACCATTTTTTATATTCTAATGATCTATAAAAATATTTTATTTGGTTTCCTTTTTTAATTTTGACAATGGGAGTGATGAATTCAAATAAGAATTCTATTTGAAGTAATTCTGGCCAATATGTATCAAACAGATTCATTATTAATCCTTTTATATGTGAACCATCATTGTCACTATCTGTCATTATTATAACTTTACCATATCTTAATGTTCGTGTTGTTGTGTATTTTTTACCAAATTCAAGACCTAGTGCAGAAATTATACTAGTTATTTCCTCATTTTCTCTTGTTTTTTGTAAAGTTATATCTCTAACATTTAATGGTTTTCCTTTTAATGGAAAAACTCCATAATAATCTTTACCAATAACAGACAATCCTCTTTTAACGGTGGCGGATGCAGAATCACCTTCAGCTAAAAATAATCCACATTTCATATTATCTGGTGATTTACCAGCTTTATTAGCATCATCGAGTTTAGCAATTCTTATTTTAACCTTTTGTCCATTTTGTGTTGATTTCTTAGCATCTTGAAATTCTTTTAAAGAAGCAAAATTAACAATATCATTTTTTATTTCTGATGACATTAACTTCTTTATAAAATTTTCAGATACTTCAGCATCTTTAATAATTTCAGAAGTCATTTTTGTTGTTAAATTCTCTTTAGTTTGGGTTTCAAAAGATGGATTTGGTATTTTACAATTTAAAAATAAAAATAAATGATTTTTAATCATTGATTGCTTAATACTTGTATTTTTGTTAGATTTTTCAATTTTCTCACCAAAAAGTTTAACTATTTGATTTATAATATAATTTACATGTGTACCACCTATATGAGTAGAAATACCATTAACCATTGAAATTTGTTGAAAAATATCATCTGATGATCTTGCAATACCAATCTCCCAATTATCATTTATCTTTTCATAAAACAATTCTTCATCATCATTAATAAACATTTTCATATAGTCTTTAAAAGATTTGATTGGTATTAAAGTGCTGTTATAATAAACTTTAATTGAAGGACTATATGCAGCAATATCCATAGCTCGTTTTAAGAAAATAGATTGTATTTCATCTGAAATTTCTGATAATCCAAATTTTTCAAAATCAGGATAATATGTAATTTTTGTATAATTTTTATTTGATTTTGTAATTGTTGGTTTGCTTTTTTTGGACATATTATCAGTAAAAGTTTGTATGTATTTATTTTTTCCATCAGCTGTTTCAATTATAAATTTAGTGGAAAATATATTACTTAGTGAAGCTCCAAGTCCGTGCAATCCACCTACCAATCTTTTTTCTGAATCATTAAAATTTTCCCCTGAGTGAATATTTCCTAGAGCGAGTTCCGGTATATAAATTTTATGTTCTTTGTGCATTTCTATAGGAATTCCAGGACCATCATTTTCTATAATGATATGCTCTTTATCAACATTTATTTTTATATAGGTTACTTTTCCTGTTCGGATATAGTGATCTGATGCGTTTGTTAAAATTTCATCATATAACTTTATGAATCCAGCGTTATAATCAACTATTTTATTAATAAATTTATTACCTTTAATTTCATTAATATCTTCAAAAACAAACATTTTAGTTGGTTCAGTATATACATTTCCAATATACATACCTGGACGTTTTAAAATATGTTCGATTGGTGTTAATTTTTTAAATCTATCCTCTATTGTTTTTTTAGTCATTTTTTAATTCTTTTTAATTTAAACCAAGATTCATATATATAATATATAAATTATGATAAATTTTACAGAATATATTAATAAATTGAATGAAGGTTTAATAAAAACTTATGATATTGATTTTGTTATAGATAAAAGCCTTCAAATACCTTCCAAATGCTTTCTATTTTTAAATTAGTTTTTTATTATTTATATATATATGAAAAATATAAATATGAAACATATAAAATTATTTGAAAATTATATAGCCAATTCTTATACTAAATATTATATTGTTTTAATGGGTAATCCTTGGGAACCGTTGGAAACAGGACAAACCACAGGAAAAAGTATTTATTTATTAGAATTACTTAAAGTTAAAAATAAAATTTTTAAAAAAACTAGAAAATTAGATATAATAATTGCATTTAGAGCAATGGAATATACATACACAAATGAAGAAATAAAATCCTCACAAGCTATTAATTTTTATTATGATAATAATAATCATAAATTTTATAGGGAAGGCTTTTATACCAGTAATGTATATGGAACATTTTGGAAAATAGATGATGATAATGGATATATAAATCAGGTTTACGAGTTAGAAATTTTATGGAAAGGTGATGATAAAAATGAAGCATTTAATAAAGTTCCAGAACTTGCATCAAAATATTTAGTAAGATCTTCCGAACTTGATGAATTAGAAAATTTAATAAAAAGTGGAGAGTTTGATGTTAATAAAACATGGGAAACTTGGTCTGATGGATCTATAACCACATTTACACCATTAAAAAAAGCAGTAAGAGATCATGAATTAGAAACAATAAGATTGCTAATTAAATATGGCGCAAATGTAGATCAACAAACTAATGGTGGAGAAACAGCACTAATGTTAGCTGCATATTGGGAAAATATTAAAATTATGCAAGAATTAATAAAATCGGGTGCCAATCTATTAATTCAAGATAATGACAAAGAAATTTTTATTGACTATATTTCTGATGAAAAAATAGAAGAAGAAATAACAAATTTTATATTAGATAATCCACAACTACCACACTATGATGATTTTAACATATATGTATCAACAAAAAAATATAATCTATAAAAACTTTATTCTTGAAAGATTTGTTATAATTTTTTGTGGTATTATCCATTTTTCAACATTTTAAATGTATTACTTGAAGATGTCAAGTTGATTAAGAAAAGAAGGTGCTAAACAATCTGATATTCAAATTGTATTAAATCAAATAGAGAATGTTAAAGATAAGATAAATAATATGAATAAAGAATTTCAATTTGAATCTTTATATTATTTAAAACATCTAAAATTTTTTGAAGAAGTTTAAAATTCAAAGATTAATTTTAATTTCCTGTGTAAAATATTTATAATCTTCAATTCTTGAAATTTCATTTTTACCAACTTTCAAAATGGCTTTTGATATATTACGTTCAGGAACACCTATATTAGACCACATTGATTGAAATGAAACTTCACCTGAAGATTTAATCATTTTATGTCCGTAATAAATAATGTCATGAGTTTTCTGATATCCTACTTGTGTAATAACAAAATAACCATTTTCACCTGGATATTGGATCTGAATAATGTCACCAATCTTAAATTTGGCATTCTCACGAACAAACTTTTCAATATCCGAATGAAGTTCAGATAAGGTAGTTTCAATTTTAGTTCTTAATTCTACTGAGTTCATATATTTACAATTTTTAATCCAATACAAATATAATAAAAAATTTTTAAATAAACAAATTAATAGTTTGAAAAATTCAATTGTTGTTAATTTTTTATATTTTTATTCTATTGTTCTTAGTCATTTACTTGCTCTTACTTGTTTTTAAGATAGATGTTTTTTTATATATAATAAAAAGATGATTATAAATTATGTTAAATTTTAATAGAAAATTATGGCATAAATATATTAAAACATATGAATCATTTAACAAGGAAATACCAAATGATTTAAAATATATATTTAACGAAATTAGAAAAATTATTGGAAATCCAACAGATTCTTTTAAAAAAGAAATTAATTTGAACAAATTAAATTTTTGTAATTTAATTATAGACTTAAATATTGAGTTTAATAAAGTAATTTCTGAAGTAAGGTATGAGGATAAAAACATTGTTTACTACTCAAATATAAATATTAATGATTTAATACTTGGTAAAGATAGAATTGAAATACCAGTAATAATCAAAGATATATATTTAGACATAGATAAATTGGTTTCAGTTATAAGTCATGAGATAAGGCATATTTACGATGTTTATACTATTAATGAGGAAAGCGACATGAACTCATTTATAAATTCTTTATATTATACAGAGTTACATAAGAATGAAGATAATAATTATTTTTTAGATTTTTTAAATTTGATATATTTATCGTTAGAACATGAATTAATTGCTAGAAACACTATGACATTGGAGATGTTTAAAAATTGCAAATGTTCAAAAAATGAATTGTACAATTTATATCATGAATCTTATATGTATAAATCTTTCAAAATATTAAAGTCATTTAGTTATGATAAATTGATTACTACTCCAAATATTATTGAAAAAATAAATAATTTTATAAATTACTTTGGTGGAACTTTATGTAATGATAATAAAGACACGCTTACATTTTTTAAAAATTGGAAAAAATATTTTAGTGACAAATCTGATGAGTATATAGAAGAAGGATATAAAATTTTGGAAGACATACTATCTATTAACGAGATTGAAAATTATAAACAGAATATAAAAAATGTAAAGGAATTACTTCTTTATATTCATCAAAATTTAATTTTAGAAAAGTAATCTAATTTTTCTTTTCTGTCTCTTTTAGTTAAATATGAAATAATTTCATGATATTCTCCTATAATTATCTCTTTATCTTTATCATTTTTTATATTTTTAATGTTTTTATAGCTTCGGTAAAATATTTCGGTAAAATATGAGAATTATATTTTAAGAGATCAGAGAAATTTGAATCTAAAATAAAAGTATCTGAATAATCTTCTTCTGACCTTGTTGATCTACCATATGCTTGTAATAAATCTATGCAAGTTTTCCAAGAATACCAGCTTGAATTTGATTTCTGTCTAGCTTTTATTTTATTAGATGCTATATTTGGATATGGAATTTTAAGAATGATTTGAAATCTAGCCAAATCGTCTTTTAAATCTATTCCACTCATCATTGATGGACTGACAAGTACAGTCGGAGAAGTACTAGTTAAGTGTTTTTCAAGTATATCATTCCTATCCTCACTTTCATGAAAAAGTAGTCTTTCATCCATTATATTATTTTTAATCCATTCTGTTATTTCATATGTTGTGGTATGCACAATACCTTTACTATTTTTATATTTTTCTAATATTTTTTTAATCCAAATTATTTGTTTTTGAAAAGTTTCTTCTTTACTATCAAAATTCATTTTTCCTACTTTAAGATAAAATATTTTTCTATTTTTAACTGCAAATGGAGTAGGTATTTCATAATATGAAGTTAAATTTTCATCTAAACCATTAATAAAACTAAACATCTTTTGATCTAATATAGAAGCTGACATGAAAATAACGTGATCATAATGTTTCCAAATATAATCATTAATATATTCATATACCCATATGTGTTGTGTTACTAATTCAACACCAGAATACATTTTATCTGACTTATTTATAACAACATCAAGTACAATATTTTCTGGATCTTTTTTATAAGATTCAAATAAATGATCAAATGATAATAATTTACCTTCTATATATTGTACATAATTGCCTAATTCACCTCTTTTCTTAAGAGAAGCATTCATTATATCCTTTTCAAACTTTTCCTTTTTTAATTGTGCTAATGGTATTAACTTTCTTTCTAAAAATTCTAAATATTTATTTAAATTCTTTATTTTTGATATGTATTTATCATCTAAATCTTCAATTTCTTTTAAAGTAAAACCACATTTCTTAAGTAGTTTAGCACTTATTTTTGTTGATAAAAAATCGGAAAAAACTGATTCAAAGTCATGGCTCTCATCAATAATTAATACATTTCCATTTCTAGATTTTAATAATGATTTTTGATAAAGTGATAGAGTATTAAATAAATGAAAGTTTGTTAATCCAATATCACTAGTTAACCATTTATTTTTAGCAATATCATAAGGACAAGAATCACAAGGTGTTTTTAGAATTTTACATAATTCTTTCCCGTTTCCACAATCGGTATCAAACTTGGAACAATAATAATTTGATCTTCCTTTGTAATTGTTTATAAAATCAAAGTCTTTTAAATATTGTGATTGAAGTATTTTTGAGTTTGTGAGAATATCGAACCTACCCTCGTTATTAACGAAATTACGGTACCAATTAGCAAACATGATTGTGAGAAATGATTTTCCAATTCCTGTGCTTAGATTTAAAAGTAAGAATCTTTTACCGTTTAAAATATTCTCTTTTAAAAAATTTAAACCTAATAATTGATGCTCTCTAGGTTTATATTTTAATGGAAAGTATATTTTTTTACCATCTATTTCTATCATTAAAAATGTTTATTTTAATATAGATAAATGATATTTATTTGTTTGTAATTTTAAATAAAATTTAATATGGTTTTTATTTTATTTATTGGATCTTCATTATATTTAATTCTTAACAATTTGATACTTTTTTTATTACAATAATCGTTTTTTATTTTATCCTTTATCAATGTATCATTTAGTCTTTCCTTACCACCAAAATATTCAACTTCTTTATAATGCAATTCACCATCATATTCTATACACATATTAAAATCTATTAAATAAAAATCAAATCTTAAAGTTTTTTTATATTTACAGTCTTTAAATTTTTTTTGTGTTTCATATTTAATATTATTTTCAATTAAGAAGTTTTCTATTATTTCTTCGCCTTTACTTCTGGTGGTACATTTAGGACATCCGCAACCATTAATATGATGTAAAGGATATTGATAAAATATACCATGTTTAGGACAAATAATTTTTATTTTATTTCTCATTTTAACAAAAATACTATGAGAATAATCATATTTATTTTTATGTAAATTGTTAGATAAATTTATAAAATGTTCAGTATTCATAATAACTTTATTACATTTTGGACAACCTGAGATATTTAAATGTTGATATAGGTTTTGATTAAAAATGCCATGTATAGGACAAATAATTTTTATTTTATTATTCATATTTTTAAATTCAGATAAAGAATAATCATATTTATAATTGTGTTTTTTATTAGCTTTTTCAATTATTTCATCTTTTGAATAAATTCGATTCTTACAACATTTTGGACAACCTTTTCCTTTTAAATGATTATTTGGAGTTTGTTCAAAAATACCATGTTCTGTACAAATTATTTTAATTTTTTTCATGTGATTTTTATAATCGACTATTTCATAATTATATTTAAAATTATGAATCACGTTTGCTTTATTAACAAATTCATTTTTAGTTAAAGATTTTTTATATCTTAAACATTCTGGACATATTGAACCATTTTTATGATGTGATAATCTTTGTTCAAAAATACCATGCTCTGGACAAATTATTTTAATTTTATCTAAAACATTTTTATAAATAGATAACGAGTAGTCATAATAATTATTATGAATTAATTTACAATCTTCTAAATGCTTCAAATTTACTATTTTCACAATATAATTTTCTTATTTTTTAATTGTTCTTTTATTTCCGAATTTTTACATATTTCTTCTAATAAACAATTTTGTATGTACTTTGATCTATTCGCAACTGTATCATTAATAATATTTAATAAATCAGCATCTAATGTTATTGAAAATGTAATTTTCTTTTTTTCAATTTTTCGTCTCATAATTTTTATTATTATATATAAATATTTATAAGTTAAAAAACAACAATTTTACAATAATTTATATGTTTAATAACATGTTAAACTAAATAATATAAAATGAATATATAAAAATAAAAGATATGGTAAGAAAAAGAGTACCAGATGAACAAAAACGAAAAACTATATCAATAGCAATAAATCCCGAAGTTTATGAATTATGGAAGAAATATTGTGAATATAATGGGATTGAGAATTATTCAGAATATATTGAGAAACTTCTATTAGAAAAATTAAAAAATGATAAATGAAAAATATTATTTAGTTTAAATATATTTAAATCATATACCAGACTTCATTTTCAAAATCCAAATCAATAAATTTTTCGAATTCCTGAGCACCTTCGTTTTTCTTTTTAGCCATTAAAGAGATAAGATTGTTCAATTTTTCTTTTATAATAGAAATATCAGGATCATTAGAGAAATAAAAAGAAATCAAATCTTCAAAATAATTAAATCCGTTGTTGTCATCATTTTCTTCAATTGTTTCGGCTACCAATTTAACTTTCTCTTTAATGTTCATATTTTTTTCCATCATTTTTAATTTTATAACATACAAATATACAAAAAATATTTTAATATAAAAAATAAATATTAAAAATTCTCATCAATTATTTCAATAACAGTCAAATTATTAGGTGAAGAATTAGTTATAGTGGATATAAAAAATTGTGTATATTTAGAAAATAAATTATCATAATCAATATCAATTATAATATAAAATGTGTTATATGGAAAAAATAATGCATATCTTCCGGTTTTAGTTATTTCATCAAAATGACTGTTAAATAATTCATTAAAAGCAAAAATAATAAAATCATTAAATTCTGATATTGAACAAAATGATGTTCTATTACTTATTCTATCAATCATATTATGATATTTAGTATCATTCCATTTTAAGAAGATGTTTTTATTAAATTTTTTTAAATAAACGTCTTGTGTCATTATTAAATTTTGGATTACATTTTTTTAATAATTCTGTATCATTAGTTATAAATATATTTCTCAATTTAGCAAATTCTAATATAGATTTTATATATTTCATAAAATTATATATAAAAAATATGATTTATTTTTTTATTTGTTTAATTCTATTATTTCCTATATTATAATATTTTTCGTTAATTTCCATCATTATATAATTTCTATTGGTATTAATGCATGCTATTGCTGTTGAAAAAACGCCTGCTGCATTATCTAATACAATATTATTTTCGTTTGAATATGTCTTAATCAAATATTCTAATAATGCTATAGGTTTTTGGGTGGGATGTAATTGTGGTTGATCTCTATAGAATTCTAAAATATTTGTTGGATATCCTGTATATCTTTGCTTATATTCTTTATCACTATTCAGAATATTATTTTGTCCACAATTTACGGTATCGTGAATTTGTTTACCTCTTGTACCTGCTTTGTTTTTTTTGATTTTGTTGATTTCAATTAAACCTTGAGGATTATAAACCATATTATTATTTTTAGATCCTGCTCCTGCACCAGATTTTGAAAATACTAAAATTTCTTCATAAGTGAGCATTGGCCGGTAATTAGCATTTAGAAATCCTGTAGGAAAAGGTTTCTTCCAGATCCAAGAATATTTATAATATTGTAAGCCACTCATTATTAATTTACTTGTGAATGGTTGATTAGCAAAAAGTACAATTGCTCCTTTATCTTTTATTACTCTTATATATTCTTGCCATAGAACATTTAAATTAATTTCTTTATCCCAGTTTAGTCTGGTTGTGGAATATGGAAGATCGCATAAAATTAAATCTATAGATTGGTCTGGAATATTTTTCATTAATATTAAGCAATCGCCGAATAGTGTTTCATTCATAATATTTTTATATTTATAAAAATGATAAGTTTAAATTAATATATAAATAAAATTATGTTTTAAAATTTGTAAGAGAAAAAGTACTGATTTTGAATTTAATATATAATAATTATGATTAAAAAGTTTCACATATTTGAAAATTCTTTATTTACTGATTTAAATGATAATAAAGAAGATGAAGAAAAATTAGTACAAATAATTGGATTTGATAAAAAAGATTGTTTATTAACTTTACATAATTATTGGTATTTAGATTTCACGTTAAGTTTTAAACAAAAGTATTTAACTAATTTTTTTAATTTAGAAGATGGTATTTTAAAATGGTGTATAAATGTGTTAAGTCCTTATTATGGGTATGAATCAAATGCTGATAATAGTGAGATAGATTTTATAGATGGATATCTTGATTCAGATAATTTAGAAAAATTAGAATTATTATTAAAATACTTAGATATTGGTATTGATGACCAACGTACATGGCCAGTATTTGAAGTATTAGGTGAAGTGCAAATAGATGATAAATCAATAGATATAGATAATTTGACAAATGAGATATCTGTAGAATGGACTAACGCAGTTAAACAAAATATTAAAGAATCTTTGGATGAATTACCTTTTAAAATTACATCTTCAAGTTTTACTAATTTCGAAATAGATTTAGAATTTTCAATTGAAAAAATTGGGGAATATATAGAAAAGAATAAATTAGATGTTAAAACAATTAAGGAATTTTTAGAAAATATTGATGTTGCTAATTATATAAATTATAATTATTTAGAGAATCATTATGAAACAAATTATGATTTTGATTGGTCAGATTTAAATAAAGTTTTTAAGAAATATATAGATAATATATTAGATAAGATTGATTTAAAAATAAATTTTGATGATCCTAATCAATTGAAGTTATTTAATGATGATGAATATTCAAAGATGATAAATAAAAAATATAACTTTGATAATGAATTATTTAGAAATATAGGTATAGATAAATTAAATGACGCTAAACGTGCAGGTGGAAAACTTTTGGCATGGTTCAAATCATATCCTTTTCAAAAGGAATATATGAAAGATCCAAGTGTGGAAAAATATAATAAATTAAAGAAAGAGAAAATATTGCATCCAGATATAGAAGAGGAATATGAATATTTAGATGCTGCGTCAAAATATAATTTTTAATATGAAAATAGTTAAATTTAATGAAAAAAATAATATACCAATATTTAAAGATTTTGAAAAATTGGAAAATATTTTAGATCAGATTGATAATTTAAATACGCAAAGACAATTATTAGAAAACAGAATTTATCCATTACTATTAGAATATTTCAAATTAAATCCGGATAGATTTTTTAATGAATATAATGATTTTAGTTTTGATAATTTTAAAATAACTGGATTATGGTTTTATTTTAATAATACTCTTAATAAATTTGGGATGAGTTTTAGATATGATAATGAGTATTATGAAGATGAAGAAATTCATTTTTCACATGAAGAATATAAAGATATGAAGGAATTTATTAAAAATCCTGAAGCATATAAAAGTATAAAAAAATATAATATATAAATATATGATAAATACTAAAAATGAAGATATAATAAAAAAATATTTTGATTTAGTTCAAGATGAAATTAAAAGGTTGATATCAGAGGATACTGAAATAAAATCAAATGAAGTTGAGTTATTCAACAATGAAATTTTTAATCAGCCTGAAGAAATTCAAAATGAGATAAGAAATTATATTGATAAAGCTTCAATGAATAATTTAGATATTAAAAAAATTGCTAAAGTGATATATGATAAATTTAAATTACAAACTAAAAATAATGTATTTAATCAGGATGATATTAATGATGTACCTAATAAATTAATGGGTGAAAGAAAATATATTAAAACATTTGAAAGTTTTAATAATAATTTTGAAATTGGTGATATTGTTATTTCAAAAATAACTGAACTTCCATATTTAATAAAAGGACATCGTTATATTGTGACAGATCATAATAATAACAATCTTATTAAACTTGAGGATATAGTAAATAATCAAGATATATATTGGCATAATAAAAAATTTTTTATATCAGAATATGAACATGTTGGTAATAAATATAATTTGTAATAAATATGATAACAAAATTTAAAATATTTGAAGAGTCAATAAATGGGTCTTATTATATTCTTTATTATGATAGAGTGAATACTACAAATAAAGAAGGTAAATGTTTAAGTTTATGTTATGCTTATCCTGAAGAAAAAGGCTTTAAACTTCTATTTATGAATTATATAAGTGAAATAGAACAAGACGATTTTGAATATAATATGTTTTTAGAAACCACTTTAAGTTTACGTGAATGGTTATATGAATCAAGTATAGATATTTTATATCAAACGGATTCGGAAAAAGATGCTAAAAACACTTTTAAAAAATTAAAAGAAGAATATACTATTAATTGGGAAGCAGAAAAATATAATATATGATAACAGAGTTTAAAATATTTGAAAACAAAGATAAAGGTAGTAACGTTATTTATACTTTAAAAACTAAAGCTGAAACTTTAAGTAACAATAAAATATATAAATATAATGTTAATATAACTTTAGACAATAAAAAAACTGAACTTTTTCAAAAATTAAGAGCCGATGGATATGATTTAGTTTTATCGATAGAAGGTACTCCTGGTTCGTGGTATCTTAAAACCTTATTAGATAGCTCTACACTTAAATATTCAAATAGAATTTCAATACGATCGAGGAGTCGTAATTATTGGTATTGTGTTAATTGGCAAGAAATATACAAAGAACTCATAGAAATTGAGCCTTTTTTATTAGATATAGCTGATAGTTATGAAGATGCGGAAAAGTATAATTTATAATGATAAAAAAATTTAAGATTTTTGAAAATAAAAAATGAATTTATATATGAAATATTTAAAAAAATATGAAAATTTTAATAATGATATAAAATTTTATTTTGATGATAGTGATTATGAATCAATTTTTGCATATGATGGAAATAATATTATTGGTTATATAACCACTGGAAACATAACAAATAAAGATAAAAAAATTGGGTTATATAAAATAGGAACGGTTTGGAAAAATAAAAATTCACAAAAAGGTATAGGATTTTTGTTATATAAATTATTTATTAAAAAATATAAAAAATTAATACCTTCAGGAAACATTTCAGATAATGCTAAGAGTTTATGGAAAAAAATTTTTAATGATAATTCATTTATAAAAACTAAGTATCCAGTTGGTTATAGATATCCAGAAGAAAATTATCTAAATAATTATGTCACATTAGCACCAAGTGAATATAATAATTTACCAGAAATAATAAATAATACTGACACAGAAATTTCAAAAAAATTAAGTGAAACAATAAATAGTACAAAAAATGAAATTTTTGCACAAGAAGAAAAAAATTATAATATAGGACAATCGAGAGTTAGAGACGATATTATGATGAAAACTGGTAAATATAAATCAGTTTATGAAATACCTTATCAAACATGAAATATATTAAAACATACGAATCTTATGAATTATCTGGAAAGCATTCTTTTTTGACTTTCCTTCAGATAATATCGAATCATGATTATCATTTTATATTAAATGATTTATATACTAAATTATATAAGTATCATTTCTTCTTTTCAACTGAAACAATTAAAGAAATTAATGAATTTGTCAATATTTTTAAATATAAGCATTCATTAACATCTTCCTATGAAATTTTAAAAAAAATCAGTAGTAATAAATTAGCATTTTTCTTTGGTATAAAAGATGATTCTTTATTAAGATATGGATTTTTGGATTTAAATACTCAAAGAAGTTATGTTGTTGGAGAATTCAGAATATCGGGAGAATATTTTAAATCTATTGTTAAATATAAAGCTATGCAATTTGTAAATAAAATATTACAAAATATAGATGTTAAAAATTTATCATTATTATCTAATATAAAAAATGATTTTGAAAATTTTTATAAATCAAAAAAAAGTTCTAAAATAAAAATTGAAGATAATAGGGTAATAAAATATTATGATAAAGATCAATTTACAGAAGATGATTTTAATATGAATAGACTTTTTAGGATTTTAGATCAATGGATTTCTAAAAAATCATGGAGGAATAAAGTTGAATGTAACGTAGATGATACTAAAGATCCATTAGAATTTATAATAATAGTAAAATGAAATATATAAAATATTTTGAAAATAATAATTTAGAACAATCGCCATTTTTTTTATCAAAAAGTGATTATTTATATTTATCTTATGATTTTGCTAAAAAAATAGCACCTAATTATGAGAATAATGCTAAATATCATATTAATTTTATTAATAATCAATTAGAATATCAAAAAATTTTTTTTGATAAATCATCAGAACCAATTCGTAGATTAAACAAGATATTTTTAAATATGAATGTTTCTTATAATATTGGGTATGTAATGAATTTAGAGTTATCTAAACATGTTGTTGATACTAAATTTGGCTCTTACTATTGTTTTTTATACGGATATTCAGGTGATCATGAAATGCATGGTAAAAATATGGTAAGAGCCACAAGAGAATGTAATTTGAATTTTATAATAAAATATTATCCAATTGTCAAACATATAAAAAATTTTTATAGTATTTTTAAAACAGGTGAATATGATTTTTTTGAACTTATTAAAAAGTCTATAATTAAAGACAATAAATTAATAAATCATGGGGTTCCATCTGAACTTGAAAAAGATAAGGACATATCTATGTTAATAAGTATGAATAAATATAATTTATAATATTATCATGATCTTGCATGATAATATATTATATTAAAAATTAATGAATTATAATATTTATCAAAATAGATTAATATTTTGTTTTGAAGATTTAATTTTTTATATATAAATAAAAAAATTAAATCATTACCATGATAAATCAAAAGAACACCTTTGTTTCTTTAGCGGAACAATTAGCACTTCTTA
>Ga0116157_10001274_pt1 | contig 25505 bp, 18 predicted proteins | sample AD_UKC048_MetaG_FD_89882 | JGI IMG/M metagenome (GOLD analysis project Ga0116157, IMG submission 89882) | Active sludge microbial communities of municipal wastewater-treating anaerobic digesters from USA - AD_UKC048_MetaG | ecosystem: Engineered > Bioreactor > Anaerobic > Digestate | place: USA... | reverse complement strand
TAACGATTCTATTGCCGGAATTAAGATCAGCTGCGTCACTCCAAGTATATAAATATGGTTCTACTCCGCCTGTTACATTAACATCAATATTTGCCTGTTCTCCTGAACAAATTCCCTGATTAGGAGTAATTGAATAATAAAATTGAGGCGGTTCGTTAATAAAAACAGCTGCTGTGCCTGAACAACCATTTGCATCCTCCACCGTAACAGAATAATTTCCTGAAATCAAATTGGTAATAGTATCATTTGAACTTATAGCCATCCAATTATATTCGTATGGTTCTTCGCCACCACTGACAACTGCTACTGCCATACCGTCCACTCTGCCAAAACATGATATATCCTGAGCTTCAATAATTACATCCACAGCAGGATTAACAGAAACATTAAAACACTCTATTATTTGACAGGAACTATAGGTATCTGTCGCTGTTACACAGTAACCACCGCCGGAAGTAATAAGAATACCAGGTGCAATAGACCCTGTTGACCATTCATACATATAAGGACCTGTTCCTTCAATAATATTTACCTGAGCTCCACCTGTACCACCTTCACAAATAGATTCGGTATAAACAACACTAATATCAAAATCTCCGCTAACAATAGTAATATCATCTGTGTCAACGCAGGTACCATAAGTAGCTGATACAGTATAAGTTTCCGCATCTGTAACAACAATACTCTGAGTATATTGTTCGGGATTAGTGTCCCAGACAAAACTTACATCGCCGGGGTTTGCTCCCATGACATTTGCAACTAATGTTGCAGGTTCTCCGCAAGCATTTCCCGAAGAAGTTACAGAAACTACGAAAGTACTATTGTCAGCAATTGTGAAGTTTATGACTGTATCAACGCAAGGAGCATCATCAGAAACTGTAACAGAATAATTCCCGGGGGCAAGATTTGTAATGCTGGTTCCTGTTTGGGCATTACTCCATGAAATCGTTGGACTAACTGTGCATGAAGTATTAATGGTTATTGTTGCTGAACCTTGTTGACCGCAACCGTTATCAACTGTACTTAAAGTAACACTTAAATCACCTTCAGGGTCTTCAGGAATAAATGGAGCCTGAAAACCATAAATACAAAGAGAATTCCCTGACATCATACTATATCCATCCATTGCCAAAACATAATCTCCTGCAGGTAAATTTTCTGAAAAAGTAACCGTCCCTGTTCCATTGGCACAACCCATATATGTACTACCTGCACCACCAATTCCAGTACAATCTACTCCATTCCATTGATATATAGCAAACTGAATTTCAGCATCTTCGGGAATAATCCCGCCTTCATTTGCCCAGCAATTTCCATTTTCAACAATAATTTCATAGGGTTGTGGGTCAGCAGCATCAACAGTAAAATAATAAAAAACTGTATTATCGGTCGTATTCCAACCGCAAAGTTCAGGTGCGGTAATATCGTCTCCTGTAGAAAGAATATTACATCCTCCTTCCGACAATTCAACAGGTGTATCACAATCATCTTCAGGCATATCTAAAATTACTGAAGCTGCTAAGAAAAGACTTTGTGAAAGGTTATTTTCGTCCCAAACTCTCATATACAATGTTTCTCCAGGAGTTAAACCCGAAATTGTTTCCCATCTTATTTCTCCATTTTCCATGAAGCCACCGGTAGATTCAAAACAATCTAAAAGAGTCAAACTTCCACAAGTGCCACGATATACAGCCATGGCGGGAGCAGAAGCATTAGGAATAGGAATAGTATTATTTGAGTTAAACATGTGAAAAGCCATTTCAGTAACACCTGCGGGGACTGTAAATGAATACCAAAAATCATTAGTAGATGCGCCAAAACTGCCACATGTAGGACTAGGTGTGGTTGCTGATGGAGTGGCAGTTGCAAAATCTACTACTTCTAATGCCATATCACCACAAGTCGAATAATTTTGAACAGGAATATTAACCGCAGTCGCACAATCATCCTGTGAGAATAAAGTGCCTGATATTATCAATAAACTTATGAAAATAAATCCTAAAATGAAATTTCTCATATTATTTTTGTGTTTTACGCTATATTAATTCAGCAAATTTAACAAATCAATTTTAAAACCACCTGAAAATACCATAAAATATTAAAAAAAATTCTAATCCTTTATTTCTAAATTATCAATTTTTTCTAATATGACTTAAAATGAGCTTAAAGGTTGTCTGAAATCTGAATTATTTGCTTAATACCAACAGGGTTTAATTGTCTTCTCCAAATTGTTCTTTCAGTTCAGACAATTCAAGCCATCTGATTTCTTTGCTTTCGATTAAATCAATCAGTTCTGAATAATCTTTTGACTGTTTCAGGAGTTCATCATGATTTAACTGACCGGAATTTATTGTTTTTTCCATCTCATTCTTATAAATGTTGAGTTCCGTTAATTCTTTTTCGAGTTTTTCAAATTCAAACTTATCTTTAAAACTCATTTTCTTAGGCTTATCTAATTTGGGGTTATTCTCATTCTTATTTAGATTTGAATTTTTTGAATTTACTGGATTCAAAATATTTCTTTCGCCATTTTCATCTAAACCATATATATCGGAATCTCTATACTGTGTGTAATTTCCCGGAAAATCAGTAATCTGTCCATTATTTCCAAAAACAAAAACATGGTCAACAATTTTATCCATAAAAAACCTGTCATGAGAAACAATTATTACACTGGCTTCCGTTTCGGACAAATACTCTTCGAGAACCTGCAAGGTCATAATGTCAAGATCATTAGTAGGTTCATCCATTAAAAGTAGATTTGGCTGAGTCATCAAAACAGTGCATAGGTACAATCTTCTTTTCTCCCCTCCGCTCAATTTTCGCACTAAAGTATATTGCATATCCTGCGAGAATAAGAAATATTGTAAGAATCCTGAGGCTGAAAATGTTTTACCATTTTTTAGTTGTACCGTTTCTGCAATATTTTTAACTATATCTATTGGTTTTGAATCTTCATCAAAACTTATCCCGTCCTGATTATAATAAGCTATTTTAACAGTATTGCCTATTTCTATCCTTCCTTTGTCAGGATTTAGTACTCCCATGATAATATTTAACAATGTAGTCTTTCCACACCCATTGTTTCCCACAATGCCAATTTTTTCAAATCTGGCTATCTTGTATGAAAAATCCTTGATTAAACATTTATCCCCATAGGATTTTGAAATATTATAAATATCAATGACTTTTTTACCAAGTCTTTCTGCTGAGATTCCTATTTCAAGTTTCTTTTCGTCTGTTCTTTGTGAGGCAACAGATTTAATGTTTCCAAATTCGGCTATCCTGTATTTTGACTTATGGGTTCTTGCTTTTGGCATTCTCCTAATCCACTCCTGCTCAGTCCTCATAAGATTTTGAGCTCGGTCAATATTTGCCTGAAGGTTCTCAATGCGTTCTGCTCTTTTCTCAACAAAATATGAATAATTTCCCTGATATGTAAAAATCTGCCCCTTGTCCATTTCAATAATCACATTACAAACCCTATCGAGAAAATACCTGTCGTGAGTAACCATTAGAATTGTCATTTTTGAATTATTCAGATAATTCTCAAGCCACTCGATTACATCAAGGTCAAGATGATTTGTGGGTTCATCTAGTATTAAAAGCTCCGGTTCGCTTATTAATGTACCGGCAAGGGCTACTCGCTTTTTCTGTCCACCACTTAAATATTTGATTTTTGTATTAAATTCCTTTATCTTAAGTTTACCCAGGATTTGTTTCACTCTTGCTTCATAATCCCAGGCATTCATTCTGTCCATCTGCTCAAGAATTTCCTGCAAACCGCTATGATATTCGTCTTCAAGACAATTACTATATTTCCTTATTGTTTTGATTATTTCATCTTCCTGAAAAAAAACTGCTTCGAGAACTGTTTTTTCCGGATTGAGAATTATATCCTGAGGCAGATAAGCAATCCTCAAATCACGCTTCGTAGTTATCTTGCCGGTATCTCCGCTGTCAACATTCGCAATAATATTTAACAAACTTGTTTTACCTGTTCCGTTTTTTGCCACCATGGCAATCTTCTGATTTTCCGCAATATGAATATCTATATTTTCAAATAGTAGTTTTTCACCATATCGTTTACTTAGATTTTCTGCCTGTAAAATACTTATCATATCTGCAAATAATAATTACTCCCCTTTATGTTTTTTGTATAAATCAGGTCTGAGTTTTTTAGTTCTCAATAGAATCTGTTCTTCTTTCCACTTTTCGATTTCAGCAAAATTCCCGGACAATAAAACATCTGGGACTTTCCATCCTATAAAATCAGAAGGTCTCGTATAAACCGGAGCAGCTAGTAATCCATCCTGAAAAGAATCGGACAATGCAGATTGTTCATCACCTATAGCCCCGGGTATAAGCCTTACGATGCTGTCAATCATCATAGCTGCCGGCATCTCTCCTCCTGTAAGCACAAAATCACCTATACTATATTCCTCATTTATCAAATGCTCTCTAATCCTATTATCCACTCCTTTATAATGACCACAAAAAATAATAATATTATTCATCAGGCTTAATCTGTTTGCTGATTTCTGATCCCATTGCCGTCCATCTGGAGAGGTATATAATATCAGATCGTAATTCCTCTCCTTCTTTAACTTTGCAATTAAATCATAAACCGGTTCTATCATCATAACCATTCCTGCTTCCCCACCAAAAGGATAGTCATCAACCTGTTTATGTTTCCCTAATCCATATTCTCTTAAATCGTGTATGACAATGTCAACAAGTTTTTTTTCAACAGCTCTTTTTACTATCGAATAGTTTAAATGTCCATTAAATATTTCCGGAAAAACAGTTATGATGTCAATTCTCATATATTTGTTTTTTTTCTATGCAAAAATAATCAAAGGCTTCAAAAAAATCAGATTATATTTCCAAAATCGGATTTAATAGCCAACAAATACAGGCAAATTGAGTAACCGCAAAGAAAAAGTAACAATTATTTGTTTATATGTCATTAAAACTATACTTTCGTAAGTTTATAATTAAAGATATAGTTTTATAGTTAAACAATTAAAGATCAGAGATTTAAGATTTTTTAGAGATGGAAAAGACGTTAAATAATCCGCAAAACAAGCTTCCAAAAACAGATAAGTCTGAAACGGACGATAATAATATGGCTGTTGAAAAACAATTTGATGATGCTGCTGATAATAAAAATAACAGTATCATAGATGAAGATAAAGTTCAATCAGAATTTGATTTTCAGCTTCCCGATGAAGAAATAGAACTTTCTGATGAAGAAATAACAGAATCAGATATAACAGTTGATCCATTATCTACCTCTGAGAGTGAATTGATTTTATCAAAAGAAGATATTCTTACAAAATTACGTTATCTGATACATGAAACAAATGTTGATGAAACCCGTCAGGCAATTGAAGCTTTAAAAGTTCAGTATTACAAGACTATTCGACTTGAACACGAAAAGATAAAACAAGATTTGAAAGAAAAAACTGGCAGTGATATAGAACTTGAAATGCCCAAAGACGATACTGAAGATTATCTTAAGGAACTACTTGCAGATTACAAAATAAAGAAAGGCGAACTGGCAAAAAAACTGGAAGAGCAAAAGATTGAAAACCTTAAACTTAAGCAAGAAATTATAGAAAAAATCAAAGGGCTTGCCAATAGTGAAGAATCATTGAATAAGACTTTTGCAGAGTTTAAGTCACTTCAGCAACAATGGACAAGTGTTGGTCCAGTACCTAATTCTGACACTAGTGAACTTTGGAAAAACTATCAGTTGCAAATAGAAAGGTTTTATGATCTTGTAAAAATTAATAATGAATTACGCGACCTTGATTTTAAACGTAATCTTGAGCAAAAAACCGAATTATGCGAAAAAGCTGAAGAACTTTTATTAGAAACAGATATAGTTGCCGCATACAAACAATTACAGGAATATCATGACCTTTGGAAAGAACTGGGACCTGTTCCTCACGATAAGCGTGAAGAGATCTGGGACAGATTTAGTCTGACAAGTAAAAAAATCCGACAGTCGTATCAGGATCATTTCATAAAACTGAAAGAAGAACGCCAGGCAAATTATGAACAAAAAATAATTCTTTGCGAAAAGGCAGAAGCTATTCTTACTGAAAACAATCCTGAGTCGTCAAAAGACTGGACTGATTTATCCGATAAAGTTCTTGAGCTTCAAAAAATCTGGAAAACCATCGGAATGGTTCCCTCAAATGTAAATACAGAAGTTTATGAAAGATTTCGAGCAGTATGTAATAAGTTTTTTGAAACAAAAAAAGAGTTCTACAGTGTCATTAATGATGAGTTACATAACAATTTACAACAAAAAATAGAGTTATGTATAAGCGCAGAAGCAATTAAAGACAGCACAGAATGGAAAAAAACCACTGAAATGTTTATTGATTTGCAGAAAAAATGGAAAGAGATAGGACCTGTTCCAAAAAAGAACTCCGATCAGATCTGGAAAAGATTCAGAGCAGCCTGTGATTATTTTTTCAATGCAAAATCCGGTTTCTATTCAAATATAGACAGCGAACACAAAGAAAACCTTAAGAAAAAAGAAGATATTATTGCAGAAGTAAAAACTTTTACTGCTTCAAAAACTCAGGAGGACAATATTGCCAAAATTAAAGAATTTCAAAGCAGGTGGACAGAAATTGGTTATGTTGCCACTTCTCAAAAAGATCGTTTGTATAATGAGTTCAGAAAAGCAATAGATGAACTGTTTGAAAAAATGAAACTCGACAAGGAATCTATAGCAATAAGCAATTTCAATTCAAGGATTGAATCAATAAAAGATAGTGGTTCTATCGAAACATTGTCTAGAGAAAGAAATAGGATTTTGCAACAGATTCAGGAAAAGAATACTGAAATTTTACAAATAGAAAACAATATGGGATTTTTCTCCTCGGGTTCTGATAGTATTATTAAAGAATTTCACAAGAGAATTGAAAAAGCTCAGTCGGAAATAAAACTGCTTAAAGAAAAGAAAAAGGCAATAGATTTGGCAGAAAGAGAACTTAAAAAAGCTGAAGAAAACAATGATAAGGCAAACTAGAATTATATTTTTTTATACATTTTTCATACTGCTGACAGGCAGTTTACATTCACAAACAGGTGCAATAAAAGGTTTTGTCTATGATAAAGACAATGGAGAGCCCTGCATGTTTGCCAATGTAATGATACAAGGTACTACATTTGGAGCAGCAACAGATATTAACGGATATTTTTCCATTCCTAAAATATCTGACGGGGATTACACAATTATTATAACTTATGTATCTTATGACAGCATTGTTGAACCTTTCACAATTGCCAACGGCAAAATATATTCAAAGAATTATTATTTAACGAAAGCAGCATTTGTTCTTGATGAAGCGGTAATTTCGGCAGAACGGGAAGAAATGAGAACTCAAACGAGGATTTCCATTGTAAAAGTGAGTCCTACCCAGATAAAACAGTTACCCTCAATTGGTAGCGAGCCTGATATTGCACAATATCTTCAAGTATTACCGGGAGTAACATTTACCGGCGATCAAGGAGGACAATTGTATATAAGAGGAGGCTCTAACATTCAAAACCTTGTATTGCTTGATGGGATGACAATATATAATCCTTTTCATTCTATAGGATTGTTTTCTGTTTTTGATTCCGATATTATTCGTAATGCTGATGTTTATACAGGCGGTTTTAATTCTGAATACGGAGGCAGAATTTCTTCAGTTATGGATATTTCGATGCGGGATGGAAATCCCAACCGATTTTCGGGAAAAATCTCCGGTAGCACATTTGGGACAAAACTATTGCTTGAAGGTCCGCTAATTAAATATCAAGAAGGAAAAGCCAGTTTGTCCTATATATTTTCAGGAAAGACTTCTTTTCTTGAGCAATCATCCAAACTGATTTATCCTTATATAAATGATGGAATAGGCTTACCGTTTAACTACACAGACCTGTACGGAAAAATCTCATTAAATTCTCCGGAAGGAAGTCGCGTGAATCTTTTTGGGTTTAAATTCAATGACAAAGTGAGTTATCAGGGATTAAGCAATCTGGGATGGGACGCCTACGGAATAGGTGCTAACTTTTCAGTTGTTCCATCCGGTTCGACAGTTATGATTAAAGCAAATTTCTCATACTCCGATTACAATATCAGTCTCCAGACACTTGACAATTACCCAAGTTCAAGTGGCATAAAAGGATATAACCTAGGACTTGATTTTCTGTATTTTCTTGGAAAAAATCAATTTGTATGGGGTATCAAGACTTTGGGATTCAATACTAACTACAGCTTTTACAATTCTGTCGGCAGACATCTGGAACAATATGAAAATACAACAGAATTGGCAACTTATTTTAAATACAAGTGGAATCTCGGAAACCTGTTAATTGAGCCGGGATTAAGAATACAATATTATGCTTCGATGAGTGAAATTTCTCCGGAACCGAGATTGGGCATAAAATATAATATTAATGAAATTCTAAGGTTTAAGATGGCTGCCGGAATATATTCTCAAAATCTTGTTTCTGCAAACAGTGACAGAGATGTAGTAAATTTATTCTATGGATTTTTAAGTGGCGATCTGAATTTGCCTACGACATTTAAAGGAGAAAACATAACTCATAAGCTTCAAAAATCAGAGCATTTAATTGCAGGATTTGAAGTTGATGTTACAAAAAAGATAGACTTGAACGTTGAGGGATATCTTAAAAATTTCTCCCAACTATCAACGATAAACCGCAACAAAATCTATGATGATAATGCAATCAATAGCAGCAAACCGGACTACTTAAAAAAAGACTTTGTTATAGAAACCGGTTATGCTTATGGAGTTGATTTGCTAGTCAAATATGATAATAAAAGAATATATGTCTGGTTTGTTTATTCTCTTGGCTGGGTCAAACGTGATGATGGGGTACAGATTTATAACCCTCATTATGATCGCCGTCACAATATAAATCTTGTTACAACATATAAATTTGGAAAACAGGATTCATGGAATATTAGTGCAAGATGGAATTTAGGTTCGGGATTCCCGTTTACACAAACAGCAGGCTTCTATGAAAATCCGGATCTGTTTAATAATATAAACTATCCATACTGGCAAAGTAACGGTTCTTTGGGAATTATTTATGGCGATCTAAATACAGGAAGATTGCCATATTATCATAGATTAGACTTAACATTAAACAAAGTATTTGATATAGGTAAATATTCAAAACTTGAAATCAATTTCAGTATAACAAATGTTTATAACAGACAAAATATATTCTATTTTGACAGGGTTGATTACAACCGAGTTGATCAGTTACCAATAATGCCCAGTATGGGACTAAGTTTAACATTTTAAATCATAAATTGTGGCAATAACAAAGTACATATTCGTAACAGGTGGGGTAACCTCTTCGTTGGGAAAAGGGATTATCTCTGCTTCTTTGGCAAAACTTCTGCAATCAAGAGGATTTTCAGTTACAATACAAAAATTAGATCCTTACATTAATGTTGACCCGGGGACACTAAATCCTTATGAACACGGGGAATGTTATGTTACAGAAGATGGTGCTGAAACAGATCTTGATCTTGGACACTATGAAAGGTTTCTGAATGTATTTACCTCGCAAGCGAATAATGTTACAACAGGTAGGATTTATCAGGATGTTATCAACAAGGAAAGACGTGGTGATTTTTTAGGAAAAACTGTTCAGATAATCCCTCATGTTACAGATGAAATTAAAAGACATATAAAACTACTGGGAACAAGTGGAAAGTATGATTTTGTAATTACCGAGATAGGAGGAACAGTTGGTGACATAGAGTCTTTACCTTATATCGAATCTGTGCGTCAGCTTAGATGGGAATTAAGAAACAGATGTTTGGTAATTCACCTGACATTAGTTCCATTTCTTGCAGCAAGCGGAGAATTAAAGACAAAACCGACTCAGCACTCTGTTAAGACCCTGCTCGAAGCAGGAGTCCAACCGGACATTCTTGTTCTGAGGACTGAGCATCCTCTAACCAGCGATATTAAAAACAAAGTTGCTAATTTTTGTAATGTTCAGAAGGAGTCAGTTATTGAATCCCGAGATGTCAGTACAATATATGAAGTCCCTATTGAAATGCACAAAGAGAAGCTGGACGAAAGAGTTCTGACCTTATTTAATATGGAGTTGGGTGAGAAACCTGAATTAAAGAATTGGAGAAATTTTCTAAACAGATACAAGAATCCTAAGCACGATGTAACAATCTCTCTTGTTGGAAAATATGTAGAACTTAAAGATGCCTACAAATCCATTAATGAATCCTTTATTCATGCAGGTTCCGAAAACGAAGCAAGAGTAAATATCAACTATATTCATTCTGAGGATGTAAATGAAAACAATTATTGTGAATTGCTTAAAATTTCAGATGGAATAATTGTTACTCCCGGTTTTGGACATAGAGGGATAAACGGAAAAATTCTAGCTTGTCAATACGCCCGAGAGAATAATGTTCCATTTTTGGGGATTTGTCTTGGTATGCAGATGGCAGTAATCGAATTTGCTAAAAATGTACTCAAACTTGAGGATGCAAATTCGCTTGAAATGGACCGGAAATGCAAAAATCCTGTGATAAACCTTATGGAAGAGCAAAAAATGGTTTCCGAAAAGGGCGGAACGATGCGCTTGGGTTCGTATCCATGCAAACTCGCTAAAGATTCGAATGCATATAGTGCATACCAAACTTTAAAGATTAATGAAAGGCATCGTCATCGTTATGAGTTTAATAATCAATATCAGGATATGTTTGAAAAAGCAGGTATGGTTCCTACAGGTATTAATCCTGAATCAAGACTTGTTGAAATTATTGAAATCCCCAAACATAAGTGGTTTGTTGGAGTTCAGTTTCACCCAGAATACAAAAGCACAGTAACGAACCCTCATCCGTTGTTTGTCAGTTTTGTAAATGCTACAATAAAAAACAAAGAATCAAAAAAAATCTAAAATAATAAGATGGATAAAAAAAGCATAATAGGTTTGGTTGTTATCGGATTTCTTCTGGTTGGGTACATGTTTATTACAAAACCCAGCAAAGAAGAAGTTGCCGAAATGCAACGAAAAAGAGATTCAGTAGCTCAGGTAGAATATCGAAAAGACTCTTTGGAGAAGGTACAAAAGGATATTTTAACTTTACAGCAAGACAGCATTGTGAAAATTTCTTCTGATTCAATTGTACAGGTTGCTGATACTCTGACTTCTGCTCAAAAGGATTCTTTGACTACAGAAGATCTGGTTTCAAAATACGGCATTTTTAAAGATGCTGCAAAAGGCACCGAAGAGTTTTACACAATCGAAAACAAAAAGATGATAATAACCCTCACAAATCGTGGCGGTAAAATTTATTCGGTTGAACTCAAAGACTACAAAACATATAGTCAGGAGCCATTAATACTTTTTGTTAACGACTCTGCTTCTGTTTTCGGGCTTGAATTAATGGCAGGAGGCAAACCTCTTATCACAAATGACATGTATTTTACTCCCGTTTTGTCAAATAACAATATCAAAGTCTCTGATAAAGACGTTAAAGTATCTATGAGATTGCAAGTCAGTGATAAAAAGTATTTAGAATTTCTATATACTATTCATCCTGATGATTATATGATAGATTTTGACATTAACTTTGTCGGTTTGCAGGAAGAAATCAGAACAAATCCTTATGCTACATTAAGATGGAATAGCAACATCCCTGCACTTGAAAGAGGACGAGACTGGGAATCAAATAACACTACTATTTTTCTCAGAATGTCGGATGAGGAAATTGAAAAACTTGCTGAGACAAAAGATAAAGACAGTTTTGACAGCCGCGGGGGAGTTCAGTGGATTGCATTCAAACAACAGTTTTTCTCATCTATTCTAATCTCTAAAGATAAGCTGGACAATCCAACGGTCAGTCTTGTGAAATTTGAGGACAAAAACAGCAAATTTTTAAAACAATTCAAATCAGAATGCACATTTGATATAAAAGATTCTATTACACAGTCTCAGAAATTCAATTTTTATTTCGGTCCGAACAAGTTTTCGATTCTTAAACAATATGATTTAAAACTGGAAAAAGTCGTTCCATTAGGATGGGGTATTTTCGGATGGGTAAACAGATTTATTATAATCCCTATTTTTAATTGGCTTGGAGGTTTTATTGACAACTTTGGAATTATAATCCTATTATTGACGTTGATAATAAAAATCGGGCTATTCCCACTTACATACAAATCTTATAAGTCATCAGCAAAAATGAGAGTATTAAAACCTCAGGTTGATGAGCTTGCATTAAAGTTTCCAAAAGGCAAAGAAATGGAAAGGCAACAAGCAACGATGGCTTTATACAAAAGAGCTGGAGCAAGTCCTATGGGGGGTTGTCTGCCAATGTTACTGCAATTTCCAATTCTTATAGCAATGTTTCGGTTTTTCCCGGCTTCAATTGAATTAAGACAAGAAAGCTTTTTATGGGCAAATGACCTTTCTACTTATGATGCTATTGTTGAATGGAGTGGTAATATACCTTTATTATCAAGTTTTTACGGTAATCATATCAGTCTCTTTACGTTATTAATGGCAATATCTATGTTGATTTCCACTAAGATGACAAGTGCAAATCAGCCAACAAATGCTAATATGCCAGGAATGAAAGCGATGATGTATATTATGCCGGTAATGATGATATTCTGGTTTAACAAATATTCATCAGGTCTTAGTTATTATTATTTCCTAGCCAACTTAATCACAATTCTTCAAACATGGATAATTCAGAAATTTATTATTGATGAGAAAAAGGTTTTGGCTCAGATGGAACTAAATAAAAAGAAGCCTGCCAAAGCGAAATCAAAATGGCAGCAAAGACTTGAAGAAGCAGCTAAAATGCAAAAGCAAAGGAATAAAAGATAAAACGATATGAGGCTGTAAATACAGCCTCTTTTTTTATGAAAACCAACAAAAATTACATACCGGAAATGTTTGATAAAATTGCAGACGACTATGACCGGCTCAATCATAGACTATCTTTTGGTTCGGATAAAAAATGGAGACGAAAATTTGTAAGCCTCTTATCAGATAAAAAATATGATACAATTGCCGATATTGCATGCGGGACAGGAGATGTACTTATGGAGTTGCAAAAACTTAATGCAGGAAAATATTATGCAATTGATCCTTCAGAAAGGATGTTGAAATATGCAAAACAAAAAAAAATAAATGCTGAATTTGTTATTTCATCTGCAGAAGATATTCCTTTACCAGACAAATCTGTTGACCTCATCACCGTTGTATTCGGAATAAGAAATTTTGCTGATTTGTCAAAATCCACTGAAGAGATTTATAGAGTACTGCGAAAAGGAGGTATAATCTCAATTATGGAATTTTCAATTCCGAAATTCTTGCTTTTCAGATGGGGGTTTTTGCTATATCTTAAATTGTTGGTACCGCTATGCGGGAATTTGCTTCCGGAACAGAAAAAAGCATATATATACCTCTCTGAATCTATAGTTAAATTTGCCAGAAGTACTGATATTAAATCATCTTTCGAAACAAGCGGTTTTTCAAAATCAGGAATTTCAAAATTAATGCTTGGGAGCGTAAGCATCTACTCCTTTGAAAAAGAATAAGATATTTAAGATGTTGGGACATATTGAGAACTATAATATCACGTGTCTGTACTTCGCCAAAGCGCATGAACCAATGCGAGGGAATAGTATATCAAATACTTGAAAATAATTTATAAAAGGAAACCAATCCGAGATATATTTTTAATATCTTTGAAACAATAAGCTATTGGTATGAGCAAAATAAAAATAAAGCAATTAATAAATCCACTTGCACATGTTTTTGGTTGGCTGGGCTATTTTTTTATTCCTAAATTAATCGATGCTTTTCAGGAAAAACCTGAGTTTTTCAGAGAATCTGAATTATGGTGGTCAATACAAATTATTATCGTGATTTTCTTTTATGTAAATTATTTAATATTTATACCGGGTTTACTGTTTAAGAAGAAATATTTACTTTATACGATTTCGACAATTGCATGTATAATCGGGTTTTCGTTTATCATTGAATTTTTCGTTTCTTATATTTTAAATTCGCCACCGAGTATGTCGGGACAAGGTGATTTTATGCCTCCTAGTCCTCCCGGCGAAATGAACGGACCGTTAAAAGGGGTTTCTGTTTTTTCAATTGTTTTTGTTATTAGTACAGCATTAAGAATGAGCATCGAATGGTTCAAAAATGAGAAACTCAGGCGTGAGCTAGAAAATGAAAAACTAAAAGCAGAACTTGAAGCTCTGAAGGCTCAGATTGATCCGCATTTTTTCTTTAATGTTTTAAATAATATTTGCTCGCTTGCCAGGAAAAAATCTGATGACACAGAAAAGTTCATTATAAAACTTTCAGAATTAATAAGGTATAATCTTTATGAAAATAAAGGCGAGAAGTTTTTTTTAGAAAAGGAAATTCAATTCCTGAAAAGTTATATTGAAATACAACAACTGAGACTTGATAAAAATGCAAATGTTAAGTTTGATTACGACAATACTAATCAAGATCTGATGATTGAGCCTATGATTCTATTCCCTTTTATTGAAAACGCTTTCAAACACGGAATAAGCTACCAAAACACATCTTCGATAAATATCAAGCTTAAAACAGAAGGAAACAGATTGTTTTTCGAAATAGAAAATCTAATTGCTGAGAGGTCAAGTTCAAATGAAGTGAAAAAATCAGGAATTGGATTAACAAATGTAAAAAAACGTCTTTCTTTATTGTACTCTCAGAAACATAATCTTAATATTTCACAGGAAGGTGGAGTTTTTAAAGTAAATTTAACAATTGAACTATGATAAACTGTCTAGCAATTGACGATGAACAATTATCTCTCGATTTAATTGAAGATAATATAAAAAAAATCCCTTTTCTAAAATTAAGAAAAAAATGCGCAAATATATTCGAAGCAATAGAGATTTTAAATTCCGAAAAAATAGATTTAATTTTTCTAGACATTGAAATGCCCGACATGAATGGTTTACAAATGCTTAAAAGTTTAAAAACCAAACCGATGGTAATCCTGATCACTGCCTATGATAAATATGCAATGCAAGGCTATGAATTGGATGTCATTGATTATCTGTTAAAGCCTGTGCCTTTTGAAAGATTTTTGAAAGCGGCAAACAAGGCAATGGAATATAATGCTTACAAAAATGAATCAGAGAAAGAACAAACAAATAAACAATGTTTATTTATTAAGTCAGAACATAAAATTCTTAGAATTGACTTTAAAAATATTGATTATATAGAGTCGCTGAAAGACTATATTAAAATATATTGTAACAACAAGCCAGTTTTAACATTGATGTCGCTTAAATCAATAGAATCAAATCTGCCTGCTGACAAATTTATAAGAGTACATCGTTCATATATAATTTCAATTGAAAAGATTGATTTTATTAGCAGAAGCAAAGTTTTTATTGGCGACAAGTCAATTCCGATTAGTGACTCTTACAGAGATAATATTATTAAACTTTTACCTGAAGGATAAAAAAATACTGCTCCCTATAAGAAAGCAGTTTTCTGTTATAATTTATTTGAAATTAAGGTATTGTAACCGGAATTGGTTCGCACATTCTGGTCATATCATAAGTAGTACCGTTGGTTGTAATATTCCAAGTTTTGCGTAAGCTGAAATAGTATGTCTGCCCCGAAACAAGATCATATCCCTGATTGGCAAGATTTGTAACAATCTGTGAATAGTTAAAAGTTTCATCAGACCTGACATCACTTTCGCCGGTAGCATTTATAGTATTTGGCACTAGAGCATTAGTATTATTGTACATAGCCTCGGCATCAACAGTAAGTGTTCCATCAGAGCCACGGAAAACATGTTGTGATGTATGTGAATTGATTACTCCACCATTTTGATTAAAATCAACAAAAGTATGAATTCCATAATAGTCAACGGCGTCCATCGAAACAATTGTAATTCCATAAGGAGGAGAATGTCTTATCTGCTGTATGCCTTCTTCAAGAAAGAAACTAACATTAAGAGCAGGTCTTATTCCAGCAAATGACCAAGTGTAAGTATCATAAGTGAAAGTAATTACATAAGTTGTTGCATCAGTATCAAACTGAATATTTACATTTTCTATATCACTAACATCAGATAGAGTAAAAGCCAAAGGACACTCAAAACTAATTGCTCCACCACTAAATACATTGGTAACACCTTGTTCTTCTGTCAGTGTCATAGCAGGTGATGAAAGAGTAGCTGTTGCTCCACCTGATACTGATGCTGTGTAATTATTTCCGCTATAGGTTGTACTTACACCTGAAACCACTACTTTAATATGCGAATAAGTTCCAATAGGAATATCTGCCGATACCAGATCGCCAACTGTGCCCTGTAAATCACGCAAATCCACAGTTTTTTCTGAAGCGAGTAGTTCTACATATTCTCCTTCGCTGTTCTTTAAAGAAATTGACGAAAATGTAACCTCGCATTTTGTCAGAAGATCTGAATTAATAATACCTTCAGTGCTTGTTTTGTTTGATGACTGCGGAGAACGCGGGTCACTGATCTTAATATTTACTTTTGCATTTTCGATATCATCATCTTTTTTGCATCCTGAAAATATAACAGTCGTTGTAAGCAATCCCAAAATAACTACAAATAAAATTCTACTTCTATTGGTTCTCATAATAATAGGTTTTAGTTATACAATACTTAATTCCAACAATTAATTAAGAAGCAAATATATATAACATTTTACTAAGCTCCAAATGTCATGCGTCTGGAAACACGAGATAATCAAAAACTAAAATTTAAAGTTATAAGATAATGATAAGATAAAGTCCGTAACCGGATTGTTGGTATATAATTCTTTTTGTATCATGTACTTCAAATCAAACGAATTCTTTTTGTTGAATGAATATTCCGTTCCAATAGCGAATCGCAATTTGTCTATCGGTTTGTATTCATTATAAAAAACAGGAAAATAGGCTTCGAAGTTAAAGTATGGGCTAAACTTCAGGATTGGGTATTTCAAAGTTATCCTGGGTCTTACAGCATACTTTGTGTTTCCATCCGAATCAATAATAATAATGTTCTTTTGTTGAGACTGTACACGCAATCTCAAATCTATTTCTACATTATTAATATTTGTTTTATACAAGTAATCAAAATACACTCTGTTAATCGGAATATACATATTGTTTAGTTGCCTTTGATAATTAAGTCTGTAAAAAACAGATATTCTGGACTTTTTATTGAATCTGTAATTAACTCCTAACTCATTAATAATACTGCCTGTTTCAGTTATATTTTCGTTGAATCTGGTTTCGTGAACATACTCAAAGGAAAGAGATTGAGATATTTTCTTTTCAATCTCCACACCTGTCCACATATTTGCATCGTTTACCTGTGCTGTTGCTGCTCTGAAAAAACAAAATATAATTGAGGATAGTATAATTATATAATACCAAGCTCTATTCATAGAAATAAATCTTAACTATCGCAGCATCTTTAAGCATATTTATCTTCCCAATAACAACTCTGTGAATATTAATTCCTGTCCTTTTTTTCAAGTCTTCAATAAGCTCTTGCTGTTTATCCGGATGAATTAACTCGAGGTTATCATATAATACTGTTCTATAAACTTCATGTTTAAAAATAAATTTACAATCAAGAATAAATATGCAAAAGACAAGTATTCCGTTAATGACAAAAAGCTCATAATATTCAAGCTGAATAGCAGAAATAAGCCCAATAGCAATGAAAATGAAAAGATATGTCATATCTTTCATTGATATCCCAAGTGTTCTGTATCTCAACATAGAAAATACTGCAAATAACCCGAAAGCTGCTCCCATGGAGATTTTTACCTCGTTAAGCACATAAGTTAATAGAAAGATAACTATATTAAACAAAATAAAGGTAAATACGAAACCCGACTTTTTATTGCTGGGATAGTAAATCAGAAATATAATTAGAAGAACGGTTACAACATCAATTAAAAGATTATAGAAAAACTTAGAATTCAGTTTTACAATATCCTTATCTTTCTTTTTCTTTTTGTCACTGTCTTTGTCTATGTCAACTGTTGTATCATCGGATGTTGTAATATCTTCAGACACATTTTCATCAGCAGGGTTTTGCTCCCACATTTCATTTGCATAATCATTGCTATCCTGTGAATTTATAACATTCGGAGTAAACAGTCCGAACAGAGTCATTAAGACTGATAAGATAATTATTCTATACATGTTCATAACAGATTTTATTTATGTTTCTAATTTTTTCTTTAATATCTTTACCTGAGGATACAAACTTGCTACTCCAAGGCAATATTTACTCAACGAAGAAACAAATATGTGTTTCTCTCTTAAAACATCTCTGACTGTTGATTTTGCTGTTTTATCTTGCTTAAGCTCCATAATACACAAGCCTAGGAATTCAAGAGTTTTACCATCAATTTTATAGTTCAGATCTGTATCAATTGTTAACCTTTCCGAAAAGGATTTATTTACCAGTGTGATTCGGGAGTATTTTACTTCAATGACCGGCTTTAGTATTGTATCCTTATCTATTTTTTTTCTCAAGAACTTTTGACAGGTTTTATCATTTATATCTTCAGGTTTTAAAATCGGCATTCTTTCCTTGGAAGTTTTAGAATGATTGTTTTTAGTCTTTATTTCAAGAAAACTAATCCCAGTTTCAAGATAAGTTCTTATTCTTATTTTTGTTCTTTCTAATCTGCCTGTCTGGTGCTGATAGAAAAAACAAAAATCCGGAGTATCGAAATACAATGTTTTATAATGGCTTGCTCTTTTATTATTTATCTCAAGAACGAAATAATCATTTTTTAAATTATTTAGTATTTCCGGCAAAAGTGTTGTCTTTAGGACATATTTCGCATCAACTCTATTCAGCAGTTTAACCGAATCTAACTGTTCCAGTAGCACAGTGTCAAAAGTCTGCAATATTTCGTCAATTGAGTTCATTTAATATGTCTCGTAAGTATATTTTTTAACCCACCTCAATTCATCATCGGCATTATATTCTTTTCCCTCGATCCGCAGTCCTTTATCATCGGTTTTATATACTTGTTTTTGCAAAACGTTTCCTCCCGCATCAATCTCTGTTTCTTCCAGTTTTTCCCCATTAGTATCAAATTTTGTTTTTGTTGTGATAGTGGTACCATTTTTTCTATCATATTTTGTCTCTTCGATAAGGTTTCCAAAACTGTCAAATTTATAGTTTGATTTCTTTTTAATTTCACCTGATTTACTATATTCAATTCTCAGAATTGTATTACCATTCTTATCAAATTCCTCATAAGAATCTTTATAAGTGTAAGTCTGTCCATCTTTTTGTTCAGTTTTTTCTATTGTTTTAGACTTTATCTTATTATTCTTTATTTCTTTTTTGGATTGTGCAAATCCAACAATTGGTAGCAATACCATCACAAGCACTAAAATATTTTTCATATTCAAACTAATTACAAATTATTATTTGAGGGACAACCAGCAATTGATCGTTCTCGGTTATTTCAACTTCTTGTATTACAGCAGTTTTTCCACTTGGAGATGTCATGGTAGAATCTTCGGAGAAAACATAAATTGTGTATTTCCCTTTTCTGAGATAATTAAATCTGTAATATCCCAAATAATCTGTTTCCACTTTATCATCATAACCTGTGTTGTCTCCATAAACAATATAAACATCTTCTTTAATGCCTGCATACTCGCTAACAAGTGATGAAAAAGTACTATTATAGTCTTTTACCCAGACAGAACCGGAAATTGTTGCATTACCACCTTCTCCCGGGTTTTTCTCGCAGGAAGAAAGCATAATTGTTACAAATACTAAAAACAAAAAATACATAAAAACCCTATTCATATCTTAACTATTACAATTGTATAATAAACTTTGATGAATGACATTGCTGATCACCCAAAAACTTAACAAAATATACTCCATTACTCCAATTGCTAATATTTAACTCCAACGAACACGAGCTTATTCCATTACAATCCTGACAATAAACAAATTGTCCGAAAGAATTATAAATAATAAACCTATCTATAGCAAAATTAGCATTAATATTACAAAATAAAACATCTGAAACAGGATTCGGAAATATACTGACTTTATTGATCTCATTTTCTGAAACAAAATTAACATTTCCCGGAGTGGGGATTAAGACTTTACACATGCCCGAACCGTCAGGAAACAATCCTATTGTTCTGTTGTCATTACATGAGAATATTCTGATTGAATCAAGAATTTTTTCTGAATTGTACATCAGATATAGATAATCCTCAGAAAATGTAAAGAGGTTTGCTTCATCTTGAAAGACAAAACCTTCAGGGGAGAAAACAAAATGTCCATATTGATTTAATATAGTATCAACAATATCTGTAACAAAACTCTTATAAATGATTTTTGTAGAAACTATATTCAAATTATTATTCGTATTATTATACAACTCAATCCAATCAACATCAGATGGAAGAACAACATTTTCGGACATTTCATTAACAAAAGAAATTTCATTTATCTTTAATTCATTTGTTTCGGGAACTACCGGAATGCTAAAAAATTCGTAGGCTGCCCTTACTGGTAAAAATGTCCCGGAAGAATCATTCTCAGCCCAGAAATAATACTCAAGACAATTATCCTGAGGTATAACAGACAAAGAAAAGACGCTGTCTCCGTCAGTAATATCTTCATTTTCACCATCATCATACATATTAAGGAAATCAAAATTATCTTTGGAGCTAAATCTATAATATAACCTTAGTTTTACCGGAGCATTCATTTTAACATAAAAAGTAAACTCTTCGCCACGTAAAGCTACATCAGAAGATAGATAAGTTTCAACAAATTCAGGATTTCCTCTTATGCCGGGATATGTATCTAGATAGTCAAATCTCGCCTCCATAATAGATTTTATCCCAGGATACTGATCCGATGAGCTTCCTGTTGTTGTATCTATATTATTTTTAAAATCTTCGTATGAATAAAACTTATTAGTATCATTATATACATATGAATCTATGAGAGATTGAAGTTGTATTCCCAAATCAAGATAAAAATTATTAGCAATATTTTCATCAATTACTGTCCTGATATGTGCTAAATACATTTTTTTAAAAGTTGAATTCAAAAACAGATTTTTCATCAGTGGTCTTGGAGATATCGAAAATGTAAGATGCTGCAGTGGGTTAAGATTCTCAATTTTTGTAATTGTCAACCCGTTGAAATTTGTTGAACCGTCAGAATGCCTGAAGCTGCCAAATGACATATTCAAATCCCAAGGTATAGTACTGAAAATACCCGAATTTTCTTTATATAAATAATAATTCTGAGCGTAGGCAATATAGCTGTCCAGATTGAGTAGAGAATAATTCAAAGCATGCATCCATAATGCTCTGTCAACATTAATAACACTAGAAATATTTGCCGTATCCAGATTAAGAGTATAAATAAGATTGTACAAATCTTCCCAACCATAATCAGACTCTATACTATAATATGGAATATAACCAGACGAGTCGTCACCGTGAGTATGAGCCAGATTTGAATTCTGACCATAAGGATAAATAAGTTTTTCGGGACTGGCTTTAAAGAAAGGATTTTTATGTGAACCAAAGTACTTATCAACAAAGCAATCGTCAACGGATTCAACATTAGTATATAATCCTATCAGGGTATCATTAATATAAAGATTTGCAAAATTTGCTCCCGAGGCCGGCATGTATTTTCGTGCAATTGCATAGGACAAGACCTCACGTATGAACGAAGGATCATAAATAACATTACTTAATTTGAGCTTTTTGTAACCCTGATGATTTTGATTTTTAAAGGTATAATCAAGATTTATATTGAACGGATTTTTAAGCTCGTCAGCATTCCACGAACTAAAGCCTTTGTATCGGATTCCACACTCTTTATATCTATATCCATCAACAATTACATCTGCTTTAATACGAGACTCATTATCTCCTACCGAAAATAGTGAGTCCATAGTACTTTTCCAGTTTTGATCATTGAATTCTATTCTTATTTCTCTGATTTTACTAATATCATAAAAATCTTCCTGAGAATTCAGATTACTATAAATAAGCAAAATGAACTGTAACAAAAGAAAAAATATTTTGAAATTTATTACCTTCACTTATTAAAATTAACTTAAGCGTAACTACTCTTTTATAAATTTCAAAGATACTGTCGCATTGTCAAAAACAAAAGAAATGAAATAGACACCGGTTGAGAAATTAATAATATCGATTGCCCTATCTATGCAATCAGACTTTTGTTCGATAATTCTCCCTGACATATCTGTTATATAATATGAGTAAGTTTGTTTAAATTCAGGCAAATATAACAAATCATAGACAGGATTTGGATATATTGAAAACTGAGAGATTTCTAAGGTAGGAAAGCCGGCATCGGTATCCATTTTTGATACACCACCACCTGTTGTTATCCATGCAAAATTTTCTTCATCAAAAACCACTCTTTTTGTCATTACGTTAACAAGCCCCTCAACAACTTTATAGTTTGTCCAACTTGTACCTGTAAGCATAGAAATACCACCGTCCTGTAAATAATCAGCATACTCACAAACAATAACATTGTCATTATCATCAATAGCAATATCCTGAACATAATTATTTATCAATCCATTGCTTAGTGTATAGCTCGTTGATACAGAATTGTCAGGATTCAAGACTGTTATACCGTAATAAGAGCCAACCCAAATTTTCCCGTTAGAATCTAATGCTATTGCCGAAATGTTGTTGTCCTGCAAACCGTTATCAGTTGTAAGTGTTGTAAATGCAACTCCGTTGTATATCATCAAACCTGCACCAAAAGTACCAATATATAATTTAGAACCTGATACAGTTATACAACTGATTAAATCAGATGACATTCCATCAGTAGTAGTAAAATTCTGAAATGATGTCCCGTTATATTTTGTCAAGCCACTGAAAGAAGCAAACCATATATTTCCTGAATTATCACAGGCAATATCAAGTATAGAATTTTCTGACAGTCCATCAACTGTCGTAAAATTTGTAAAAACGGTACCGTCAAACTTACTCACTCCGTTTTCTGTACCAATCCAGATATTTGAACTGTTGTCAACAGCTATGCACTGAATATAGTTATTAATCAGCCCATCATCTAAATCAAAACTTTGCCATTCGGTGTCATTGTATTTTGACAAACCATTCTGAGTTCCGAACCACTTAACACCATTATCATCTATTGCTAGACCGCCTGTAACATAATCATCCATAAGTCCCTGAGCGGATGTATAATTAGTAAATTCAACCTGAGCACTTACTCCAAAAGATACCAATATTGAAAGTACACAACTTATTGATGTAAAGAGATATTTTTTCATATCCTATTTAATTATAATTATTTTTTCAGTTTTAGAAATATTATCACTATGTATAACAATGAAATAAACCCCATTGGAAAGATAAGACAAGTCTATATTTCCTGAATTATTTCCTGAATATATCACTTCTCCTCCTGTATTAATTACTTCGAAAGAAAAATCTGATTCTGAGTAAATGTTAAAAATTCCTGTATTGGGATTTGGATAGACTGAGATCTTAGATTGTAAATCATCTTCTATTGCTAAAACGTCGTAATAATACTCTTCTGACATAGACGAACATTCGTAAGAATTTGTTGTTACTTCAACCTGATAAGTTCCTGTTTCCTCAGGCGTAATAGACTGGGAATTTGCACCTTCAATAGCTTCACCATTCAGATACCATTGGTAACTGTCTGCAACGGATGATGTTAATGTGTTATCATTTGCAGATATTACAGGTATTTCAGGTGCAGGGTTTACGGCAATAAAAACAGAGACTTCATCAGTACAACCTGACTGATCATTTGTTACAATAACAGTATAAGTTGTTGCCTGCTGTGGATATACTAAAGGATTTTCTGCAACTGAACTATAACCTTCCGGTACTGATGTCCATGAATATGAATAACTGGGACTTGTTTCTGTGATAGCTGTTGCTAAGGTAGTAATAGTAACCGGATCGCCTGGGCAAACAATCTGTTCAGATGCGGACACTTCTGCATTTACTGGACGGATAAAACATTTTTCGTATCTGTGAGCTTGGGCAACTTGTCCGCTTATGTTTTTTGTCCATATTGTTGTTCCGGCATCATTAACTTCATAAATATATGTTAGTGTATTGCTTGGTACGCAGAGCAACATATTTCCGTTTGGAAATTGTTCTGAATTTCCCTGCCCCTGAGAAGTATAATTTGTATTAAATCTATCGGTATAAGTTGTAGGTTGAAATGCTTGTCCCAGAGTTATATCATAAACAGATCCATTCAAAGGGGCATCCACAAATTCGATAGCAGCTTTGCCAGATGTTCCACCTCCATTATTTATAGCAGAAAGGTATCCCGCATATTCGGGATGGTCTGATGAAATCCAATGAGCATCATGAACAACGTCAAAAATAGTAGTTCCTGTCGCACTATAAGCAGCAGGATTACCCCATCTGTACAGGAAATCCCCACCTTTTCCTGAATTCCCTCCACTATGACTAGCTGCCTCAGCAGTAGTTGTTGAGTGATCTATTACATAAATTTCGTTGAGATTGTGAGAGCTGAAAGTAATTTGATCAAGTTCTTCATTATAATCTATACCGTTCATGTGCATCCAGTCCAAGGTGCCGGGAGCTCCACCAGATGTGCCATAATTAATATTCATCAATTGAGGGTTCTGTACAATTGAAGTTACATATCCAGGTTTTGTTGAACTTGTAGTTTGACATAAATGATCCCACAAATGCCATTCCCATACAATTTCACCTGTAGTAGCACCTGTTGGTTTGACTTCTATTAATTTTTCCGAATTAATATTTCTGCTGGTAGAACATCCAGCAGCTACGGCTTCCGTTGATGTTTTGTATTCATAACAAATCATCAGCACATTTCCATTTGGCATAGGACAAATATCATGATGAAGACAATATGTTGTACTGTTATAAGTAAAATCCCAGACTACTGTGCCGTCCCATGTAACTTTTTGAACACCTCCCGTAACTCCACCACCGCCACCAAAAGTACCACTATTTTGAATCGTTCTAACTAAAGTATCTCCCTCAATCATATAAGAGGAGTATCCTGTCTTGCGGCTGGTAGTTGAAGTCCATGTCTTGTAAGTTGCACCAGTTAAATCTAAAAGATACGTTTTTGTATCACCAGTCTTTGAGTATAGAGTATATTCTCCCCATGATTGTGAGAAAAGCAACAGTCCAGCAAAAACTGAAATAAAGAGACAAATAATTTTTTTCATAAGATTAACAATTTAATAAAGAATCATTATTGTCCGATAAGAATAATAAATGAACTTTTAAATTTTCTAAGTTGTTGAAAATCAGGACAAAAAATTTTGACGATTACAAATTATAAAAAGTAAGCCCTATTTAAAAAAGTGTTA
>Ga0116157_10001262_pt1 | contig 25642 bp, 27 predicted proteins | sample AD_UKC048_MetaG_FD_89882 | JGI IMG/M metagenome (GOLD analysis project Ga0116157, IMG submission 89882) | Active sludge microbial communities of municipal wastewater-treating anaerobic digesters from USA - AD_UKC048_MetaG | ecosystem: Engineered > Bioreactor > Anaerobic > Digestate | place: USA... | reverse complement strand
TGGTGATCGGCTTGTTCCACGGTGCCGACGGCGCTTGGGGCGCGGCTTTCCACAACGGCCTGATGGCCCCCCTCTTCTGCATGCTGATCCTCGGCGTGGCCAGTGCGAAGGATCCATTGACCGCACTTCTCGCCAAACCCTCTCTCCGACTCCTCGGCGAGTCGAGCTATGCGCTCTACATCCTCCATTTCCCGTTCATGATCCTGCTCAGCTCCGCCATCTACCGCCTCGACCTTCCCCTGGCGTCTGTGCAGAAGACGATCGCCTACATCCTTCTTTCGATCGGTCTTTCGATCATCGCCTTCCAGTTCTTCGAACGCCCTCTCCAATCGAAGATCCGCTCCCGCCTGCTCGGCAACGGCCAAAACGAACTCTTTCGCAAATCAGCAATGAAGGTGCCACGATGAACGAACGCCAACCCAGCACCAACGTTGGAATCGTCCACATGCTCACGGAACTCGCTCGCCGCAAGTGGCTGGTCGGAGCTTGGACCCTTTCCGCAGCGGCCGCGGCCTCCATCGCGGTGCTGGTGACCCCCTCGGAATACACCGCCCGTGCGACTCTCCTGGCACCGGCCTCCAGCGACCAGGGAATCGGTTCGCTCAAGGGCCTCTCGGGCATCAGCGACCTTCTGGGAGTGAGTCTGGGAAACAGGGAGAGTCCCCAGTACGTCCTGACCACCCTCCTCTCCTCCCGGAGCCTCGCCTTGGCGATGAACACCAGGTTCAAACTGGACTCCGTGTGGAAGATGAAGGAATGGAACGAGGAGGACATCGAGAAGCGCTGGTCCAAATGCTTCGGGTTCGTTTTCGACGACAACGACGCCTTGCAGATGACCTTCGAGGACCGCTCTCCGGAACGGGCTCAACGTGTGTTGATGGCCATTTCGGGATGGGCCGACTCCGCCTATCGCAGGGTCAACCAGGAACAGGCGCAGCGCAATCTTGACTTCTTCGATGTCCGATTGGACGAGCGCAAGAGGCTTCTGACCCAGGCGGAGGATTCACTGGTCAGCTTCCAACGGAAAACGGGATCCTTCCTCCCCACCGAACAGATCAAGCAATCCATCATCGAAGCCGGCAGGTTGGAGTCGCAGGCGGAGCAAGCCGGGATACAGGCAGACCTGGAACGGCGCATGAACGGCCCCAACTCCAGCAGTGCCGCCCAATTGAAGGCCTTGGAATCGGAACTGCGGACCCGCCTGCAACGCATCACCGCGGGAGGCAGGACTCCAGGAAAACTCCTGAAGGAATTCTCCCCCGCCCTCCAGGACCAACTCCAGTTCGAAAGGCTCAGTCGACAGATCCTGATCCACGGGACCGTGTACGCCTTCCTGAACCAGCAACGCGAGCAGGCCGCGTTGGAGAAGTCCCGCAACACGGCCCTCCTCATCGCTGTCGATCCTCCCAACAAACCGGCCAAGCGCAGCTTTCCCAAGAGACGGCTGTTCGTGCAGGCCGCGGCCATGTTCGCCCTGCTCGCGAGCTCCATCTACGTGGTCCTTTCCTGGTGGATGCGGGAAGCCTCCGACGATCCGCTCGCCTTGGCCTGCAAGGATCTCCTGGCAGCCCTTCGCCGGGTGAAATGAAGCTTCCCGAGTCCATCTTCCATCCCCAGTGGGGGATCACCCTCGCAGCGGTGTCCGCATGCGTCCTGATCGTTGCCTCGAAGAAGGCCACCGGAGGCAAGATGTTCTCCCCCTGGCGGATGCTGATGCTCAGCAACGTGGGTGGGATCGGCATCTACTACCTGGGGATGGACTCCTTGATGAGCGATTGGGCTCCGGAAACCTGGCTGATCTGGGGTCTCGCCCTCTTCGCCTACACCGCGGGATCGTGGGCGTCCCGATTCGTCGAATTGCCCAGGGGTGCATCCGCCGCCGCCGAACACTCCCCCGACCGCGACCGTTCGATCCTCCTCGCCTGCAGCGTTCCCTACTTCATCGCCATCGCCGGCGGCCTCGCCACCCTGGGGACGTTTCCTGTCTTCGCGAAGGATCCCGAACTCGCCCGCGGCGCCTTCGCGTTCCACGCCCCCTGGTCGGGCTGGTTCATGGGTTCTTGCATGCTGATCTTCCTTTTCGGGGCGCGCGTCCTGGCCAAGGGAGGCAAGGGCGTCTGGGCTTACCATCTCCTGTTCTGGTCGGTGGTCATGCTCCAGATGCTCACGGGGATCCGGGGGCCCACCCTTTTCGCCTTCTTCAGTCTCGCCTACCAATGGGAACTCCATCGCGGAAGCGTTCCGCTGTTCAAGGTGGCCACCGGGCTCCTGGTGTTCCTGGTGCTGTTCATCGGCATCGCGCTCCTCCGGCAGGGCGATGCGATCCAATTCACGAAGAACATCCCCATGTCCACCATCGTCGCGGTGGTCGTCGGACCACCCTATGCCTACGTCTCGAACAATTTCTGGAACCTCGACCACGGCGTCCGCGAATACCTGATCGGCCTGGGCCACCCCACCACCTACGGGTTTTCCCTCACCCAGGGCATCTGGGACATTTTCGGATCGGGAACGGATCTCGCCAAATCGTTCGGGTTCGACACCTCGTTCAACGAAAGCAGCGCGAAGGTCCGCAGCTACAACACGTTCAATTTCGTGTGGCCCCTGTTCAAGGACGGAGGGGTGGTCCTGGTGGCCCTCTTCAGCGCGGCCTGGGGTTTCGTGACCGAGCTTCTCCATCGCACGGCGGTGCGCACCCCATACTACGCGGCCCAGATCCTGGCTCCGTACCTCGCCTTCGCTTCCCTGTTCAGCTTCTTCACCTTGTATTTCATCATCGGGTCGTACCTGGTGTTCCTCGCGATCGCCCTGGTGATCGCCATGGCCTCCACGACGGTGTCCCGGTTCGCCAGAAAGACCTGAGGCTGTTCTACCGATCATGCCCAAACGCGGGCATGGATCGGCGGTAGGTTTTGGACAGAACCCATCGCCACCGAGGCATCCCATGAACCGCATCGTCCGCAACTCCCTGGCAATCCTGGCCGCCGCCACCTCCGCCCTTTGGGCCCTCCCCTACCACCTGCGCGTGCCCCTCACCTACCAGGTCACCCGCGGGAACGGCCAGGAACGCGCCAAGGTGGTGGTGCTGCCCATCGATTCCGTGTTCCACAAGCAGGACACCGTGTGGGACACCTCCAACGGCGGAGCCACCCTCACCCGCCGCATCCGTCCCGACCGCACCCTGTGGACCATCGCCATCCGGGATAGCTTGGTGTCCGGGACGAGGGCCGAGACATCCGCGAGCTGGTACTACCCCTTCCAATCCTTGAGGGGCGACTCCCTCCGCTTGGACACCGCGGTGCTCACCGTCCAGGACTCCACCAAGGCCTGGACCCAGGCCTCGTGCCTCGCTCCCCTTGATTTGGAATCCTGGAACACCAACAAGCTGCTCATCCCCACTCCCGACAGCTTCAGCAACGGAATGAGCAAGGAAATGTCCTCTCTGGCCTGGGGTGGGCTGGCTGTTGTCTGCCATTTCATGGAGAGAAGATCACCCCTTTTCACCACCGCGAACAGCGCCTCGCGCACCTTGGCTTCACCATCAGGCTCTGTGAAGCAACCAGGCTACAGTGCCACATATCCCATGCCACGCGGCCACTGGAGCACGGATTCCGGCTGGGTCTTCCAGGAGGACTCCGCCACGGGAGAGTCATGGACCTTGGATGGAATCGGGAGCACTCCGGTATCCATCAAGAATCAGTGGATCACCCGACCGAAGCCCGGCGACCAATGGATCTGGCAGAAGGTCGACTCGTTTTCCTGGCAGGACATCAACCTAACCAATCAATCCTCATCCACGATCAGCGCCATCAAGGTGACATTGTCCGAGCGCCTTGCTGATTCCGCAAGCTTCCAGCGCTGGTCCGCCACCTTGACTGAGGGCGATTCCGCCCCAAAAACCACTCTCCTCGCTATTGATACTTCCGCTCGCAAATCTTCGAACCCACCGGAGGATTCCTTCCTTTCCACACTCGCCGCCTCCTTCTCCTTAGGATATGGGGATGCTTCGTATTCACGGAGCTTCAACGAGGCGATGGATACCTCTTTCGTCAGTATCGATGCCATGTTCTGCACCGAATATGACGCTGCCACCGACCATTTCGCACTCCTCCAATGTCGAACCACCACAGGCGACACGATCATTCCGGCGAAGCCTTACAACAACGGCTTGTTGCCCTCCCAACTGATTCCGGCCGGTCCAGGGAGCTGGAGACGATCTCTGGTTGTTTCCTCTTCTGTCAAGCATGGGCTGGGTCTCACGTCACTCACAAGACTGGAGACGGCGGAACCGAAGTCCAACTTTTTCACATCCCCGCCCCCAACCACCCACTCCACCCGCTACACCCTGGTCGCCCACAACGGCGTGAACCTGGAGAACACCGGCGTCAAGCCGAGAGCGACCTTGCCGCGGGCCGTGTCCCTGAGGGGTTTGGCCGACCTGGAAAGCCTGTTGGCCCAGGGAGGCGTCCTGGTGCGCGCGGTGGACAGCCGCGGACGGATTCTGGCATCCAACGCCCGCACGTTGCCGCAAGCCCTGAAGGCCGGCCACGGGATGTTCTTCGTGCAGGCCCGCTCCAAGGACGGAGCCTTGGCCGAAGTCCGGCTGGCGATGCCCTGAAATTCCGCCACGACGCTTCGGAAACCTCCGATGGCGTCGTTCGCTCCAGACGAGCCCCCGATCCGTTCTACCGATCATGCCCAAACGCGGGCATCGATCGGCGGTAGGTTTTGGACAGAACCCATCGCCACCGAGGCATCCCATGAACCGCATCTTCCGCAACTTCCTGGCCATCCTGGCCGCCGCCAGCTCCGCGCTTTGGGCCCTCCCCTACCATCTGGGCGTGCCTCTCACCTACCAGGTCACCCGCGGATCCGGCACGGAGCGCGCCGTGGTGGTGCACGTGCCCATCGATTCCGTGTTCTACAAGCGTGACACGGTATGGGACACGGCTTCCGACGGAGCCACCCCCACCCGCCGCATCCGCCCCGACCGCACCCTGTGGACCATCGCCATCCGCGATAGCTTGGTGGCTGGGCAGAGAACGGCAATGCCTGGTACCGAGTGGTACGCATTCCAATCCAAGAACGGCGATTCCCTCCGGTTGGACACCGCCGTGCTCACCGTCCAGGACTCCACCAAGACCTGGACCCAGGCCTCCTGCTTGGCTCCGCTGGACCTGGAGAGCTGGGCAACGAATCGAACTCGAGTGGACAGCTCCTTCGATTGGGGGCAATTGTCGATTTATTGCCAAAAGGGCACGGGTGCCTTTGGCAGCCGTATGATCTCCGGCGAGTATTTCCGCACCTTCGCCAAAGGACCCTTCGGGAAATTCAGCTCCCCAATCACGCTCACCTTTCCTGTGCCGCGCGGTGTTTGGAGAGACGATTCCGGCTGGGTTTTCCAGGAAGATTCCGCTACAGGAGAAACGTGGACACTGGAAAAAATGGGGCAAACCGAAATCACCAGGACCTGCCGATGGCTCACGGAACCCAAAGTTGGAGACCAATGGGTATGGCGCAGGATCGACTCCACCTTCGGAATCGATACCGTCACCATGGCTGATCGCATCACCCTGGACACCTCTTGGATCCGATGGACTCTCGATGCACGCCTAGCCGATTCCGGAACCTTCCAACGATGGACATCGACATTGAAGCGGGATGGGCTCGAGCCTGTTTCGCTTGCGTTTTCCATAGAGACCATGGGCCAGCCTTCCGAAGAACATCTGGCGGATTCCTTGACGAGCTCCTTGACGAGTTCCTTTACAAGAAACTGGTACTCCAACCATTCCATCTTTTCCAACATCATTCAGTTGCCGGCCCCCTATTTGGACCCGTCCAAGGGACCGGGAAACTTCCACACCCTCACCAAAACCGCTCGATATTCCCAGGGTCACGGGCTTGTGGAGTACCAGGAGACCGAAGTCATCAAATACTGGGCGACCATTTCCTGGGTATTCCCCATCATCCACTCCACCCGCTACACCCTGGTCGCCCACAACGGGGTGGAGCTGGAGAACACCAGCGCCCTCAGTATGACAGAGCGCTCGAGGTGAGACAAAACGGGCGGGGTTTTGAGACGAAATGCTAAAAAATGAGGTCGAACGACCACCACAGGTGTGGGCCATAGCCTCGCCAGCGCCCTACCTCCACATACGGTGAGAACGCCAACTTGATACCGTCAGGAGAATCCAGCTTGATTGGAACTGGGACGTCCTCAAACGTAGCGTGATGCACAAGAATAGAGAATCTGAAGCTCTGGGAGGAAGCAAAAAGCAGCGACGCAACCTCGCGCAAAATGGTATTTGGATCGCTATCGATATGGAAAGTGCCAAAAATACCAGAATCATCGGCCGGTGCACCCATATATTCCGCCCACCCGAATAATCGATAGAAATTGCCGCTTTTCGCAACCTGTATCAGGGATGTGGAAGAAGGAACAGAAGAACCATCGGTATCGGCGAATACAGTTTTATTTGAATAGCTTTGAGACACCCCCCACGAAAAAGCCGCCTCTGCCGCCACAGCACGAAGCCGCTCAACCTCAACAGCATCTGCAATCGCCTGCTCCACATCAGGCATGTCCGTCAGAGCCGGGGGCTTGAACTCTCCATCGTTTGCCGGAACCTGCTTCCAAACAGGCGAGTTGATCGCATTGAGGAAGGCCGGGGTAACGAGGGTGCCATTTTGGAAGTTGGTCTTCATCAGGAAGCTCCAAGGAGAGTGGTTTGGCCCGCCTCAACCCAACGGATCGAGGTGAAAGCTGGGCGAAGTCGAAGGAAAGCGGTTTTCAGGGAATCCGAATTTTGATTCCCACCCAAGCCATTGACATGGACCTCCCAGATCCACAGATCAGCCGGATAAGGTCCTTGTAGGGCGGAATTCCATCCGGGAGGATTTTGAATAGCATCAGAATTCACTTCCTTTACAGGGTCTCCAGCAGAACTGACCCCCGCCCGGAAGGGGTAGACCCCCCGAACGATCTGGATTGCGAATCCCATCGAAGTCGCAAGGCCCTCGAAAAAGCTCTTCGAAATGCCTCCAGCAGCTCCAATAGCCGCGACAATCGCGGCGAGGCGATCTGAATTCGACCCAGCCCCGCTCAGCCCATAGATCGATTCCCAGCGCGCGAGAGAGCCATTCGCATTTGGGAAAATATCAGCTTCGACCGAATCAAGGTACGCTTGAGCCTCATCAAGAAATTGCGCCTCGACGGATTGAATCACCGGCTCATCGCCTCCGACCAAAAGGGCGGTCAGCGAACGCAAAACGTCAAGATGGCCGCTCATGAAACCGTCACCGCAATAGAGCCCAGAGTGCAAAATCCGAATTTGCCGGGGTCGACCAATCCGGAGGGAGAGGTCACCGTGACCGAAGTGGCTCCAGCGAAGAACGCCAATGCCTGCACAGCCTGAGGCGAAAATGGCTGCCCCATGATCAAGGTGTCGAAATACGTGCGAATCGACGATTCACAAATCGAGGCGCTTCCACCCACCATTGAAACCGCCACCGCAATTGGAGAAACCGCCGACGGAATGACGTAGACCTCAGATGGAGCGACAGGACCTTTCTCGACCACGAACGCCTTGATAGAAGCTTGAAGCCCGGTCGAAATGGGGTTTCCAGTTGGAGTGCGGACAACAAGAACGCAGGTTCCTGGGCCATACCCGCTCGGATAGCAGGTGATCGATGAAATCGATTCCGTCCCTGTAGGGACAGACATCGCCCACTGTTCGTAATCGACCCGGTTGCCTCCAGAAACCGGAGTGCGCGCCCTGGCCAGAAACCGAGCCAACAGCTGGGATGCATCCTCGCTCGGGACCCGGGTGATTCCGAGCAGGCTTGCATGATGCACAATGGAATCTTCGGCAGCAGTATCCGCCCAGATCTGGTCGCGGACATAGTCCGCTTGGCGGTAGAGCCCCCAGACCGCAGATGTGAATCCAGCAGCCCTTTGGAAAAGCGGATCTCCAACGGCAATTTGCCTGCCTTGGGACGCGTTTTGAATCGCAGTTAAAACGGCCTGAAACAGGTCATCGAACGAGTTGTAGCTCACGTTGCGCCTCCAGCTACCACAGGCAACCAAATTTCCAAGACAAGGGGGGCTGCACCGGCACTGATCTCGACGCGCAACAACAGCTGCGAGCCATGGAATTCCGCCTGCGAGACCACCGAATCCAACAGCCCTGCATCGATCGCCCACTTCAGCGCCGATGAAGGGGTGCGCCTTGCCAATTGAAGAGTGCTCTCGGATGCTTTCGCGCCCTTGAGCAGATGGAGGTCAGATCCGAAATCCGGCCTCAGGAAGAATGCCCCCCGTGGCGTGAAGAGCGACGACAAAACGAGGTCACCCAATGGAGAACTCGTCCATTCATCGGACACCAACGAGCCATCAAGGAGCATGGAAATCACATCGCACCATCCGACGGAGGTGCCACGTACTGGAAGGGATCTTCCTTGTACGATTCCACCAGGGATTTCTCGATGGCATCCACGACACCCGGAAACCAGGACGCCACGCGCAAAACGTGCTCAGCGATGGCTCCAGATGAATCGGCATCCTCGATTCGGGCTCGGCAAAAGCGAAACAGAGTTCCAGCTTCGTCGCTGTCGTAGACGATTTCCCCCAACGCGCGGGACATATCCGCGGTGGCGTAATCGTAGAGTTCGAGCGGCTTGCCATCGGGCTTCAGGACGGGCTTGCCAACCATCTCGCGTGGGATCCCGTGCTGGAGATCCGCCGGGGTATAGATGGCCGTGCGCATGGTCGGATTCAGAGCTTCGTGTATCCCTTCATCGTTGGTCTCCAGCATGCGGTGGAGCCTCCGGCGGAGGCGCCCCAGTCGCATTTTGTCAGAAGCCGAAATCTTGGTTTTCGTCCCGAGGAAATCGTACAGCAGGACCGCCTGGCGTCCGGTGAGTTGAATCTTCCCGCCCATCAAGCCACCTTGCCTTTCGCCTCGATCGCTTGGATCAGGCTCTCGGGAATGGATCCAGAGGTCCCGTACGAGCGCCAGGTGGCACCCCACAGTTCGTCGAATCCAATCAGATCGCGAACATCGTCCTTCACAGTCTTGTTGGTCACCTGTTCCCGGAGCTCGTCCATCAGCGCCTTGGCAACGATGGAGTCCAGGCTCTCGCTCCGGATGGCCTCCGAAATATCCTGCTTGCGCCTGGCCATGCTGGCCATGACGATCCTTTGAACGGATTCGTTCTTGAAGCTGATCTGTTGCATCCTCACATCTCCTTTGGTTGGGGGGAACTAGTAGCCGATCGCTGTCCATCTGCCGATGGCATGGCAGACGAATTCGGTTGCAGAATCGACGATGTCGAGAGTCGTCGCCGAAAGGCGAAGGCCTGTCGTGCGACTCCTGTAGATGATCACTTCCGCCGCCGGATTGGCGACCGAGACGGAATAGGTCCCAGGCCCGATTCCCGCGCAGAACCTGGCGCTCTTTCCCACCACGTTGGCAGATGGCAAGGTACGGGTACCTCCGCTGGGGATCTCGTCGCGATCTGGCTGGACATCGCCCTCCAGGAGGTAGGCGTCGATGTGCGCGAACGTGGCAAGCCCATCCACCTGGAAGGCCTTGTTGGTGGCCGTGTTCGGGAAGAGGACCCGAGGAACGGTCACTCCGTCTCCGAATTGGATCATGGCCGCCGAGAAGGAGACGATCGACCCGTCAATGGGAAGCTGCAGATCATCCGCGTACACGGTGCCCCTGAAGGTCGCAGAAGCATCTACCCAAAACATATCCGTGTAAGGGTCATTCCAGCGGAGTTTGTCGCTCCACGTCAGGCCGTTTGATCCGCCAAATGGGATCCGGCCGTACGGCACGTTCACCAGAGAAGCATCGATGCTCGCAGCGCCAGCAACAGAAACGACGCCGGCGGTTGCCTTCAGGATCCCGTTGAACGAGGTGTTCAGCGTCAGGTTTCCGGAGGACACTTTCAGACCATTTTCGATCGAGACCGGGAAAGAATTTGAGCGAGGAACGAAGATCCTCGATGATCTGAATGCTCCGGAGTCGTCGTAGGAATAGATGGCAAGTCCGCCTCCATCCGCGTTCGTTCCGGTGATGAGAGCCATTCTCCTGACGTCGGTGCTTGTCAGGAAGGCCAAGTCGCTAAGATTCGAGGATGCCTCCTTGACGTATAAGCCTGTGAACGTTGGCTTGCTCGTAACGAGAAGACCGGCAATGGATTGACCAGCCAGCGGATCGGCACCGTTCCAGTGGTGGATGCTTGCGTGGCTTGGGAGATCGCTAGAGGAAAGCGTCTGCCACGAGAACGATCCTGCGGTGGCCTCGGCCCTCAACCACTTCCCGTTGCTCGTCGTGCCGGTCGCAGGAACGTGGAGGTTGCCATCCGCTGCGCTGTGGGAGATGACTCCCGCAGTCGCGATGATGGGCGTGGTCGCAGTGATTGATGCCCGCGCCCGTGCATCGGTGTAGTAGAGGTTCGTTCCCTCTGCGACATCGGTGGTGGATCCGTTGGTGAATGCCTTGATCGCCCAGGAGGTGAGGCCGAGTGCAGTCCGTGCTGTTGCTTGGTCAGCGGCAACGAGAATGCTGCGGCCAGTCGCGGTGCTGTCGGAGATTTGCGAGGCGCTGTGGGTGTGCGATGGGAGGTCGGAAGCGGACGCGACTCCGATCACACCAGCAGCTCCCTTGAGCAACCCGGTCAGACTTGTTGATAGGGTTGTCTGACCAGTAACGATCAGATCCGTTAGACGGCCTCCGCGAGACGCTGTGATAGCGTCGGCTCCTCCAATTTGGAACGCACCAGTTCGCAGGAATTTGAATCGGTCAGTCCATACCGCATCCCCCTGTAGAAATGCCAGACGCAAATTCCCACCAGAATCAGTCCAGGAAGATGCGCCCCATGTCCCCGTGTCATTAATCAGGTCGACCCTAGACGCGGTCTCGATTGTTGCTCCAAGCGCTTTCTTTACGCTGATTTTTGTCAACACCCCTTCGCGAGCGCTATTGATAGTTTCGAGGCCACCAAACTGGAGAGAAAACATCAAATTCACTGGGCGTGATGTGGTTCCACCTAGTCGGATTACCCCGCCTGCATCGTGTCCAATGACGATTGGCCAATCGATCGCAGATCCATCTGAATTTCGAGAGCCAAGTTCGAATGCTGTGGAAGATCCAAGAATCGACCAGGCCCTAGATCCAGAAGACTTGAACCACTGCATTCCATTCAGCACACACCCGCTGAACTCTGGGGTACTGGTGACCCGAAGTCCACTCAACGATTGGCCAGCGATCGGATCTGGCCCATCCCAGTAGTGGCGAGGCGCATGGATTGGCAGATCTACTGCCGCAAGCTCCTGCCACGAGACGGATCCTGCAGTGGATCCTGCGCGCAGCCACTTTCCATTGCTCGTGGTGCCAGTCGCAGGAACGTGGAGGTTGCCATCCGCTGTGCTATGGGAGATGACGCCCGCAGTCGCGATGATGGGTATAGTCGCGGTGATTGATGCCCTCGCCCGCGCATCGGTGTAGTAGAGGTTCGAGCCTTCCGCAACGTCGGTTGTGGAACCGTTCGTGTAGGCCTTGGTCGCCCAACCAGAAAGGCCAAGTGCGGTCCGTGCTGCTGATTGGTCGGCGGCGACGAGAACGCTGCGACCGATTGCGGTGCTGTCGGAGATTTGCGAAGCGGTGTGGGTGTGATCTGGAAGATCGCCCACAACCAGCGTCTGCCACGAGACGGATCCTGCAGTGGATCCAGCGCGCAGCCACTTTCCATTGCTCGTGGTGCCGGTCGCAGGAACGTGGAGGTTGCCATCCGCTGCGCTGTGCGAGATGACGCCCGCAGTCGCGATGATGGGCGTGGTCGCGGTGATCGATGCCCGCGCCCGCACATCGGTGTAGTAGAGGTTTGACCCCTCTGCGACATCGGTGGTGGATCCATTCGTGTAGGCCTTGGTCGCCCAACCAGAAAGGCCAAGTGCAGTCCGTGCTGCAGCCTGGTCGAGTGCGGTGAGAACGCTGCGGCCAGTCGCGGTGCTGTCGGAGATCTGCGAAGCGGTGTGGGTGTGATCTGGAAGATCGCCCACAACCAGCGTCTGCCAAGAGACGGATCCTGCAGTGGATCCAGCACGCAGCCACTTTCCATTGCTCGTGGTGCCGGTCGCAGGAACGTGGAGGTTGCCATCCGCTGCGCTGTGCGAAATGACGCCTGCACTCGCGATGATGGGCGAGGTCGCGGTGATCGCTGCCCTTGCACGGGCATCCGTGTAGTAGAGATTCGTTCCTTCCGCAACGTCGGTTGTGGAACCGTTCGTGTAGGCCTTGGTCGCCCAACCAGAAAGGCCAAGTGCGGTCCGTGCCGCTGATTGGTCGGCGGCGACGAGAACGCTGCGGCCAGTCGCGGTGCTGTCGGAGATCTGCGAAGCGGTGTGGGTGTGCGACGATGCCGCATACCCGGAGTGGGAGTGGTCGCTGCGCGCCACGGTGGCTGCAGAGCCAGTACCCGCGAATGCAACAGCCAAGGTGACGCCAGCGGTGAGCAATCCGCCTCCAGTGAGACCGCTTCCGGCCGTCACACTCGGGACCCCGGACAGGTCCCCCCACGGGATGGACGACACGAGGCTCCAAACTCCCGATGCGACCTTCTTCAGGTACCCGAGTCCAGACGCATCTGCGATCGCGGTGAGGTCGTTGGATGCAGCCTGCCGCGTTGCGACGGCAGCGGCCACCGTGGTGGGCGTGGCATACCGCAAATCGGCAGCGGACTGGGTGAGGAGATCATTGACCATTGCCCAGGTCGTTCCCGTCCTCTTGGGCACGCCATCGCCCACCAGGCTGTTTAGGATGGAATCGGTTCCTGTGCCGGATGTTCCCGAGTAGTGGTTCTCGATTTCCTCGACCGTCGCCAATGCCAGCGCATCGACGAACACCTCCACCCCGGACTTCCCCGTGGTGGCAAGTTTTGGCGCTGCATCCAGGGCGAACCCCTTGGATTTCAGCTCCGCGATCGTGGCGGCGACAAGGCGCGCATGATCCAGGCCGCTCATGGGGTCCCCTTCCCGGCGGTGACCTGCCCGGACACATCAGGGTGCAGGAGGCCTGAAAACATGCACAGGCATCGCCCGGTCACTACGCCATCCAGCGGATTCGCGGTGGCGCCATCATGCCCCAAACCAACCTTGGGGGCGACGATGCTGGCCACCGTGTCGCCCTCCACCGTCACCTTCAGGCCATGCACGCGCACGGAGCCATCTGGAGCCAAGTCGATCGTCGTGGTGGATCCACCCTGGATGTGCACGGTTCCGTCCGGCTTGAGTCGCACGTAGGTGGTTTCCGATGCGTACAGGACGGTTTCGCCCGGGCCAGCATCTGGACGATGCTTGGAATCTGTAGCCACCACCACAGCCAGGTCGTCCACCTGAGCCACCATGGCGACATCGCCAGCCTCAGGCATGGACACCAGGCCGCGCTGCTGCATCACCGGAACGTCTTGGAGCTCCCGCTCGCCGCGGACCACCAGGTCAGATAGGCGTAGCCCCTTTCCCGCTCGCTCGCGGATGGCAGCGAAGATGCCCCTGAAGAGCTTGGTGGCCATCAGAGGTCGACCTCCTGCTTGGCCTTCTTTTTGGTCTTCGCGGGTTTGAACGGATCGCCAACGCGCGGACTCAAGGAAAGACGAGTTCTGGAGCCGGACCGGCGATCGAACGAGAAGGCGCACCGGTGCAGGATGTACGTGCCTTCCAGGCAGAGGATGTCGTCGACCAGGTCGACCAGGCGGTTGACCGCCCAGACCGTCCCGCCCTGCGAGAACCCAGCAACCTCGTACTCCAGCTGGAGCGCCTGGATGCGTTCCTGCCGCAGGTATTCCTGCGCCTGCTTTTTGATGTCGCTGGAATGGCCGTTGAAAGCCGCGACAAATGGCCTTTCAAGTGGCGCGGTGGGATTGACCACCTCCACCTTCCTGTGGCCCTCTTCCTCGTTGTCGGAAATCAGGATGAACTTCGAGTGGATCTTTCCGTTGCCGCGCCCGCGTTGGCCACGCTGGATCACGGACCGATCCAGCCGGTAGGAAGATGCGCCAGAGGAGACAAGCTTCCCAAAGGTCATGCGGCCGTCCGGGGCACACCAGAAGATCAGACCGATCGAGCTTGCCAGTCCGGACAGCACCTTGAATACGGTATCGCCCACGTCCACCATGGATCGGCCCGCGATCGATTGCGATGCTTCTGGCGCCAATTCCATCCCGAACCTGGAAACGTGCGGGATCTTGGCGAGGTACTTCTGCGCCGCGTCCTTGATGGTAGAAGGCGGCATTCCGAACGACGTGACGAAGGTATCCTCCACCAGTCCGATCAAGGATCTCCCGGAGATCGACCTGTTGTGCGAGTTCTTGTCGTAGGACTCGTCGATCTGGTCGATGATCCCCACCAGGGTAGGGAGCCCGTCGAGGTAGATGCGCACCAAGGATGCCTCTTCCACGCGAGCGTCGAGTCCGATCGTGGCGCTGAACGATCCCGATGGCTTGTACAGGTCGCAGGTCACCTCCAGACGCTCCACTTGCGACAGGATCTGACCATTGATTTCGAGTTCAACACTAGACCGCAGGGACATAGATCAAGACCTTCCCTTCGGTGAAGCTCGGATTTTTCATGCCGTTGAGGCGGCACAAGCGCTCCGCGGTCTGGTACGGCAGACCGTGCTGCAGGCAAATCAGGTGGAGGGGCGTTGGGCGATCGACCGTGATTTCCCGGATGGACTCGAACCGAGCCAGGCGATCGCGGTACTGCCGATGGATGGCCAGGGCCAGAGAAAGCAGCGGGTCAGGAGCGCGACTCACCTGGGCAGCGCGCAGCAGAAGCTGCCGCGAGGCCAAGGTCAGGCGCGCGACCTGGATCGGAGTGGAAGGCATGATCCTTGGCGACACCCCCAGGCGATTCCCACGCGAATCGAAGGACACGGAATTCTCGATTGCCACCTGGGCGCGCAGTAGGTCTTCATCGGCGGCCATGACCTGCGAGGCGGAAATCCCCCCTTGGATCGCCCCCTGGATCAGCATCGCATCGGCGATGTCAGTCCCGGCATACTGCGAGATCAACGCCTCCAGATCCGCGATCGCCCGCTGCGCTCCCAGGACAGGAGAATCCACCGCGGTGCGCAGACCCGCGAACAAATCCAGGAATTCCGCGATCTGGCGGACCACTTGGCCGGGGACGTCGGAGGCAAACTGCAAGGCAGCGAAGCCGGCGGAAACAGGCGATGTGATCGCGGCACGCAACGCGGCGATCCGGCCAACAGCTTCACCAAGTCGGGAGACGTATCCGGAGATCTTGTTTCCCAAGCCCAGGGCATTGAGCTGGTCCGCCCAGGTGGGACTGGAGAAATCGACCGACGGCAGAGACGCTGGAGCCACCGGTGCGCGCAACGCCGGGATCACCGCCTGGTCAATCGCCTGTTGCGCGGTCGAGATGGCCAGATCTCCCAGATGTGGGCGGAACACAAGCTCCTTCTTGACCGTGTCCTGCACCACCACGAAATCCACCTCGGCAGTGTCGATGCGGTGATCGTACTTGGCTGTCACCGACTCCACCATGCCCGGGAAGGTCCCATGCAACGGATGCTCCACCTGGACGGAGGCGCCCTTGCGCAAGACCTGGAGGAGCTCCACGTACTTGGCCAAGGCCTCCATGCCGATGAAGACGGTCTTGAATGGATGTTCTCCAGCTGAGGCGCCGAGCCACTCCAAGTCGGCGCCATTTTGGCCAGGATACTCGTGCTTAGCGATGGAATGCTTCCATGTATCGGTGAGGTCCACGCAGTCGATATGGAGTCCCGCGATGGTGACGGAGATTTTCATCGGGGCGACCAACCTGGACCCAGGGACTCGGAGCGGAGAGCCACGACTCCAGCGCTGTCGCTTTCTAGGCGCGCTACAACCTGCCCATTCGCGTCGATGCTGTTGTGCAAGGTGAGATAGATTGACGGCGGACGCGCTCCAGAAAATGGCGACAAAGGCTCAGGATCTTCAATCCCCAAGAGCCTCCGACGCGATTGGTCATAGGCTCTCTGCTCTTGCGCACGATACATCCTATCCGTTTGATCGATTTCTTTTTGGGTGGCAGAATCAGCCTGAGGAAACCTTCTCCCCTCGTTTATTTTTTGCCCAAGTATATCGAATCCAACTTGGCCAATTAGCCGCCCAGGAGTGCCTCCGATTCTGTTTCCGAGGAATGCCCCCAGCTGCTGTGTCGCGATTCTGGTTGCCGAATACTCATTTACCCCGCCTTCATCGACTACCGCATACGTGCCGCCGATGATTCCAGCCCCCAATGGGCTGATCGCGAATTTTCCTGCAGCCTTTGCCCAGGCGGCTAAGCGCGCACCCCATCCTGCCAACAAAGGGCCGGCTGGGCCAACTGGACCAGTCGGGCTGCCTCCGCCGCCAGCGACCACTACCACGTACATCGGGTTTACAGGAGATGAGCCGAGACCACCAATCCCACCAAGACCGCCAGCACCGCCCGCACCTGCACCACCGCCTCCGAACACGCCGCGTATGGTTTGCCAGGCACCGATAAGCTTGGCCGCTGTGGTGATCGCAACTGCGGAGGCCAGGAGGACCCCTGCGCCGATGGCGACATTCTTCAGGAGGTCCTGGTGATCCGCCAGAAGCTTGGAGTACTTCGTGATCACCTCGTTGACCGGACGGGCAGCCTCGTCTCCAATCTTCTTCATGGACTCTTTGAGGCGCTCCAATTGGCTGGCGGCATTCCCCATGCCTTCGCCCATCTTGTTCTTGATCTCGCCAGGAGCCTTCTTGATTTTCTCGACGTAGCGCTGGAGATCCGTGAGCGCATTCCCATCGAGGAGGGTCCGAACACCCTTGATGGTATCTTGATCCGTCGCCCCCCAGGCTTTCGCCACGAAATTATTGCGCTGTTTTTCCGTAGTCAGCTTTTTGTAGGCCGCAGTCAAATCGCCCAACACTTTGACCGGATCGCGGCGAGATCCATCCTTGTCGTAAAACTTCACGCCGGTTGCCTTCGCTACGTCCAGCATGTATTTCTGGTTGGTGAACATCCGGAGCGTCGAATCGGTCAACGTTCCGAGACGATCCTTGTCTTTCTCCACCGCGCTCAGCGCCTCGGTCAAAGCGAGGGTCTGTTCCATTGTGAAATTGGCGGCCTTTGCGTTTGCACCAACTTTGGCGAAGATGCCCGAGAGGTCCTCGATTTCCGCCGATCCCAGGTCGCCCGCGATCAGCATTTTGTCGAGCAGCTCCAGCGCCTTTCCTGGTTGGGTCAAATCGAAGTTGAAGGTCTCTCCAGCCACCGCGAGCGACTTTGCCAGATCATCCGCATTTGCTCCGGTGAGAGCCACAGCCTGGTTGATGGCGCCAACTGCGCCCTTCGCGGAGTCCCACGATTGCCCGGACTGGATCATGGTGCTGAAGCTTCCGACCAGCTCCTCCACTGGGGTTCCGGTCTCGACGGACATTTTCATCAGATCGCTGCGGATCTGGTCGGCTTGCGCTTTGGTTGCGCCTGCGGTACGTTTGATGCGTAGCAAGGTGCGATCGAGGGTCGCGCCTCGCCAGAGGACGAATCCCGACCCGACGCTCGCACCGAGAGCCGTGTACTTGTTCAAGATCCCTTGCGCCGCCTGGTGGGAGAGGCGCCCCACCGCTCGAAAAGCCTGACCAGCATGCGTTGCCAAACCAGAAGCGCTATGGGCCGCAGCATTTGCTGCCGCCCCAAACAAGTGGAGCCCGTTGGCGGCGACCGTTGTATTGCCGCCCATCCATTGCATCTGCGCACCGGCGGCATGGGCCTGGTTGCTCAGCCCCTGCACGCTATGACCGCCAGCATTGGCTGCAGCAACCAAGCCGCTGGAATTGCCCTGGATGATCAGTCGCAAGGTGGATATGGCGGACACTATCGATGCTCCTCTCGATACTTTCCGATGAGTTTTCGGTTTTTGTCTTCAGGCGGCTCCTGCTCGACTCCTTCCAGTGCGAACAGGTACAGCCATTGGGATTCCGTCAGGTCGGTGGAGTGGCAACCAAAGAACGCAACAGCCTTTTCAGCGTTCCGATATTTGAAACGCTCCCAAGAACTGTCTCTGGCTTTTTTTTAACTCCGAAAGGAGGATTTCAACCTCCTCCTCCGTCGCCGATTCCAGGTTCCCTCCGACCTCGTCCTCGAACGCGGAGTAGATCTCTGTCAACCTATCCACGTCGTCCCTGGAAATCAGCGATCGGAAGACTTCCACGCTGGTGGCCAGGGGGGCGCCTCCATCAACATCTCGGACCGCCCGAAACAGCTGCTGGATCGCCCGCTCTTCCTGGAACTCCTCCAGATTGTGCAGTTGGACCTGTACTTTCTCGCGCTGGAAGCGCTGCTCCGCCGCGAAGAACGCTTCCTGGGCTTCCTGCTTGGACAAAATCCTCACGACCACCTCGACGGTGGATCCGGGCCAGAGAACCACCTTGGAGTTCTTGATGCCCCGCTTGATCGCTTCGAGGTTCACAGCACCGGGTCCCTGCGCGTGGCCGTGAAGGTGTACGGATACACGATCTCGTTTCGGCCATCGCCCTTCTTCTCGCCCTTCTTCAGCAGTCGCACGCCGTAGTAGGTGGCGGTGGTTCCTCCATCGTAATGGATGACCACGGTGCCTTCCGACTTCGCGTACTTGGCAAAATCGAAAGCGCCGGTCTTGGGCTCCACGTACTCCAACGTGAATCCGTACTTGGGCGGAATTTCCACAAAGCCGGACTTCGAAGCGTATTCGACTTCCTTTCCGACTTCGATTTCGTGTTCCGCAATCGACTTGAAATCGGAAACGGTAATCCCGTCGAATGTCAGCTCCACTTTTGCGATGGCGGCCATTCTTTGCTCCTCAGTTTGAGACGTTGATGAGGTCGAATTCGGCGAACGCCTGGTGGAGGCCAGGCACCCATGGAACGGGGATCTTCATCAGGATCCGGCCCGAGACGTTGGGGTCCGCCTCGAGCACGAACAGGTTCTTGCACTCCTCCACCTTCTGGAGGATTTCCAGATCCTCCAGATCCATGGCCACGCCGATGGCGTCCTGACGCACGCTGACCATCGTCAGAGGATTGAGCTTGCTCTCGCCGTACTTGCGCCGGTACATCGCCCGCACTTCCTGGCGGAAGTAGTCCAGGATCGCGATGGGGTTGGTGTCCAGCAGCACCAGGTCCTGGGAGCCGTTCGTGGTGGTGCGGGTGGTGACCAACCGCACGATGCTGACGTTCCCGGCGGGATCGGATTCCAGCGGAGTGACGCCGTTGACCATGAGCGTTTCTTGCTCGGAGCGGGTGAGCCCCAGAGCAACAGGGGGCGCCACCACGGATCCCAAGACTCGGCCAGAAAACGGCATCGCAGGATCCGACTGGGAAGCGACCACTCCCGCGACGCATGCTGCGATGACCCACGGGGCGGTTGGAGATCCCGGCAAGTAGGAGATGTGGTCGCGCTCGTGGTTGAGGCCGTTGGCCAACGTGACCAGCGTGGCGATGTTCTTGGCTGCTCCGGTGATGGCCGCGAAGGCGCGACCGGGGCGCAGTTCCACCCCCGACGAAACCAGGTCCAGATAGGTCTGGACCTTCCCCAGGCTGGTGGAGTCGGCGAATTGAAGTGCGACCACGTGGAACTGGCTGGGCGTCACGGCATCGAGTGCCGCCTGGATGTCCGGGTCGGTGGCTCCATTGGCCATCGCGTTGACGGTGGTGGTGATCCCGGCGACCGAGCCCACCACGGAAAGCGGAATCTGGTTTCCACAGGTCCCCTTGTTCTTGGCGGTCAGGTTGGCGAACACGGTCGCCGAAGCTGCCGAGAGGGGCAATTCCGTCCGAGCTTGGATCGCGGCGGTGAGACGGGTGGCCAGGGTGGAGGCGATGTCCCCCGCCTGCACGCCCAGGTCCACGCGCTTTCCCGCGATGAAGAACGACAACGTCTCGCTTGCGGTTGCGGTACCAGCGAACTGGAAGGAGCCCGTCGCAGCCACGGATGCCCCGGCATCGGAAATGCCGACCACGAACGGGGCCAGGCCGCGATTCGTGGCGATGACCGCCTCCACCATCTGGTGGGCGACAGATCCTGCTCCCCACAACGTGGCTGCCTCGGCGCTGGAAAACGCCTGAGCTGGAGCCAGAGCGGCTTGGGTGCCGGTGGCGAGCATCTGGGCGACGATCAGCAATCGCTGGGAATACATCCCCAACCCGGAAGCACCGGAGGTATTGTATGCGCCGTAAAACCCGGGCTTGAGGGCGTTTCCAGGGATTCCGGAAATCGAGAGGTTCATAGCTCTTCCTTTTTGATTTCAGGAGTCGAGGACTTCGACGCCTTCGGTTTTACCGGCTCAACTTCCTCCAATGCATTTGCCTGGAGGAGCTGGCGGTAGTAGTAGGAGTTCGGAACCGAAATGGGCTCCGTGGTGATTCGATCCAATCCGCCTTCGGTGGGAACAGGATCAGAGACAGCGCGAACGTGCAGTTTTTCCATCAGGTCCTCGGATCGAGATTGTCTGTGGCAAGTGGTGGATTCGCCAGCTGGCCGCCGGAAGGGCTGACCTGGTGGTAGGAGGCAATCAGATCGGTCAGGGCGACTTCTTCATCCGTGGATGCAGGACCCTTCGGAATTCGAACAGAGGTGCGGAACCGAACCTCGAATACGGACTCGCCAGATTGGAATTGTTGGCCGCTGGTTCGCTCATCCCATCCGTCGGGCTGAATCGAATCGATGTCCATTCCCAGATTTTGTCCAGAGAGGTTGCGGACGACCAGGCGGACTAAGGGGTGAACGAGCTTCCGACGCTCCGATTCCGAGTGGAGGTTCTTCACAGCCACCAGCATGGTGATCTTCAAGGATTCTTTGGTGGACCCATCCGGGTAATCTTCGAAGGCTCCCGAAACCACTGCGACGTTCAGGCCAGGGCAGATGGCGTCCGGGAAACGTCCCAAATCGACCTTGGCGAATGCGCGATCCGTGCCCGTGAAAAGCGCGTAGATCGCCGCCTCGATATCGTAGCAGGACGAAGGGATCACAAAAACATCCCCCCCAGAGACGCAGTGGATTCCATGCCAAATTCCGCATCCCCACCTGTCGAAACGTGGAAGGATTCCGGACTGGCTTCCACCACCTGGGATTGGCTGGAAGCCAGGCCCAAGGAAATGGATCCCTTGGCGATCGCCGTCAAAAGGTCCATGGCGGATTTTCTCCGCAAGTCCATGTCGGAATCCTTCCCCGCAGCACCGATGCGCTCGTAGAGCCCATGGAGGGAAAGGTCCACCGCGATCTTCTTGACGATGATCGGAGTGGTGGACAGAGGCAAGGAATAGCGAGACGCCAAGTACCCGTCGATGACCCCGCATGCCAGATCGATTTGTTCCTGGGCGATCGAGACCTGAATGAAACCCGTCGCATTGGGATGGGCATCATCGGTCGTTTCGATCAGTCGCAGATCGGGATGAGACAGTTTGAGGTCATCGACGGTGCAGTACATGGATCAGCTCACCGTGAGCTTGATGCACGCCTTGGGAGCCAGGCACAGCGGAAGCGGATTGCTCTGGGCTTCCAGGTTGTGCCCCTTGCCCATGGGCATCGGCTCCGCCTTGGCGTAGTACTCCTGGCCCATCGTGTTCACGGTCTCGTTGTAGTTGGCCGGGGCGAGCGCCTCGACGAACAGACCCGGGACGTCCGGCACCAGGTACGCCTCGCCGTCGGCGATGTACTTGGATCCTCCCACCGAGAATTCGTACTCGCTGAACTCGGTTCCGCCGAAGGTGAAGCCGGAACGCATGTCGCCGCCAAGGCGATCCGCAGAGGCCTGCCATCCCGCGTAGGTGGCCTTGACCAGATCGTGTCCCACGAGCGAATCGAAGAACGACGCCGAGCAGTAGGCCTTCCACCGCAGCACCATGAACGCCCCGAGGACCGATTCGGACTCCCGCTTGGCGGCCATGATCTTCCCGCGGACATCGGTGGTGGCCACGTTGAGCGCCAAGGCCTTGGAAATCTGCGTGACCCCGAACGCAGAGAAGAGGTCTTCGATGACCGCACCGTCGGCATTCAGGATCTGGCCCTTGATGGCGCCAATCTTCTGCCACTCCCGGGTGGCCACCAGGTTGTTCTTCATGTCCTGGAGGCGATCGTTGACGACGGCGTTGACCGAGGCCAAAGTGTCCTCGGAACCGAACGCGCGGACACCCTGGATGTCCTCGGCCAGCACCACGCTGCGCTGAGGCAGGTGGGTGGTGGTGAACGACCTGGTCTTGCGGCTCTTCCCGGCGACGGTGACGCCGGGATCGCGGCGCGACGCGTTGGGGACCAGGGTCAGCCGACCGGCCTCTTCGTCGATCAGCACCTGGGTGGAGCGCTGGGGCTTGGGAGCGAACAGGCCGCTGGAACCGATCCGAGTCGGGAGGCTCGGCAGGCTCTGGATGGACGCGGTGAGCGTCTGGAGGGAGAAGGTCTCGTCGCCCATCAGGTGACTCCTCGAACGAAAGGGTGAGGCCCGTGGGACGAGCCGGTGACCAGGAGAGCGGAGGGATGGGAGGGCCTACATCGGGCGACCCTTGCGCGACTGGGTACGAAGTCTCCAGATGCGGCATGGATCGGATGGGTCAGAACAACAGACCTCGCGTCAAGCCATGATCGATGGACCTTCGAACGGTCGGTAAAGGAGTCTCCCGCAGAGCCACCAAAGGAGCGAGCGATGGATACGGGAGGGGTCCAGGTGGGAAGGAAGCCGAAGGACCCACCATGGACCGGTTGGATGTTGTCGAACGCGGGCGATCCGGGAAGCGCCAGGTCGGCGCCATCCGCGGAAGGAGCCACCAGAGCGACCACGGTCTGGTCGACGGGGGGATCGGACACTTGGGCGGAGACCGCCAGGGCGAACCCCAGCAGGATCGCCAAGAGGAAGAGGAGGGACTGTTTCATGGGTGACCTTTCGTGGATCAGATGGACGCCCGGGCCACGATGCCCAAGCGCTTGAGGGTGGACAGGGCGGAGGCCTTCTGGGCATCCGTCGCGCCAGCGGGCCACACCAGCTGGCTGGAGTTGACCACCGCGCCACGGGCCAGGATTTCCAGGTCCTGGTCGGATGCCGAGCTGGCCTTGGCTTCCAGGGCGATGGAGTCGGCGATCTGGGAGCCGTCCCGGGCCGTGAGGGACAAGGGCACCACCTTTCCGGAGCCCTCGGCGACGGTGATGTCCCAGCCGTCGCCAACGATGAAGTCCGCGGCCCCGTCGGCGATCGTGAACTTGAGGTCGTCGGCGAAGGTGGATCCCACCGCGACGTCGCCCATCACCAGGCCATCCGGATCCTCCACGCGGAAGACCCCTCCGTTGGCTGCCGCCGTGATGCAGCGCACCGTGTACACCCCGGGGCGCGCACCGGCCAGGACCGGAGTGGTGGCATCCAGGGTGAAGGCTCCATTTCCGGTGTTCCCGCCGGTCTTGGCGGCAGCGCTGGCAGCGCCGACCAGAATCCGACCCAGGACGGTTGCGACGACGATCGCGCCGGAACCTCCCAGAAGCGTCGCCTTCTCGCGCCCCCAGGTGGGGCTGACCTCGTGGGCGACCAGGTCGCCCACGCGAGTGGAAAGGGTGGCGGAAGTGCTCATCGAGTCTCCTTGTGGAATTGGGCGGCGCGAGCCTTCGCATCCGCGACGAGGGAGTGGAGGGGGGGTACAGGAGGCTTGCCGCCGACGAAGGACTCGCCGAACTCGACCACCTTCGGGAGGGTGTCCAGAAGCTGTCCAAGGAGGGCGGGGATGGGGTCGGCCTCACCGAAGGCAAGGGCGCCATCGTGAGAGGCAGCGGTCAGCTCCTTGTGCAGCGCCTCGAACTTGGCGCGCAGCACCGGCGAAAGTCGCCCGGCTTCGGAGGCTTTGTCCAGCTGGGCACCGAATGCCGCCCCAGCCTGGGAAATTGCAATTTCTGTCAGACGACGTCGTGCGGTGTCCAGTTCCGCCTGGAGAGAGACTTCGCGCTCGGTCGTCGCTGGCGCACCCTGAGCCGCCACGGAAGCCTGGGCGGCGGGAGCAGCGAACGCGGGAGCCGCCTTGTCTTCGGGAGGGGCGATGTCCCACGGGATCTCGATTTTTTCCAGCGACTCGATCTCGTAGGAAGGCAACTGCTTGTCGGCCACCTCGATGCCCTTGGCCTCGATCAGCGCTTCCCGCTGCCCGCGCAGGAGGCGACCCAGGGCCTGCAGGGGGCGCGCCAGGCGGTTGAGCCAGCGACCCGTGATGATGCCCCAGTCCTCGGAGATTCCGAATGCCAGGTGGCCATCGTCCTCCTCCGCTCCACCGGCCTCGCCGAAGGCAAAGGGCGGCTGATCCTTCAGGGAAGGGTTCCACGCTCCAAGGGCTCCCAGGTGCCGGAGCGTTCCGTCGGCGTTGAGCTTCGGGCTGGAGTAGATGAACTCCCCCCGCTGGCACGCCTCGGCGAAGGCGGGACTCAGGTGATCCACCTTGTACCACGATACGGAGCCGTCCAGCTTGACGTCCACCACGGATCCGACCCTCGGGTCGTCGTGCTTGGGATGGCCGGTCACCAGAGGCGGCATGTAGCCACCCACCAGCTGCTTGCGCACCGAGTCGACATGGGCGGAAACATCCGCGTCCGTGAACGTGATCTTGGTCCCGTTCATCGCCGTATGAGTCCCGGGATAGAGCCCTTTCACCCAGGGGTTGGCCGGGGTGACGGAAAGCGGCATTCGTTTCGTGGCATTGGGCATATCGAAAACATGCCGGAATCCAAAGGAACGCTCAGGGAATCGATTCCCCGATTGAATCCACCATTTTTGCGGGGATTGGATTCTCTGGTCGATCCGAATGGAATCGCCACATTGAAACCATGCCTGAAGATACGGGATCGAACCAGACAATCAAAGACGTGATTGCAAAAAGCCTGGGTCAATTGGGAGTGGGGGCTGTCCTGGCGGTCCTCCTGCTCCTCTACTACCAGGCCGAGTCGCGCCGGTGGGACGAACGCATGCGCTCGGACGAAAAGCGGTGGGAGGCCCTGTTTACCCAGTACAAGGAGGGGACTTCGGAAGCCCTGAAGGCTATCGAGGTGTGTTGCCACGATCGCCTCCAGCGCTTGGAGGACATCGAATCCACCAGGAAGCGTACCAGGTGAGCAAGCGGGACCAGCTGGAGCCCCAGGCGCGCGAACTCCGCGTGATCCATGGCCTGACCTTCGCGGACATCGCCGCGAGACTGGGGGTGTCCGTGCGCACCATCCAGTCGTGGGCCAAAGGCGATTCCACGGGACGTGGCACATGGGATCAGCAACGCGCCTCGCTGACCACCACCGCCGATACCTTCCATGCCGAGCTCTACGACCTGGGGATCGTGGTGGCTCGCACGATCAAGGATGGGCTCCTGGAGGGGAGACCCGTGGACAAGAGCGCCGTTGCGAACCTGGATCGGATCGTGAAGACCGCCATGAATGCCTGGAAGTACCAGCAGAAGAATCCCCCCAAGGCCGACCCCGTGAATCCCAGCGAAAAGCAAAGCCAGATCAAGGCCAAAATCCGCGAACGACTCGGACTGAAAGCCACCCAGTGAACACCCGGCAGAAGGCAAGGAAACCCAAGACCGCGAAGAAAAGCACCAAAAACGGCGCAGAATC
>Ga0116157_10001257_pt1 | contig 25672 bp, 21 predicted proteins | sample AD_UKC048_MetaG_FD_89882 | JGI IMG/M metagenome (GOLD analysis project Ga0116157, IMG submission 89882) | Active sludge microbial communities of municipal wastewater-treating anaerobic digesters from USA - AD_UKC048_MetaG | ecosystem: Engineered > Bioreactor > Anaerobic > Digestate | place: USA... | reverse complement strand
TCTACTTTGTCCGCCTGACCATCGACGGGAAAGAGACGGAAACGGTGAAGGTGGTGAAGGTTGAAAATAGTCATTAGCTCGCTGCGCTCGCGGGAATAGGTCATTAGCTCGCTTCGCTCGCGTCATAAAGTTGTCATAAGGTTGTCATAAGGTTGTCATAAGGTTGTCATAAGGTTGTAACCTGGAACGCTGGAACCATTGATCTTAAGAAAAGTTTCTGCGGAGAGAGGGGGATTCGAACCCCCGGTCCCGAGATATCGGGACAACGGTTTTCGAGACCGCCGCATTCGACCGCTCTGCCATCTCTCCGGAGCGGAGAAAGAGGGATTCGAACCCCCGGTCCCGAGGTATCGGGACAACGGTTTTCAAGACCGCCGCATTCGACCGCTCTGCCATTTCTCCGTTGAGGGCGCAAAAATACAAACTTTTATCTTCCCGGAACTACCTTCCGCCAAAATTTGCCACATTCTGACTTATCCCGGCCTTAAACTGATCAAAATAGTTTTTTAAATATTTTAAATTTATCTTTGTTTTAACGGGAATTGAAACTTTCTTAAATCGTTTTGCCAATGAAAAGAATTTTATTTGTTGCCATCCTTATAAACACCCTCCTCTCCCCCGCCGTAATGCAGTCGAAAACGCTGCAGGCCTATCTCAACTACACTGTTTTTAATGTCCCCGGCAAAGGGCCCTTCATCGAAACGTACCTTTCGGTCGAAGGGAAATCGGTGTTTTACATGCCCAATGAATCGGGGCAGTTCCAGGGAAAGATCGAAGTCACTTTCATCTTCCGCCAGGGCGAAGAGATCAAGGAATTCGACAAGTACCAGTTGTTCAGCCCGGTAGTCAGCGATACGGTGGCTATCGATTTCAGCTTCATTGACCAGCAGCGGTATTTCATCCCCGAAGGGGAATACGAAATGGAAATCATGATCGCAGACCTCAATACCGGTAAAAAACCTTTTTCCGCTACCCAACCGGTCACCATCAATTTTGATGATAAAGCAGCCTGCTTTTCGGGAGTACAGTTTGTCAAATCTTTCTCCCCCTCATCCCAACAAAATATCCTCACCAAAGGCGGATATGACCTCGTTCCGCTGGTGTACAATTTTTATCCCGAATCAACCAATAAGCTGATCTATTATACTGAAATTTATAACTCGGACAAAGCGCTCGGCCCGGGTGAAAAGTTCCTGAATGTCACCATGATCCGTTCATTTGAAACGGAAAACACCCTGAAGGAATTCGTAACCTACCGGAAATTCGATGCCGGCCCGGTAGTCCCGGTTTTCGGCGAGTTCGATATCAGCCGGCTGCCCAGCGGCAATTTCCTGCTGGTTTTCCAGGTCAAGAACCGTCAGAATGAGGTTATTGCTGAAAACAAGATGTTTTTCCAGCGGAGCAATCCCAATATCCAGTTTAGTCTCGACGACCTGGCCACGATCGACGTCAACGCCACCTTCGCCAGCCGCATTACGAATGCCGACACGCTGCAGGAATTCATCAACTGCCTCGATCCCATCGCAACGGAACTGGAGAAAAATTTCATTTACAAGCAGGCCAAACTGGCCGATCTGAAGACGAAACAGCAGTTCTTCTACAATTTCTGGTCGTCGAGGGATATGATCAATCCCGAAACTGCCTGGAAAGATTATTATGGCCAGGTTCAGGTGGTGAATAAGGCCTACAAAACACAGATCAGCAAAGGATACGATACCGACCGCGGCAGGGTTTACCTGAAATACGGCCCGCCGAATATTATCAGCGAAAACTATAACGAGCCGAGCAGCTACCCTTATGAAATCTGGCATTATTATGAACTTGGCGGCAACCAGCGGAATAAAAAGTTTGTCTTCTATACCCAGAACATCATTACCAACAACTTCCAGCTTTTACACTCCGATGCCATCGGCGAGATCCAGAATTACAAGTGGCAGGTTTTCCTGAACAACCGCTGGTATGACCCCTATAACGTGGATGCCAACCAGGCCCCCGGAATTTATGGCGGAAAAGCGGATGATTATTACCGTAACCCGCGTTAAACGGTCATTACAATTTTTTGAACGTTTGATAGTATCTTTGCCATCCTGAATCTTAGGGCAAATGGCATTCCTGTACCATACTTTCAAACTCCTGGCCAACCTGGTCTCACGGCTCCCATTCCCGGTACTATTCTTCGTCGCGGGTATCTTTAATTTTTTCCTGCATTATATCATCCGCTACCGGAGAGATATCATCCTTAAAAACCTCCGTAACGCGTTTCCTGAAAAAAAACCCGGAGAAATACGAAAAATCCTTGGCCAGTATTATAAAAACCTGTCGCAGATCATGTTTGAAGTGATCAAGCTGCATTCTATCCGGCCTGAAAAATTGCTGGAACGGTTTACTTTTACGGGACTGGAGCCACTGGCTGAGACGCTGCGTAAGGGCCAGAGCGTCATCATAACTATCGGGCACTGCGGTAACTGGGAATGGATGGGGACGGCGCTGGGGCAGGTGCTGCCCGCCAGGGGGTTCGCAATTGTCAAACCCCTCTCCGACAAACATTTTAACCGGTATATGGAATCTCTCCGGCACCGGATCAACCCCGACAGCACGATCCCCTTTCACCGTACCTACCGCACCCTGATCCGGCATAAACAGGAAATGGTGACGTTTAATGTGTTCGCCGCCGATCAGACGCCGGTGAAAGAAGAGGCCAACTACTGGACTCGATTTTTAAACCAGGATACCCCTTTTTACATCGGGGTGGAGAAACTGGCAAAAGCCCTTCACCTTGCCGTCTTTTTCATCGACATACAACGGACCGGCAATGGAAAATACAACGGAGAGATCAGGCAGATCACCCGGGAGCCGGAAAAAACGGCAGAGAAGGAAATTACGGAAGCTTATATCCGGTTGCTCGAAGAAGCTATCCGCCGGCGTCCCGACAACTGGCTGTGGTCGCACCGCCGCTGGAAGCTGACCCGCACACCCGGTAATTGACCCGGTATTACTATTTCTGATAATTTTGATTTACATTTGAAGCAGAAATCACCTGTTTGAAAACGGCTGTCGTCATACTTAACTGGAATGGAAGGGAATTTCTGGAGAAATTCCTTCCCGGAGTCATTGCCCACAGCGCCGGTGAAGCCGAAATCATTGTCGCCGACAACGATTCTGCCGACGATTCTCTGGCCTTCCTTGAGGCTGCCCATCCCGGCATACGCATCATCCGGCTGGATAAAAATTACGGTTTCGCCGGAGGGTACAACCGGGCGCTAAAACAGGTTGACGCTGAGTATTTTATTCTGCTGAACAGCGATATTGAAGTGACGGAAAACTGGATCACACCGGTCATCCGGCTGATGGAGTCCGATGCGTCCATTGCCGCCTGCCAGCCTAAGATCAGGTCGTACAAAGAGCCGGAGCAGTTCGAATACGCCGGCGCCGCGGGAGGTTTCATCGATAAATACGGGTACCCGTTCTGCCAGGGGCGCTTGTTCCAGCATATTGAAAATGATGAAGGGCAGTATGACCAGGCGCGGGAGGTGTTCTGGGCCACAGGGGCCTGCCTGTTCGTCAGGTCGGTTGTATTCACGCAACTGGGTGGCTTTGATGACGATTTTTTTGCCCACATGGAGGAGATCGATCTTTGCTGGAGAGCGAAAAACCAGGGGTATAAAATCATGTATTGCCCGGAATCAACTATATTTCACATCGGAGGAGGAACGCTTCCGAAGAAAAACTCGCGCAAGACCTATCTCAACATTCGCAACAACATCATTATGCTTTACAAAAACCTGGAGCCGGGCAGACTGTTAAGTGTAATGCTGGCCCGTTTTATCCTCGATGGAGTAGCTGCAATGAAATTCCTGGTCGACGGCGGTTTTAAAGATATGTTCGCCGTGTTCAAAGCCCATATTTACTTCTGGAGCCATCTATATTTGCTCAGAAAGAAAAGGGAAAAGATCCCGCACCATCGCGTTTCAGAAATTTACTGGGGAAATATCGTGGTCGAGCATTACCTGAGAAGGAAGAAATCATTCGGACAGCTAGATCCTGAGCGGTTTACAAAGAATCCCCGGTAAGATTCCGGATAGCTATCCGGTAACTTTCCAGGCCAAAACCGCAAATAAGCGCATCCGCGCCGGTAGCGGTTACCATGACCTTACGAAAATCTTCCCGCTGAAAAACATTCGAGATGTGAACCTCGATCACCCTGGCAGGAACCGCTTTCATTGCATCGGCAATCGCTACCGAGGTATGGCTGTAACCTCCCGGGTTGATGATAATGCCATCCGTAGTAAATCCCGCATCCTGTATCGCGTTAATGATCTCCCCCTCCGTATTCGACTGGTAATAGCCGATGGAATGACCCGGAAATTCGGCCCTTAAGATATCCAGAAACTCGTCAAATGACTGGTTGCCATAGATTTCCGGCTCGCGCTTGCCAAGCAGGTTGAGGTTAGGCCCGTTGATAATAAACAAGTTCAAAGTTCAAAGTTCAAAGTTCAAAGTTAGATATTTATTCGGAAAGTCAGGTTCATCAAGGTTCCCTCCCGTCATCCCGATGAAGGAGGGATATGCTGCCCAACTGAAATCCCTTGCATTTCTTCCTAAAACATCTTACTTTTATGCCAATCATTTCAAAATGATCTTAATCATGAAATTCCAAATTTCATTCGCCAACTGGCGGACCAAATTCCAATCAATTCCAAAATCCAATACTCAAACTCTAAAATTAAATCGACAATCGACAATCGAATATCATTTTCTCTCATTCCCATCCTCCATAAGGGGTTTGTCCCCCTGAATGAAAATTATTTGCCCGTCTTTTAAACAGCATCCATTAGAATTTATTAACTTTAAAAACCATTTAAAATGAAAAGATTAATCCATATTATTGCTGTCATTTCGGTTATTTTTTTTATCGCATCGCAAAGCCTAAATGCCCAAATTACCATTAAAGTAACATTGGATGGTCAATGCCCCGATACGTGTACTTCTCATGAAATATGCACATATAAAGTTGAATATCAACTGTATAATATATGTGTCGAACCACCTGAACTTTGCTGCACTGCTCCTCCGCAATGGGTGAATTGTTCAACGGAGGAAATATACTTTGATTGTGATTTCTCATGTGATGACCCATCAAATGAGAAATGTTATGCCTTGGTTGGCATAGCAACAAAATACTGCAATGGACCTGGCGGAAATGTAGCAAAATGCACAGGTAATGGAGTTCATTATTATACTTGCAACGAATTGATGACTCTTCCAAATGTGCCGGTTACTGTTTTATGGTGATAAATTATAATGAAAGTCTGCCCGGCGTTTCGTTACGCCGGCAGATTTTTTAAATTTTCAAAATGCATGAGAAAGCTATTTACTGTACTATTTTTATTTGTGATTTATAAATTATCTATCGCCCAGAATGAAGCTAATATATTATACTTCACACATGGTTGCGGCTTGGATTTCAATATGGGAATTCCTGAAGTTCTGTATGATGGACAGGCAGTACATGGTTCAGCAAGTTCAACTATCAGTGATACATCCGGGAGTTTCTTGTTTTGTGTTGATACAAAATATATATATTCAATTTATGGCATCATGCAAAATAGTGACGGTCTGGTTAATACAGGAATATCAGGTTTGGCCACGGTCAAATGGCCTGGACAGGATTCTCTATATTATGTATTTACAGCTGCCGATCCTAATTTACCCTATGCCGGATTCTATTATTCCATCGTAGATATTAGCCTGGGGCTTGGCGGTGTGGTAACAGAACTAAATGTTCCAGTTCCAGAATGTTGGGATGTGAGTGATCGCATTGCAATCACAAAGAAGGATAAATCGGATGATGTTTGGGTAATAGTCAGAAAGAATGAAGAGGAGGCCATTGCAGCATTCCTTATCGATGAAAATGGATTTCATTCCGACCCGGTTATTTCAGCAATGCCACATATCGAAATGACCTGGCAAAGTATGTGGGGGTATATAAAAATCTCCTCTGATAAACATTTCCTGACTTTAACATATGGTGGTCATGGATTTGAAGTATGCAGCTTTAATGCTACAAATGGAAATGCTGTTCACTTGTTTTTAATTACAAGTCCAAGTATTGTCGCTCCTAGTTGTTCTGGTGTTGAATTTTCTCCTGATTCAAAATATCTTTATGTAAATTTTAATGGAGTTGACACAAGTGAATTGTACCAATATGATATGCAATATGTTACGGATTCAGCTATGTTTAAAAGTTCCGCATTGAAAATTAATACCTACCATACGTTTGATTTACACCTCGCAAGAGATGGAAGGATTTATTGCACACCTCTCCAGGTCTTGGATCCTAATAAGAGATATTTTATCAGCGTGATTGAAAATCCTTGGATCAGAGGAGACGGATGTTCCCTCGTTACCAATGTACTTAACTTATTTCCAAATCAAGTAGGGTGGGGTTTCCCCAACATCCTCGTCGACTACCTCCTCCGCTTCGAATGGACCGGCGAAACGTGCCAGGGCTACCCGATCCACTTCAAGCCCAACTTCATTCCTACACCTCAAACCATCCAATGGAATTTTGATGATGGGCCGGGAAGCAATTCGTGGCAGCTTTCACCGACCTATACTTTTAAAAATCCCGGTGTTCATGAGGTGAAGGTTGATGTGCGGTACCCTTCCGGGAGATATGAGCACACTTCCAGGGAGATAGAGATCTTACCGTCACCGCAACCCGATCTCGGCCCGGATACGTTGATCTGTAAAGACGCTTTGCTGGTGCTCAGCGCAAACTGCGAAGCCGATTTCTTCTCCTGGTCCACCGGACAGTTCGGCGTTTCATCGATAACTGTTTCTGATTCAGGAACCTACTGGGTACGTGGCCGTTTCAACAATTCCGGATGCATGGGATATGATACGATCCATGTCGGCTTTCACGCTCCAACAATTATCGATGAAACCAACCTGATAATCACACAAACCACCTGCAACGGAGCAAGCGGATCGATTACAGGGCTCATTGCTCTTGGCTATTCGCCTTTCGCGTACAGATGGAAGGACCTCTCCGAGGTCCAGGTTGGAACGGATATTGACGTGTCCGGACTCCCGGCAGGGCAATATTATCTCACAATTACTGACGCTAACGGTTGCGAGACAGTTTCCAATGTTTACACCATCGAAGATGCCGGGAACCTGCAGGTTCTGAACGTTGAACAAACCCGCCCGCACTGCGGAAGGCCTGATGGTCAGATCATTATTCATGCGCTTTCTCCCGCTGGTTCTGCATTGCAGTATTCAATCGATGACGGCGATTCATACCAAACGGATAGTGTGTTCTCCGGGCTGATCGGTGCGGGTTACGTGGTGCGGGTTACGGATGGAGTAGGTTGTTTTGGATTTTATAATGATAATCCGGTTTTATTGGATGATATCCCTGGTCCTCAGGTCGTTGATGTGATTGTTACGGATGAAACCGATTTCCTGGGAAATGGCGCGATTGAAATTGTGGCAACAGGATCTACTCCGGTTATTTTCTATTCAATAGACAGCGGAGCGACTTATCAATTGAACAATGGAACCTTTAACGATCTAGGATCCAGGATTTACAATTTACAAGTTTGGGATGAAAATGGCTGTGACACCACCTTTACTGTTGAGATTCAGAATATTATTCTGACATGGTTGCATGCTGTGACCGGTGAAGGAGGACATTGTCTTGGGAATACGGCAATGGTGCCGGTGAATGTCGATAATTTCAATGCTGTTGCCGATTTTCACCTGAAGCTGGGATATAATGCCGGTCATCTGGAATGCGAAGGCTTTGCTAATGTTAATGTTCAATTGTTGGATAGCCTTACCGGTTGGGTTGATGCGATTGCAGGAGATATCCATCTGACATGGAATGGTGAGTCGCCGCTGACTTTTAGTCAGCCGGAAAAAGTAGCCGACCTGGTTTTCACCACCAAAAATCCCGGGCAGGGAGAGCTTTCGTGGTACACCGGGGAAGCGGAGAGCTATTTCACCAACAGCAGCGGCAATCCGATCCCAGCTGAGTTCAGCACAGGGCAGGTAACCATCTATCAGCCACCGCAGATTATCCTGGATCAAAGCAAAACCGTTTGCACCGGGCAATTCGTTAGCCTGATGAGCATCGCGGTTGGCAACCAGAACCCGCTGACTTTCCGTTGGATTTATCCAACGGGCGATTCCACCAGCACCGACCCCTTTTTCTTCTCCGTCACCCCCGCCGATGCCGGCCTCTACACCCTCCTCGCCACCGACCGCGTCGGCTGCACCGACCGGAAAAGCATTGAGCTGATCGTCAGCGAAAATCCGGTTGCTGCTTTCCATGGAACCGATACACTGGAAATGCATGCCGGCGAGGTGCTGGATGCAGGCGAAGGGATGGCGTCGTATAAATGGAACACCGCATACTCGACGCAAAGCATTGTGATCCAGGCTGAAGGAAAATACCTGGTTGAGATGGAGTCTCAAATCGGTTGCATCGGACGAGACTCCATCTACATTAAACTGTCCTTCGAAGAAATCCCCGATTTCAAAATATTCATTCCCAACGCCTTTTCTCCCGACGGAGATGGAATCAACGACAGTTTTCAAATCAAGCTCACGAATTCAACATTCAACATTCAACATTCAACATTAAGAATTTTCGATCGGTGGGGTGGGGAAGTGTTTTTTGGAGATGGCATCTCATTGGGATGGGACGGGAAGAAGAACGGGAAGGAATGCCCCGGCGGAGTGTATGTTTATAAGATCGTATTTTCAATAGATGGTGTTCCCGGAAGCCAGGAACGGGCCGGGACGGTGATGCTGGTGAGATGACAAAAAAATCCCCCCGCTTAACCCTTAACCCTAAAAACTTAACACTAACTGCCCACTTTGAACTTTTAACTATTAACTTTGCACTGATTCAGGGGTGCCTTAAATTTCAGGCTGAGATCATACCCATTGAACCTGATCCGGGTAATGCCGGCGTAGGAATGTGATATCCTCTCTTTGATTTTGGTACCCGGTTTCAGTTGGACAGCTGGACAGTTGGACGGTTGGACAGCTGGACAGCTTGTCCTGAGTCCGACAAAGGCGGACGAAGGATCTATTGTCGTTAGTCGTTGGTCATTAGTCATTAGTTAAATAAAGCTAAAATGAAAACGGGTTTAATTTTTACAATTTGGATTGTGTTAATTTCACTATTGTCATTTGGGCAGGTTGATTTAAAAGGTATTGTCAGTGATATGGAAACCCGCGAACCGCTTGCCGGGGCGCACATCCTTGTCGAAAATACCTTTATCGCCGCCATCTCCTCCCCTTCCGGGCAGTTCCGGATAACAGGACTGAAACAGGGAGGATACCGTATTATCGTATCGTACGTCGGCTATGAAAAGTCATCATCTTACATCAAAATAAATAAAGACACTACACTTGAAATCAGCCTGAGGCCTTCAGCCATCATGGGTTCTGAGGTGATCGTCACCGCAACCCGCGCTGCCAATAACTCCCCTGCTACCTTTTCGACCATCACTTCCAAAGAGATCGGTGCCCTCAACCTGGGACAGGACCTTCCAATGCTGCTCCAGACCAGCCCGTCGGTCGTGACCACTTCCGATGCGGGTAACGGGATCGGATACAGCAATATGCGCATCCGGGGAACGGACCTTAACCGGATCAACGTGACCATCAACGGCATCCCGCTCAACGATTCCGAATCGCACGGCGTCTGGTGGGTCGACCTGCCCGACTTCGCCTCTTCATCCGAGAGCATCCAGATCCAGCGAGGCGTTGGCACCTCGACTAACGGCGCGGCCGCTTTCGGGGCCAGTATCAACATCCGGACCGACGACCCCGAACCGCTGCCCTACGGCGAACTAAGCGCATCAACAGGCTCATTCGAAACCTTTAAACTGACCTTCAAAGCCGGCACCGGGCTGATCAAGGGAAAATGGGCCTTCGACGGCCGGTTCTCAAAGATCAACTCCGGTGGTTATATCGACAGGGCCTCATCCGACCTGTCTTCCTTTGCCCTCTCAGGAGGATATTTCGGAAAAAAATCAATTGTCAGGCTCCTCATGGTTTCGGGAACGGAGAAGACCTACCAGGCCTGGGATGGCGTCCCCGGGTACCTGCTCGATTCCAACCGGACCTATAATGGACTTGGCGCTTATACCGACGATAATGGCAATTTAAAATATTATGATAATCAGACAGATAATTATCATCAGACCCATTATCATCTGAACTGGATGCAAACGCTCGGCAGCGACTGGAACCTGACCACCGCGTTCCACTATACCCGGGGATTCGGCTATTATGAAGAATACCGGACCGGCCAGGATTTCGAGGATTACCAATCAGGCAACGTCATTATTGGTAGTGACACCATCACATCTGCCGATCTGGTCCGCCGCCGCTATCTCGATAACCACTTCTACGGTTATACTTTCGGATTGAATTATGACGATAAAAACCGGGTCAGGGCAACCATTGGCGGAGCGGTCAATTATTACGACGGCGGCCATTACGGAGAGGTGATCTGGGCGAAAACGCCGGGCGGTTTCCCGAAGGATTTCCGCTGGTACGAAAGCGAATCGGGAAAGCTCGACGCCAATATCTACGCAAAAGCTGCCTGGCAGGCGGCAGAACGGCTGAACCTTTACGGCGACCTCCAGATCCGGCGGATCAGTTACACCATCTCAGGGATTGACAACGATCTCAGGGACATCAGCCAGGATCACATTTACACTTTTCTCAATCCGAAAATCGGGGGATACCTGACAATTAACGAACACAACGAAGCGTATCTCTCATTTGCCGTCGGCAGCCGAGAACCCAACCGCAGTGCCCTGATCGATGCCAACCCGGCCCGCCCCTACCCTGTTGCAGAGCATCTCTACAATACGGAAGCGGGGTATAAGTTCAACAGCCGGACGATTGCCTTGACAGCCAACCTGTATTTTATGTATTATGCCGACCAGCTTGTTCTCACCGGCCGGATCAATGATGTAGGCGATCCGGTTATGGAAAATGTGGATAAAAGCTATCGTGCCGGTATCGAGACCTCACTCGCACTGAACCTGGCAAAGAATCTACGCTGGGATGTAAATGCAACACTAAGCATGAACAAGATCGTGGATTTCACCGAATATGTCGATAACTGGGACGAATGGCCCGAACAGATCATCATCCGGCATAGAACAACCGATATCGCATTTTCGCCTTCGGTTATCGCCGGCAGCAGCCTGGGCTGGAAACCGGTTAAAGATATGCAAATCACCCTGATCAGTAAGTATGTCGGAAAGCAATATATCGACAATACTTCCAGCGATGAGCGCAAACTTGATCCCTATTTCACAAACGACATTCTCCTGAACTACACTATCAGCCTGAAATCCCTGAAACAGCTCGGCTTCAGCTTGAAGATCAACAACATTACGAATACTGAATATGAGTCCAACGCCTGGGTTTACCGGTACTATTCAGAAGGGAATTATGGCGTTTATGACGGATATTTCCCGCAGGCGGGGATACATTTCCTGGCGGGGATTGAATTAAAGTTCTGATTGAAATTTTAATAGCACGCGGATGACGCGGATTTTGCGAATAATCGCGGATAATTAAATTCGCGTAAATCCGCCGCATCCGTGATAATCCGCGTGCTATTCAATCGAAAATTATACGATCTTTGCAAACTCTTTTTTGTTAGAAACAATGAGCAGTTCCGCCAAAACGATAACCATAAAAAACAAGAAGGCTTACTTCGAGTATTTCCTGCTGGAAGAATTCGAAGCGGGCATTGTGCTTACGGGTACCGAGATCAAATCGATCCGGGAAGGCAAAGCCAGTTTTGTCGATTCTTTCTGCGCTTTCGAAAATGGCGAGCTTTTTGTTAAGAACCTCCATATTTCAGAATATACCCTCGGAACACATTACAACCATGACCCGAAAAGGGACCGTAAATTGTTACTGAACAGGAGGGAGCTGAAGAAGCTGGAAATAAAAACGCGTGAAAAAGGATTGACCATCATACCATTTTTATTATTCGTCAACGAAAAAGGATTGGCGAAATTGAAAATAGCGCTGGCAAAAGGAAAACACAGCTACGACAAGCGGGAAACGCTGAAGAATAAAGATATCAAACGTGAAATTGAAAGAAATAAAGAATTTTAAATTACTCTGAACAAATAATATCAAATTAACGTTTTACTTTCGCATCTAAATAAAAAAATATGAAAAAAGTCATTTTTACCGGAATCGCACTTTTTGCAGCCGTATTATTCGTTCTTCCCGCCAAATCGCAGTCACAGGCTGCACCTTCAGCGGATAAGATCAAATGGATGGATTTCGAAGAAGCGGTCGCTATGAACCAGAAGAAACCGAAGAAAATCTTCATCGATATGTATACCGACTGGTGCGGATGGTGCAAAAAGATGGACGCCTCTACTTTTGTCAATCCGGTGATTGTCAAATATATGAATGATAACTTCTATGCCGTGAAATTCAATGCGGAGCGGAAAGATGAAGTCACTTTCAAAGGAAAAAATTATGTGAACGGCAATCCGACCGGCAGCCGCTCATCGCATCAGCTCGCCCAGGAATTGCTTAACGGGCGCATGTCGTATCCTTCGTTCGTATTCATGGATGAATCACTCAACAAAATAACTATTCTTCCCGGATTCCAGAAAGCGCCGCAGTTCGAAGCCGTCCTTCATTTCATAGCTAAAGACATATACAAAACGCAGAAATTCGAAGAATTCAGGGCAGGTTTTCAAACGACTGCAGTGGAATAATCCCTGTAGTGGTTCATAACCCTGATAAACTGTCTGTTAAATTTTGTTAAAACCCTTTACAGGCTGTTTTTCCGAAAAATCTATTTTTTTTCTTTGCACCAAAATTACGGGTGCATATGGATATTTTAGTAGAAAATCTCACCAAGATTTACGGCACGCAACGTGCTGTCGATAACATTACATTCCGCGTAAAAACCGGTGAAGTGCTAGGTTTCCTCGGCCCTAACGGCGCCGGTAAGACGACCACCATGAAGGCGATCACGACCTACCTGGTACCCAATGAAGGCAGTATATCTGTCGGACAATACACTTTAAAAGACCAGGCGGAGGAGATAAAAAAGCATATCGGCTACCTTCCCGAAAACAACCCGCTTTACCAGGAAATGCCGGTCATCGATTACCTCAAATATGTGGCGGAACTCCAGGGCATCGAAAAGCCGAGGATACGGAAACGGATCCTGGAAATGGTCCGCCTGTGCGGGCTCGAAGGCGAGAAGCACAAAAATATATCGGAACTGTCAAAAGGCTACAAGCAGCGCGTCGGGCTGGCCCAGGCACTGATCCACGATCCGGACGTGCTGATCCTCGACGAGCCGACCGCCGGCCTCGATCCCAACCAGATCGTAGAGATCCGTGAGCTCATCAAGAAAATCGGCAAGGAAAAGACAGTGATCCTCAGCTCGCATATCCTGGCCGAGGTCGAAGCCACCTGCGACCGGATCCTCATCATCAGCAAAGGCAAGATCGTAGCCGACGGCACCGCGGAAGAACTCCGGAAACGCGCGCACGGCAAAGAAATCCTCAAAGTCAGGATCGAAGACGGGGAAGCCAACACTGTATTCACCGCCCTTAAAAACCTGGACACCGTCGAACTGGTCGACTTCATCAAAAATGAGGAATCCAGCTATGAGATACAGAGCAAAGACGGCGTTTCATCCCGGAGAGCGGTTTTCAAACTGTGCGTCAGCAAAGGATGGACACTCACCGGAATGTCATCAATTGAAACAAAACTCGAAGATATCTTCAGGGAATTAACCATGAATTAGTGACTTACCTCAGGATTTATCCTGAGTATAAAAAAAATATATATGAACCAAATCTGGACAATTGCAAAGCGGGAACTGGGGTCGTTTTTCGACTCCCTCATGGCCTACATCATGATGGTGGCCTTCCTGGGATTCAGCGGATTTTTTACCTGGATCTTCGGCACCGACATCTTCTTTATCAAGCAGGCAACCATGCAGCCCTTTTTCGGCATTGCTTACTGGACGCTCTTTTTCTTTATTCCTGCAATAACCATGAGATTATTTGCAGAAGAGAACAAGTCGGGGACCATCGAATTGCTCCTCACCCGGCCGGTAACCGACTGGCAGGTGATCGCCGGCAAATTCCTGGCCACCTTCCTGTTGATCCTGATCGCCCTGGGCCTTACCCTGCCTTACTACATCACCGTAGCCAGTCTCGGCCCGGTCGACCACGGCAGCGTGATCACCGGATATATCGGCCTGATGCTCATCAGTTGCGCATACATCAGCATCGGCCTCTTTGCCAGCTCCGTCTCCAACAACCAGATCGTCGCCTACCTCATCGCGCTGGTCATCGGGATCTTTTTCCACATCATCTTCGACCTGCTGGCCAGCAACCTCTCCGGTTTACCGGGCGAGATCATCAGCTTCCTGAGCATCTCCCAGCATTTCGAATCGGTCTCCCGCGGCGTGATCGACTCACGCGACCTGATCTTCTTCTTCTCCGTGATCTTTATCTCATTAATCCTGACGGAGATGAATATCTTAAAGAAAAGAACCGCCTGATCGAAATAATTCTGAAATCTGATAAAACTTAGAATATGAAAATCAAAGGTGCTAAATCAATGACAACGAAAATCCTGCTGATGACCGGGATTGTCATTGTGATCAATATTTTGTCAGACCAACTGTATTTCCGGCTCGACCTCACGGCCGACAAAAGCTATACGCTGAGCAAAGCCACTAAAAATATCCTCCGCTCGCTGGAAGAACCCGTAACGGTGACCGCCTATTTTACCGAAGAGGTTCCCCCGCAGCTTTTACAGGCACGTAAGGATTTCAAAGATCTCCTGATTGAGTTTTCGAATGTGGCCAAAGGTAACCTGGTTTACGAATTTATCGATCCGAACAAGAGCGAAGAACTGGAAAGAAAAGCGATGCAGGAAGGGATCATGCCCAGCATCGTCAACGTGAGGGAAAGGGACCAGATGATGCAGAAACGGGTTTTCATGGGGGCTGTCCTGAAAATGGGGAGCGAAAAAGAGATGATCCCGATGGTACAGGCCGGAAGCGCAATGGAATATGACCTGGCCTCTTCGATCAAGAAGCTTTCGGTGACCGACAAACCGGCCATCGGGCTGATCCAGGGGCACGGCGAGCCTTCCATGGGCGCACTGCAGCAAGTAATGGCGTCGCTGGGAATATTGTACTCCGTCCGGCCGGTAGATCTTGAGAATCCCTCGGATGATCCCGGAAAGTATGCTACCATCATGATGGTTGCGCCAACCGACACGATCCCGGCCCACCATTTCGACGTGCTCGATCGTTACCTGGCCGGTGGCGGAAACCTTTTCATCGCTTATAATAAAGTAAAAGGGGATTTTACAACAGTTCAGGGGACATCAAATTACACCGGCCTGGAAGACTGGCTGGCGAAAAAAGGTTTGTACATCGATAATAATTTCCTGGTGGATGCTACCTGCGGTTCCGTCGGGGTTCAGCAACAGGCTGGTTTTATGAGTTTCACGACCAATGTCAGCTTCCCATATCTTCCTGTTATCCAGAAATTTGCCGATCATCCGGTCACCAAAGGACTCGAGCAGGTGATGCTGCCTTTTGCCAGCACGATCCAGTTCACCGGCGATACCAGCCTGGCTTTCACCCCAATCGCTTTTTCATCGCAGAAATCGGGCACACTTAACCCGCCCCTGTATTTCGACATCAATAAAAAATGGACTGATCGCGACTTTCCGCTATCCGGGCTGACGGTAGCCGGAATTTTATCCGGAAGAATGGGAGGAATGGCCGAATCGAAGATCATCCTGGTTGGCGACGGCGATTTCCCGGTGAACGGAGAAGGCCAGCGGCCCCAGCAACTGCAGCCCGATAATGTCAACCTGATGGTCAACGCCGTCGACTGGCTGTCGGATGAGACTGGACTGATCGACCTCAGAACCAAAGCTATTACCGCAAGGCCGTTGAAGGATGTCGCTGAAGGAAGGGCCCTGTTCATTAAATGGCTCAACTTCCTTCTTCCCATCATCCTGATCATTCTGTACGGCATCTTCAGAAATCAGAGAAACAGAAGTTTACGTGTAAAAAGAATGGAGGAAGGTTATGTTTAAAAGATTTTCATCAGTCATCTTAATGGCGATCCTGGCCGGATTGCTGATTGTATATTTTATTGTCCGGTTCTCGGGCACCAACGACCGCACTTTCAGAGATAAAGTCCTCTCCTTTGATCCGGCAGTTGTGACTTCCATAACGATCGACGATCCCAAAAGCATGCAGGAACCTGTCGAACTCCGGTTATCGGGTGAAAAATGGATGGTCAGATCAGGGGTTAAGGAGTACCCAGCCGATTCAAATATCGTGAAGGGCGCGCTGAATACGCTGAGCGACATGCCGACCAAAAGGTTTGCCGGTAAAGGGAAAGAGTCATGGATCAAATATGAAGTGACAGACACCTCAGGCATCAAAGTAACATTAAAATCTTCATCCAAAACTGTGGCTGAGATCCTAATCGGAAAATTTACGTTTAATATGCCGAAAGACCAGCAACAGAGCCAATTCCGGCAGCAAAGAGGAGATATGACATCGTTTGTCAGGCTGGCAGACGAAAAAGATGTCTACGCTGTTGACGGCTATCTTCGGACTACTTTCTCGGCCAAACCCGACTCCTACAGGTACAAAAACCTGTCGGGAGTCAACGCGCAGGATATTACTAAAATGACGGTTTCGAAGCCCGGAGGGTTAACCGTTTATGATCTATCTACAGGAAAATGGACTATGAACGGTATGCCGGCCGATTCAGCTACAACGGCCAGGTACCGGTCGGCCGTAGCCCGACTGTCGGGAAGTAAGTTTGTCGATCCGGAGATGGTCAGATCGGCGCCGGCTTATACCCTGCGCCTTGAAGGAAATAATTTCTCCCCGGTCGATATTATGGCTTATCCTGTTGCCGATACCAATATCGCATACGCCATTTCGTCATCGGTAAATCCTGACGCCTATTTCGATGGTAAAACCGGCGGATTGTTCAAACGAATCTGGCCCGATTAACAGGAACATTACATTTTTTCGGGAACCCGAATCCCAAGAAGTCCCATGCCGCGTCTCAAAACATTTCCGGCAAACCCGGAAAGCGCCAGCCGGAAAGAAATCTTCAGGGGGTCGGGTTCTTTCAGTACCGGTATTTCCTGGTAGAACTGGTTATACTCTTTTGCCAATTCATAGCAATAAGCGGCTATGATGGCAGGGCTGAGGTTGTTCCCCGCATCGGCCACCACTGCCGGGAAATCATACAAAAGCCTGACAATCGCCCTTTCTTTCGGCAATAGTGCAAAGTCATCCGGAAGCGGTGAAGTTATGGCTTTGTAGCCTTTACCGGAAGCCTTGGCCAGTAATGATCTGATCCGTGCATGCGTATACTGTATGAATGGTCCGGTATGGCCATTAAAATCAATTGATTCCTGAGGATTGAAAAGCATGTTCTTTCTGGGATCGACACGAAGGATAAAGAACTTCAGCGCCCCCATCCCCAGCATCTCAAAAAGCTCACGCCATTCCGGATCATCGGGATTATCCAGCTTACCCAGTTCAGCCGTGGTTTTCTTTGCCGTTTCATACATTTCTTCCATCAACTCATCGGCATCCACCACCGTCCCTTCCCTCGATTTCATCTTGCCCTGCGGCAGCTCGACCATACCGTAGGATACATGAAGGATATTCTCTGCCCAGTCACGACCCAGTAGCTTCAAGACTATTTTCAAGACATCAAAATGATAGATCTGCTCATTGCCAACCACATAAAGCAGACGCCCCGGATGATAATCATCCACGCGGAGCTGAGCCGTTCCCAGGTCCTGTGTGATATAAACCGAAGTCCCATCCGGTCTTAAAAGAAGTTTTTCATCCAGTTTGAAATCCTTCAGGTCAATCCACACCGAACCATCGTCCTTCTTATAAAACACACCCTTATCCAAACCTTCCGCTACCAGATCTTTGCCCAGAAGGTATGTTTCGGATTCATAATAAATTTTATCGAAATCAACTCCTAACCGTCTGTAGGTCTGGTCAAATCCTTCATAAACCCACCCGTTCATTGTTTCCCATAACCGGCGTGCATCGGGGTCCCCTGATTCCCATTGTTGCAAAAGATCAAGGGCTTCCTGCGTCAGGCCCGATTGCCGGTATGCTTCATCCTCGTCAATTCCTTGTTTGATAATGGTTTCCATTATCTTTTTATTGGCCTGCTCAAATTGTACGTACAGGTTACCGACAAACTTATCCCCTTTAATGCCCTCTTTGGAGGGAATTTTCCCTGATGCCCACTTCCTGTAAGCCAGCATGGTCTTACAAATATGGATCCCCCTGTCGTTCACCAGGTTGACTTTCATGACTTTCCGTCCGTTGGCTTTCAGGATTTCGGCAATCGACCATCCCAGAAGATTGTTCCGGATATGACCGAGATGAAGGGGCTTGTTGGTATTTGGGGAAGAATATTCAATAACAACGGGGGGCCCTTCGCTCTGGGGAAAAAATCCGAAATTTTCATCCAGGCTTCCCGTGGAAAAAAAATCCATCCAGTAACGATCGGTGAGAAGGATATTCAAGAATCCTTTAATGATATTGAAATCAGCTATGAAATTAAAATTTCCTTTAAGCCATTCACCCAGTTCCCGGCCGGTTTCTTCCGGTGATTTTCCTGAAAACCTTGTCAGCGGAAAAACGACCACGGTGAAATCACCCTGGAATTCAGGGCGCGTTTTTTGGATCGCAACTCCTTTGGGATCAATATTTTGTCCGTAAAGCGATTTTAAAGCATCGGAAGCCTTTTCAGCAATTATTTTATCAATCATTGTATAAATTCAGATTGTCAAAAATAGGCAAATAAAAATTCAGAAAGGAGCCAATCGGGGTTCGGGTTAAAATTCTATCTTTGTTACCAAAATATGTATCACTAACTTAACAAGCATACGGAATGAAGAAAAATGTGATTATTATCGGAGCTGCAGGCAGGGACTTTCACAATTTCAACACCTATTTTCGCGGCAATGAATCGTTCAATGTTGTAGCCTTTACAGCCGCCCAGATCCCTGACATTGACGGAAGGAAGTATCCGGCTGAACTGGCCGGCCACCTTTATCCTGACGGGATCCCAATCTTTGCTGAATCAAACTTACCGGAACTTATTAAGGAGCTGAAAGTTGATATCTGTGTCTTTTCCTACAGCGATGTCACCTATCAGAAAGTGATGGCAATCAGCGCCATAGTAAATTCAGCCGGAGCCAACTTCCTGCTCCTCGGCCCCAGAGACACGATGGTTAAGTCGACCAAGCCGGTGATCGCAGTGGGTGCAGTCAGGACGGGTTGCGGAAAGAGCCAGACCTCCCGCCGGATCATCGAGATCCTGATGGCAAAAGGGCTGAAAGTTGTGGCTGTCAGGCATCCCATGCCTTATGGCAATCTGGTGGAACAAAAAGTTCAGCGTTTTGCCACCATCGCCGACCTGGCCAAACACAAATGCACTGTTGAAGAGATGGAAGAATATGAACCCCATGTGGTCAGGGGAAATGTGATCTATGCCGGCGTCGATTATGAAGCCATTCTCCGTGCAGCCGAACAGGATCCCGATGGATGCGACGTCGTGCTCTGGGATGGTGGAAACAATGATTTCCCCTTCTACACACCGGACCTTAACTTCACCGTGGTGGATCCCCACCGTCCGGGCCATGAACTGACATATTACCCTGGAGAAGTAACCCTGCGGCTGGCCGATGTGGTCATCATCAATAAAATTGAAACCGCCGAGCCCAAAAGCATCCAGGTGGTCAGGGAAAATATTGCAAAAGTCAATCCCAAAGCCATTGTGGTGGATGGCGCATCACCGATCAAAGTGGATAATCCCTCAGTGATCAAAGGAAAAAGGGTCCTGGTTATCGAAGACGGCCCCACCCTTACCCACGGTGAAATGAAAATAGGCGCCGGAACCGTTGCCGCACAGAAGTACGGAGCCGCTGAAATGGTCGACCCGAGGCCCTTTACTGTTGGCAAACTAAGTACAACATTCAAAATCTATCCCAATATCGGCACATTATTACCGGCTATGGGCTACGGAGAGCAGCAACTTAAAGACCTCGAGGAAACGATTAATGCTACCGACTGCGATTCAGTAGTGATCGGCACCCCGATCGATCTGAACCGTATCATCAAGATCAACAAGCCGAATACCCGCGTTTATTACGATCTGCAGGAAATCGGTGACCCGGACCTGAATTCGATCCTCGATGAATTTGTAAAAAAACACGGTCTGAAATAGCATTTAATTCATAAATATCAATCCATGAAGCACAAGAGCCTGGTCTCCATCGACGATTACAGCAAAGAAGAACAAATTCAGATCCTTGATCTGGCAGAAGGATTTGAAGCGAAGCCGGTCCAGAACATCCTGAATGGGTATGTGGTTGCCACACTATTTTTCGAACCATCAACCCGTACCCGGCTTAGTTTTGAAAGTGCCGCATCACGTCTAGGAGCCCAGGTTATCGGCTTCTCGGAAGCTTCTTCTTCCAGCGTATCCAAAGGGGAGTCCCTGAACGATACGATCCTGACGGTCAGCAATTATTCTGATATTATTGTGATGAGGCATCCCCGGGAAGGCAGTGCACGATACGCCAGCGAAGTCAGCCCGGTACCCATTATCAATGCAGGCGACGGCGCCAACCAGCACCCGACCCAGACATTGCTCGATATGTATTCGATCCGTAAAACCCAGGGAAGACTGGATAACCTTCAGATCGCTTTCGTTGGCGATTTGAAATACGGCAGGACCGTTCATTCGCTGACTTTTGCCCTTTGCAATTTCAACGCTGCTTTCCACCTGGTGAGCCCGGAAGAATTAAAGCTCCCGAGTTATGTCAAAAGGAAGATCAAGGATAATAAGCTCGATTATTTTCAGTATACCGATATGAATGAGGTGATCCCTCAGGTCGATATCCTTTACATGACCCGCATCCAGAAAGAAAGGTTCTCCGATCCGATAGAGTACGAACGGGTGAAAAACGCGTATGTATTGCGAAACGAGATGCTCCAGGGCGCAAAGAAAAGCATGAGGGTATTGCATCCGCTGCCTCGGGTCAATGAAATAGAAAAGGATGTGGATCCGAACCCGATGGCCTATTATTTCCAGCAGGCACAGAACGGGGTATATGTAAGGCAGGCTTTGCTGGCATCGATTCTGGGAGTTTGTTAATATTGAAAATTGAATGTTGAAAGTTGAATGTTGAATGATGGAAGAGGTAAAAACGCGAACAGAGTTACAGGTCAGTGCCATTGAGAATGGTACTGTGATCGATCACATCCCGCCGAAGAGCGTGTTCCAGGTCGTGAAGATGCTGGGAATGGAAAACTGTAAGGAACAGGTTCTTTTTGGGACTAACCTGGAAAGTAAAAAATACGGACGGAAAGGGATTATAAAAGTAGCCAACCTGTTCTTCCAAAGTGATGAAATCAACAAAATCGCACTGGTCGCACCTTCGGCCACTTTAATCGTCATCCGCAATTACCAGGTGGTTGAGAAGAGAAAAGTTGAAATTCCCGACCAGATCTTTCGTTTTGTCAGGTGCTTCAATCCTAACTGCATCACCAATCATGAAAAAATAACGACAAAATTCAATGTGATCGATAAAGAAGACCTGAAACTGGAATGCATCTATTGCGAGAAAGTGACAGGAAAAAACAACCTGGAATTCATTTGAGAAATTCCGTTACATAAGGTATTAAAAGGCGCCCGGGCCGGTTTGGAATAAATTCCGCCGGCCCGGTACGCTTTTTTAAACCACCATCCGGTATTTATCATTTTTAATAAAAAAGGTAATACGCGATAAACATTAAAACCTCGATATAATTACAAAATCCCTCATTGTAATTCTGCATTCTTTTATATTTTTACACAACAAAATTATTTTGCCTTGAAAAACCAAAAAACCACCAGGAATAAGCCGGAACCGGCAAAATCGACGGGCAAATCCGTCAAGGGAACGAACCAACCGAAAAAGGGTAATGCCGCCGGGCCCAAGAAACCCCTGTTCAGCAAAGAACTCCTGCTAAAACTTATGCCGCTGATCAAGGCCTTTGCCCTTTGGTTTTTACTTGTCCTGATCGTTCATATTCCTTTTATTAAGGATGAATTCAGGAATATGTTCGTGGGATTTACAACAAATTCAACGGTACTTTTATCGAAAATCCTGTTCATTCCCATCCAGAAACTGGGATTCTCCACTATTTCACTGGATGGTTTTACCATGGATATTGTGGTCGAATGCACGGCTTACAATTTTTACCTGTTCGCCATTGCCCTGTCGGTATTCGGGAATTGGTCGCTGAAACATAAGCTGATCAATCTGCTGATCTTTTTCGGCATCATTTTCCTGACCAATAACCTGCGTTTCTTTGCCATGGGGTATATTGGAAGATATTATCCTGAACTTTTTGATACAACCCACGACTATGTATGGAATATTTTATTCGGATTTATGATATTTGGTGTGTGGGCATGGCGTGACAAAAAGAACAACCCCGATTTTAACCCCAAAGACCCTGACCATGCGACAGAAGAAGTACGTTAATATATTGATCGTCATCGGAGCATCCGCCATTTTGCTGCTGCTCTGGTTCAACGGATTTTCATGGCTCTATGCACAGATGCTGCGGATCGGTGCCAATATCCTGCTCGTTTTTTCGGGCGATACTAGTATCAGCCTGAAAATGGTGGACAACGCCCCTACTTTTGTTGTCGACACCATTATAAACGGGAAAAAAGGGACCTACCCGCAGAAGGCTGATCTGATCCTGCTGCCTTTTATCATGATTTTGACCTGGCAGATTCTCCTGTTCTTTAATCTGCCTGCGAAGAAAGCGTGGCGGTCGGCTGCAGAAAACATCATTACTTTTTTCATCATTCAATTGGTCTATGTTCTGTTGCTGACCGGATATCATAATTCATCCGGCGTCAAATTCATCTATGACCTTTTACTCGACAGTTTTTACATTATCGCTTTGTTCCTGGTAGTTAAAGATGCGTTCAAGTATGAACTGATCGGTTTGACCAAAAAGGATAAACAATAGCTGTTACCCATTTCATATAATAAGGTATAAATAATAACCTGCCGAATTTTCACTTCCTTGTCCTCAAGCTGAATGCCTGATTATATTACACGATTAATAGCAGGAGGAGAAAGCCAGACGCTTGATTTCAAATTTGAGGTTTCCGACTTCAGGAAGATCGCGCGTACGCTGGTCGCCTTTTCCAACACGGATGGCGGCAGGTTATTGGTTGGAGTGAAGGATAACGGTTCTATTGCGGGTGTTCGATCGGAGGAGGAGTATTATATGATCGAAGGGGCCGCCAGGCTCTATTGCCGCCCTGAGATAATGTTCAGTGTCAAGGAATGGCAGGCCGACCGGAAGAAAATCCTGGAGGTTATCATTGACAGGGGCAAAGAGGTTCCATACAAAGCCATGGATGATGAGGGTCAGTGGACGGCATATATTCGACAGGGAGATCAGAATTTCAAAGCCAGTCGAATCCGGCAGCAGGCATGGATCAGGGAGAAATCGGGCAAGCCGCTTTTGGTACAGTTTCGCCAGGGTGAGCAATTTCTGATCAGGTATTTAGAGAGGAACGGGGGCATAACATTGGCCCGGTTTCGGCGGCTGGCCGGGTTATCGCAGCGGGAGGCCGAAGCAATTCTTACAGATTTTCTAATGCTGGGCATCATAGAAGAGACCTACTCGGGTTTCGGGGCACTGTTTATCTTAAGTCCTGATTACAAATGGATTATCGGTCATATCAACAGCAATGATATGGCTGGTTATTAACCATTGTTAATATCTTGGATGATTTTTTTCAGATAAGGTCATTGCTGGATGAAAAATGTTTCTACCTTTGCACCCTCATTTACGACACGTTCTTTAAGAGATAGCTTAAAAGGCCTGTAGAATAAGGGGGAGCGAGAGTTTTCCCCGGGTTGTTTTAAAAAAAATAATATTTTTTTAGAATTTTTTTTGCGGGTATCAAAAAAGGTTATATCTTTGCAGCCCTTTTCGCTTTGAAAAAAGTAAAAAAGGGAAAGACAAAAGTTCTTTGAAAAGATTGAAGCAAGCCTAGCGGAAGCAAATAGCTCCGAATTAATACTCCAATAAATGGTGAATAGAGCAAGTCCAAGAGATTAAATAATTCATTTATACAATGAAGAGTTTGATCCTGGCTCAGGATGAACGCTAGCGGCAGGCTTAATACATGCAAGTCGAACGGTAAGGTCTCTTCGGAGACACACGAGTGGCGCACGGGTGCGTAACGCGTATGCAACCTACCTTTAACTGGGAAATAGCCCCGAGAAATCGGGATTAATGTCCCATATTATTTTCTGAAAGCATTTTCGGGAAATGAAAGCTCCGGCGGTTATTGATGGGCATGCGTGACATTAGCTAGTTGGTGAGGTAACGGCTCACCAAGGCAACGATGTCTAGGGGTCCTGAGAGGGTTATCCCCCACACTGGTACTGAGACACGGACCAGACTCCTACGGGAGGCAGCAGTAAGGAATATTGGGCAATGGACGCAAGTCTGACCCAGCCATGCCGCGTGAAGGATGAATGTCCTATGGATTGTAAACTTCTTTTATGCAGGAAAAATATCCTGGTCGAGCACCGGGACTGATGGTACTGTATGAATAAGCATCGGCTAACTCCGTGCCAGCAGCCGCGGTAATACGGAGGATGCAAGCGTTATCCGGATTCATTGGGTTTAAAGGGTGCGCAGGCGGAATGATAAGTCAGTGGTGAAATCTCCCGGCTCAACCGGGAAACTGCCATTGATACTGTCATTCTTGAGTACAGTTGAAGTGGGCGGAATGTGTCATGTAGCGGTGAAATGCTTAGATATGACACAGAACACCGATAGCGAAGGCAGCTCACTAAGCTGTAACTGACGCTCATGCACGAAAGCGTGGGGATCAAACAGGATTAGATACCCTGGTAGTCCACGCTGTAAACGATGATCACTCGTTGTTGGCGATATACTGTCAGCGACTGAGCGAAAGCATTAAGTGATCCACCTGGGGAGTACGGCGGCAACGTTGAAACTCAAAGGAATTGACGGGGGCCCGCACAAGCGGAGGAGCATGTGGTTTAATTCGATGATACGCGAGGAACCTTACCTGGGCTTAAATGTAGGACGACGTTTCGTGAAAGCGGAATTTCCTTCGGGACGTCTTACAAGGTGCTGCATGGTTGTCGTCAGCTCGTGCCGTGAGGTGTCGGGTTAAGTCCCATAACGAGCGCAACCCTTATCATTAGTTGCCATCAGGTCAAGCTGGGAACTCTAATGAAACTGCCTACGCAAGTAGTGAGGAAGGTGGGGATGACGTCAAATCAGCACGGCCCTTATGTCCAGGGCGACACACGTGCTACAATGGCCAGTACAGAGGGTTGCTACCTGGTGACAGGATGCTAATCTCGAAAGCTGGTCTCAGTTCGGATCGAAGTCTGCAACTCGACTTCGTGAAGTTGGATTCGCTAGTAATCGCGCATCAGCCATGGCGCGGTGAATACGTTCCCGGGCCTTGTACACACCGCC